>OFJB01000125.1_pt1 | contig 43353 bp, 39 predicted proteins | sample 1775081 | NCBI WGS metagenome assembly OFJB01 (sample SAMN08195771, study PRJEB24354) | sludge metagenome | isolation source: initial sludge from phenol fed wastewater aerobic bioreactor | place: India: Nagpur | collected 2016-06-05
GGGCAACATGGGCGGCCGCATGAGCCGTTGCCTCGTGGCGGGCGGCACGCCGGTTCTGGGCTACGACAAGGACGAGGCGATGAGTGTCCAGTAGAAGCAATTTCTCCCGGCGATATTTACAAAATTGATCCTAACGTTTGTTCTGATTGTGGAACATGTGCCGATGTTTGCCCTGTAGGTGCAATAAGTCAGGCTTAATTCTTAATAATAATAAAGAGAAGACCGGGCAGAAATTTCTGCCCGGTCTCTTTTTTATACTTTACTGCATTGTTTGGCAAATTTCTCCCAATGCCTGTTTCTATTTAAAATGTAATAGAGTAGTAGCAATTTGTTTGATTATTATACTGATGGTATGGATTAACTATGGCAACAGAAAATTCATAAAAATAACCACTATATTCCGTAGGAAGATTAGGATCTCTCCACATTATTCCGGGTTCCGGATTCCAATATTCAGTGCCACTTCTCCCAATGATTGATATTAGAGGCATATATCCGGGCAGATGATTGAATGAGTGGTTGGCATATTCCGGGACGATACCATACTCCTCCTCTCCGGTTTCCGAAGATATCCATATTCCCCAGCTCAACTTAATAGGAACACTCTCATATACCATTATTGTCGTACTGCTACTATAACCTGCATAGCTTGCCTTAAGCTTTATGGCACCCCTGTTTGTGAGAGTGTTAATCAAATCTTTAGCGGTAACGGTAGTACTCAATCCCGATGTGCTGCTTAAACTGACAATAGAAGATGGATTATTTCCGGCACTTTCAAGACTCCAGTTTGCTTCGATATTCTGATTTGCATTCCAAGGGATTGCTCTTACCCTATAAACGCTGCTACCTCTTACCCCGGTCGACCTCCTGTGGTCCGTAATACTACTTTTTGCCGGAATAGTCACGCCTGTGACAGCATTATAACTCTCAATAATCTCAATTCCTTCACATTCGGCATAATTGACATTTATTACCGATGATGCCGTTTTTTCTGATCCGTCAGTTGAATATGCCGTAACATAGCAACTACCGGGGTTTACGGGAGTGACAACACCGTTTTGATCCACCGTTGCAATACTATTATCGGAACTTCTCCACAGTAAGGTCTTGTTGGCTGCATCCGAAGGTAAAATCCATGCGGTAAGAGTTTTGGTCTCTCCACCATAGGTTAGGTTCAATATTGATGGAGATAAAGAGATTGATGTTATATATTTAACAGGATCGCTATATACAACTGAAACCCGCATACTATCTTTTATCCCGGAGCCATCTTTGGCATATGCAAATATTTTACAATCCCCATATCCGTTTGATGTTACAGTACCGTTCTCAGACACTGAAGCAATCAATGGATTCGATGATAGCCAGGAAACCCTTTTGTCGGCCGCGCTTACCGGAAGTGCTGTACAGGTAAGAGCAAAGTTCTCATTAAGGTTGGTGAAGCTAAGCGATTCAGGAGAGATCTTCAGCGACTGAACCAAATCGGATAGTCCCTCTCTCTCAATTCTCCATGAGGTTTCATTTAGTGTGTTTCCCTTTAATTTAATAGTCAGTTTATACCAGGTATTCCGTTTTATGTCGAAATTGGTCGTCTCGTTATTTCCTAAAAATATTCTGTACTTAACCGAGCCTGTTTTCTGTGGAGAACGGTATGTTGCCGAAATCTCCGCATAAGTACATAATCTGCCGCTCTCTTCGGGTAGAACCTTCATTGTCTGGTTACTATTGTTCGGCAATAGTTCTCCCTGCATATTTTCGGCAAGAATCAACTCCTGTGATGATTGGTGAGAGTCAGAGAGTGTAGGATTCTCTATACTGTAACCCTTCTGGGCTATATCATAAAGAGTTGTTGCTTTATAATCCTCAAACAGGCTGGTTTTAAGTGGAGTGTTTTTGATCTCAATTTTAGTAACATCAATTGAAACATTTTTGTCCATTGATGACTTATCCAGTACTACAGTAAGTTTACTGTAACTCCTCTTCATCTCAAGAGGAACTATTACTCCGCTGTAAACATATATGTTGCGGCATCTGCCAGTGAAAATCCTCCTGTTCTTAAGCTCTGCAGGGAGAGTAAAAAGAATCTTTTTCTGCTCCAGCTGCAGATCGCTCATAACATCGGATCCGAACATATTTGAGCCCCAGTTAGCAACCGCATAAACCGAAATATAATCGCAATTAACTGTTATTGAAGGACTCGAATAAATAGATGGCAGATACATATGTTGAGAGAATCTACCCTCCTGATCAAATATAAAGAGGTTAAGATCATTTATTTCCGACGTAAAATTGTCTTGGGAAATAACCTTCTCAAATGATGAAGAGTCGGATGAGAGTTTGATAACAATCTTTTTTCCTATAATACCTGACTCCTCCGGTTTTTCATCCTTTGCACAAAATGTTAATAGCGGTAATAAGGCTGCAAATATTGCTGCCACAAATGCCTTTTTCATAATCAGAATTCTACTTCGCCCATATTTTGATTGTCCCAGTCGGCGATGGTGATTGATGTTATTACAGTCCCTTTCTCTACAAGCATTTCCGGAGATGAACTGCCGGGTCTCTTGATAATTACAGAGATATTATATACAGTATTTCTCTCTATACCGTTGTTTGTAGTTCCCCCGTATCCATCTCTGTTAATATTAACAGGGTAGTAGTATTTTACTCCGTTAAGCATGGCCTCTATTACAAGTCTGGTGAACTTTTGCCCTGAAGATTCCTGGGATATAGTATTTTCGTAAGTGTACAGATGGTGTTTTTCACTATAAGGAGTATCTGTTATGCTCCCGGCTATCTCATCATACACAAGCCCCGAAATTTTACAATCCGAGAAGGATGATGGCTGGAGAGAACCACTGTTTATAAAAAATGGATTTGTGGTTGTACCTCCTTCAATGAAGGGCCTGATTTTAGGTACATTTGTCAGATATATTTTTACGCTTGTAAGAGAGATCCCCTGGTATGGAGTATTTGCAAAATCTGTCTTAATACTGTTTACAACAACTTTGGCAACTACTCTTTTGAGAGTCATATTTATTGTATTTGATTGACTGATTGAGGCATTGCTATATTTTCCGCTCATTGTAAAGTCTTTTAAACCCTCATTCTTTAAATTTGCCTCTTTGAGAAGAAAATCGGATTCATTAACAATTCCGGTCCATTGAGTGCTATCGTGAGAGTTTGCGACGACATAAATATTTTTCAATCCGGTTGTGGATTGAAAGTTTATGTTGTTGAGAAGCTCCTGATTGCTGATTACAAAATATTTATAGGTTTCAAGCGTCTTAGCCGCATCGTTTTTAAATACAAATACGGCAAGATTATTTATTTGATTGTCATTGGACTGATTATTATGTGCAACTCCTGTCGATTTGGTAAGATTATTGATTCTTAAAATGATGTTAGCCTGTTTTACCTTTTCAAGCTCATCCCCTGATGATGTTTCATCTTTTGAACATGAGGGTAGAGCTATTAACGCTAAAAGAGCACCCCACAATCCTTTTCTTAAAATTCGCGTTTTCATGAATTGATTTTTTTAGATAGTTAGTAATTTGTTATTAAACCGGTTTAATTGATTGCGAAAATAGGTTTGCTAAAGATGCTTTGTACTCATAATTAGATATTTGTATGATATAATTAAATAATTATCTCTTTTTAAAAATTGTAACTAAATTTGCATTTCGTAAATCGTAATAAATTAGCTATGTTAACACTTAAACAACTGAGAGAGCAGCCGCAATTTGTAATCGACAGGCTGGCTGTAAAGAATTTCGATGCAAAGGAGATTCTGGAGAAAATTACCAATCTCGACCAGATTCGGAGAGAAACACAAACAGAACTGGATTCTTTGCTCTCCTCCCAGAATAACATGGCTAAGGAGATAGGTTCTCTAATGAAAGAGGGAAGAAAGAGTGAGGCAGATGAAGCAAAAAGAGCTGTAGCAGAGCTTAAAGAGAAATCGAAAGAGCTTGATGAGAAGATGGCTAAAGCCGTATCTGAAATGAACGATCTGTTGGTGTTGCTTCCTAACTTGCCTCATAAAAGTGTTCCGACTGGTAAAACTGCCGAAGACAATATTATTGTAAGAGAGGGGGGTATTATTCCGGAATTGAATAATTCTATTCCTCACTGGGAACTGGCCAAGAAATACGATATCATCGATTTCGATCTTGGAGTAAAAATAACAGGCGCCGGCTTCCCGGTATATAAGGGTAAAGGTGCAAGAATTCAGAGAGCGTTAATCTCATATTTCCTGGATAGAAATACAAAGGCTGGTTATACCGAGGTTATGCCTCCCCATATGGTCAATGAGGCTTCGGGATTCGGTACAGGTCAGTTACCCGATAAAGGTGAGCAGATGTATTTTGTCGGATTGGATAATTTCTACTTAATACCAACCGCTGAGGTTCCGGTTACCAATATTTACAGAGATGTGATTCTTAACAACACAGAACTCCCCGTGAAGGTAACGGCATATACACCTTGTTTCAGAAGAGAGGCAGGTTCTTACGGAAAAGATGTTAGAGGATTAAACAGACTTCACCAGTTCGATAAAGTTGAAATTGTTCAGATCGCGAACCCTGATTCATCATATGAATCACTGGAGGAGATGGTTAAACATGTAGAGGGAATTGTTCAATCTCTTGAACTTCCATATAGAATATTAAGATTGTGCGGAGGTGATATGAGTTTTACATCGGCACTTACATACGATTTTGAAGTATACTCTGCAGCTCAGCAGCGCTGGCTTGAGGTAAGTTCTGTTTCAAATTTTGAAGCCTATCAGGCAAACAGATTAAAGCTCAGATACAGAGATGAAGATGGAAAAACTCAGCTGGCTCATACACTGAACGGAAGTTCCCTTGCTTTGCCAAGAATACTGGCAGCTCTTTTGGAAAACAATCAATGTGAAAAGGGAATCAAAATTCCTGCTGTTTTGAGAGAGTACACAGGATTTGATTACATAGATTAATCAATGCGTTCTAAAACAACGATACTTGGAATCGACCCCGGAACTCAAATTCTGGGGTTTGGTGTTATTTCTACCGATGGTATCTCTTTTAATTATATCACATCCGGTGTGCTTGACCTTAGAAAGATCGGGGATCCGTTTGAGAAGCTTATGCACATATCTAACAGAGTAAAAGAGTTGATAGGTGAGTATCACCCCGATATTATGGCCATTGAGGCTCCATTTTACGGAAAGAATGTTCAATCTATGCTTAAGCTGGGTAGGGCACAGGGAGCTGCAATTTCGTCGGCGCTTGTATTGAATGTGCCTGTTTTCGAGTATGCTCCAAGAAAAATCAAACTCTCTGTTACGGGAAAAGGTGCTGCTTCTAAGGAGCAGGTGGCATCATTACTCTCTTCGATTTTAAAAATAACAATCAATCAAAAATTCTTCGATTCAACAGATGCTCTGGCTGTTGCTTTTTGCCACGCAATTAACGGAGGAGTCACCAATTCTACTCATAAAAGTTCATCTACATGGGACTCTTTTGTGAAAAACAATCCGGGCCGGATAAAATAATTTTCTGCCAATTTAACTTTTCTTCGCCATTAAGTTCAAACTAAGGAATTTTTACGGTGTTATTATGTGGTGTGAATACTGTAAAAACCTATATAACTTGAAATATAATATTTATGAAATTCAAAATTAGAATCTTTTTGACACTATTAGTCTCTTTGTTAAGTGTCACAACTTTTGCTCAGCAGAACCTCTCTTTAAGGCTTGTTCTTGTTGACAGTACTTCAAGAAATCCTATTGAGTTTGCTACGGCATCGGTGACTCCGGTAGGGGCAACAACTCCATCAAAATACGGTCTTACGGATCAAAAGGGGAGCGTAACCATGACTGGACTCGCTGCTGGCAGCTATACCCTAAAAATTGAATTTATGGGCTACGAGACCGTCAGCAAGTCAATTAAGCTTGGTGCACAAAAGGATACAGACCTTGGGCTTATTGGAATGAAAGAGCAGGTCAATACTCTTAGTTCGGTTACTGTGTCGGCGATCGGCAATCCTATAATGGTTAAAAAAGATACAATTGAGTATAACGCATCTTCATTTAAGACGACAGATGCAGATGTGCTTGAAAATCTTCTCAAAAAACTTCCCGGAATTGAGGTAGATGCCGATGGTAACATCACTGCAAATGGGAAAACCATTAATAAAATCATGATAGATGGTAAAACATTTTTTCTTGATGACCCTCAGGTTGCATCCAAGAATCTGCCTGCTAAAATCATTGAAAAGGTGAGAGTTGTAGAGAGAAAATCTGAACAGGCTCAGTTTACCGGTATTGACGATGGAAATGAGGAGACTGTAATCGATCTTGGAATTAAACAGGGAATGATGAATGGTGTAATTGGCAGCCTTTCAGGTGGTGTAGGAACTCAGGAGAGATACCAGGTAAACGGTATGGCTGCTAAGTTTACTTCCAGCGAACAGCTTGCTGTGATTGTAAATGGAAATAATACCAATAACAGAGGTTTCTTCGACATGGCCGGTTCAATGATGTCAAGCGGCAGAGGAATCTCAAGTGGAGGTGGTATCAGAATAGGGGGGATGAACTTTGGTGGCAGCGGTCTTACCGACTCCTGGATGGTTGGAGCAAACGTTAGAAAAGAGACATCCGATAAGAAGCTTAATATAGGATCGAATTATATGTACTCGAGTAACGACAATCTAACCGAGAACAGCAGATTAAGGCAGACATTCGTACAGGACAGCTCATTCTATTATAAATCGGAGAGTGTTTCCTCTACATGGTCGCAGGGTCACAGAGCCAATATAGATCTTGAGTATAAATTTAACGAGAACACATCTATATTATTCAGACCAAATGTCAGCATCGGAAATGGAACATTTGACTCTAGAAATAATTACCAGACATATGAAAATTACGGAGGTACCTACTCTGTTATTAACTCGGGAAATACAGCCTCATTCGGAGATAATAACAATCAGCAGGTGAATGGTAATTTACTTTTCAGGCAGAGACTGGGCAAACCAGGCAGAACATTCTCCGTAAACACTACATATAGCTACTCAAATAATGAGACAAACGGCTTTAACCAGTCTGAGACAACCATTTTACAGAATGCACCCAATATTATCGATCAAAGGTATGAAAATAACAGTCTCTCTTATGGAATAGGGGCAAGAGCCTCTTATACCGAGCCACTTGGAAAGAATTTCTTTACGGAACTGGCATATAGTTACAATTTCAGAAAAACTGACTCCGATAAGACAACTTTCAACAAGACCTCTACAGGGTATGATGAGGTGGTGGATGACTATACTACAAAATATGAGTATACTATAATCACTCAGCAGATTGAACTAAACCTCAGAAAAAATGAGGAGAAGTATAACTATGTGATCGGATTGAATGCTCAGCCATCTTTTACAAAGAGTATCGGAACCAATCGCGACTACAGAAAAAATGTGGTTAATTTTTCACCATCTGCACGTTACGAATACAACTTCTCCGATTTTAAAGTTCTTAGGCTGAATTACCGTGGTACAACAAATCAACCATCTATAAATCAGTTACAACCTATAGCCGATAACTCAAATCCGTTATACCAGGCAATTGGTAACCCTGACCTTCTTCCAGAGTTTAGACATAATCTCGAGGTAATGTACCGAAATACAAACCGTGAGATATTTAAAACCTACGAAGGCCGCTTTAACGCTACATATACTCAGGATAAGATCATAAATAAAACCTGGTATGAGAATGGTGTGCAGTATACTCAGCCTGTAAACGAACAGGGTGTCTTTACATCGGGTGGATATTTTATGTTTAGCACTCCTTTCAGCAGGACCTCTAAGTTCTTTATATCGAGCACTACTAATCTATCTCTCAATAAGGGTGTAAACTATCTGAACAGTATTAGAAATAAAACGACATCGATGTCTGCTGGCGAGCAGATTCGTTTTATCTACAAAGGTACTTCAATGGAGTTAAATGTTGGTGCCAATACCTCTCATTCAAGAGCTTGGTACTCTGCACAGAGCTCATCAAATTCTGCTACATGGACAAACTCAATCATCGGAAGCATTAACTGGACGCTGCCAAAAGGATTCAACCTGGTTTCCGATATTGATTACAAATTCTACACAGGGTTTGCAACATCGATAGATCCTACGGCTGTTTGGAACGCTGAACTTGCCAAGACAATTCTAAAAGGGACAGGAACTCTAAGAGTTAAGATTTATGATATTCTTCAACAGGCCAAGAATATCTCAAGAATTACAAACGATAGCTATATCGAGGATTCCGAGAGCAATATTTTGAGGCAATATGTTATGTTTAGTTTCTCAATTAGATTCGGAAAATTCTCAGGCCAAAAAGGGATGTTCCCTGGCGGAGGCGGATTCAGACCGGGTGGTGGTAACTACCATGGTGGCTACAGACCAGGCGGATTTTAAAAGTGATTTATTTGGAGATCTACTCTTCGCCAGAAGAGGCTTTTGAGTAGGTTCTCCACTTTTCAATAACAGATCGGAAATCGGAAGGAATCTCATTCTCAAAGAATAGATTCCTTTTTGTTTTTGGATGAACAAAACCAAGGGTCTTGGCGTGAAGAGCGTGGCGAGGCATTAACTCAAAGCAGTTTTCGATAAATCTCTTATATTTTGTATAAAAAGTGCCTTTAACAATTCTGTCACCACCATAACGATCGTCATTAAAAAGTGGGTGTCCGATATAATCCATATGGACCCTTATCTGATGTGTTCTGCCTGTCTCCAGTATACACTCTACCAGGGTTGTGTAACCAAACCTTTCAATAACTCTATAGTGCGTAACAGCATGTTTTCCTATAGATCCGTCAGGGAACACCTTAAATCGCATTCTGTCGTTCGGATCCCTCGCAATATGACCTGTAATAGTCCCCTCGTTCTCTTTTAGATTTCCCCAAACAAGCGCGATATACTTTCTCTCTATGGTATGATCAAAAAACTGTTTTGCAAGGAATAGCTGCGATTCATCATTCTTTGCAACCAGCAGTAATCCCGATGTGTTCTTATCTATCCTGTGGACCAAAATACCCATCCTCTCATCCTCGGCATCGGCATCCTGAGTAATGCCAAGATGAAATGCGAGCGCATTTATCAGTGTCCCTGAAAAGTGGCCGTGACCGGGATGAACCACCAACCCTGCAGGTTTATTGATAACCAGCAGATCATCATCTTCATAAACAACATCGAGTGGAATGTTTTCCGGTCTAACCTCAAAACCTCTACGTTTATATGGTAGCTCGATAGTAACAACATCTAGCGGTTTTACAATGTAATTGGCTTTAACCACCTTCCCATTAACCAAGACATAGCCGGCTCCTATGGCAAGTTGAACCCTGTGCCTGGATGTCTTCTCCATTCTGTTGGTAATGAATTTGTCTACCCTTAGCTGGCTCTGTCCTTTATCGGAGACAAAACGAAAATGTTCAAACGAGGCTTCAGAGTCATCGTCCTGCATTTCGTCATTAAGATCGAAATCCTCTTCTATCATTATTTTTTTGGAGGGTTTTGCTTTTCTAATTTAGATTTATCTATACTCAGCCACAGATTCACATTTGTACCTAACTGAAATGAACTGAATTCAGATGCTTCGGGCTCCTGTTTAATTACAAATCCTACAAGACTGTCCGACGAGCTTCTTATAGATGCATCATAATACACCTTACCGATGTTGAGAGAGTTATCAATCAACAGATCTTTTGCAGTTGAGATTGTCAGTCCCTTTACATTAGGAATGAATGTTGTCTCCATCTCAGAGCTGATTCCTACCTCAAGATCGATCTCACTTTCGGCATCAACCATCGTCCCGGAAGATATCCTCTTGCCGTTTATACTTTGAGAAAGGACATTGTTTGTAGCCATATCTCTTACATATATCAATCTGCCCACCTGGAGGTTTCTTACTATAAGTTCGGCTTTAGCCTGTCTTAAAGAGTATCCAATTACCGACGGCATAGGAACCTTTTTGGCTTCTACTGAGTTAATTGTAAGTAAAATCCGGCGATTCTTTTTTACAAGATTACCAGGAAGCGGACTCTGCCTGAAGATTGTACCCTTTGGTAATTTTGGCAAAAACATTGAGTCGGTGACCTCAACTTTCAAATGGGCAGCACGCGCTGCTTTTGTAGCATCCTCCACCGTGAGCCCCGAGAGGTCGGGAACTGTAATCTCCTGATTGTGTCTTGTTATAAACTTGAGAGCTATTGTTACTGCAATAAGGAGAGCTATCCCGAACAGGGCAGCTTTTAAGATCTCCCTTACAAGCCAATGTTTTAAAATCGGCTGCTTTGTATTATTACCTGTTTTTGCCATAATACAAATGTACTATTTTTTTATTTCGTTGTAAAAGCTGTCGCGTTCAACTGCAACATATCCACATTTCGATGCCATATTGATAAGATCACCTGCTGTCATAACAGGCTTTTGTTCTGCAGAACCGGCCATACTGTATATTTTGGTTGAATCGTTTATGGTTCCGTCCATATCATCTGCACCATAAAGCAGAGCCAGTTGACTGTTCTCCCTTCCCAGCATAGGCCAGTACGCCTTAATATGAGGTATATTATCGAGCACAATTCGGGATATAGCGTATGTTTTCAATACTTCGGTTATCTCGGCCTCCTTAATATAGGATAGCTCATTATTTGCTGTTTTAAAAAGTAGCGGAATAAATGCATCAAATCCATCTGTCTCATCCTGCAACTCTCTGAGTTGAAGCAGATGTCTGACTCTATGCTCTCTCTTCTCAAGATGGCCGAACAGCATAGTACTGTTTGTCCTTAACCCTATTGAGTGTGCAGTTCTGTGTACCTCGAGCCACTCCTGAGCATTACACTTATCAGGGCAGATAAGCGCTCTTATTTCGGGGTCAAAAATCTCTGCTCCTCCTCCGGGTATTGCAGATACACCTAGATTTGAAAGGTCAGTAAGAACCTCTTTAATGCTTTTTTGGGCCGATTTGGCCATATCGAAGATTTCGACTGCTGAGAATGCCTTTATTGCTACATAGTCCGGAAGTGATTTCCTGACAGTTTCAATCACATTGTAGTAATATGATATATCTCTGGAGGGGTCAACACTTCCTACAATATGCACTTCAGTCATATCGGGAGTGTATCTGGAGAGGCAATACTCCTTAATCTCATTAATCTCCATTGTCCAGGCTCCATCTTCAAAAATATTTCCTCTGCGGTAAGAGCAAAATCTACATTTATGAATGCAAACATTGCTTGGCTCCAGGTGAAAATTTTTATTGTAGAAGACCTTTTTGCCGTTGATCTCTTCTCTAATTTGTGTGGCAATCGACGACAAAATATTTAAATCACTCTCATTATAGAGAGCCATCGCTTCATCAAAGCCAATTCTATTAATCATATTCTTACGGTCTTTATAAACGCAAAAAAGACGCCGGAGCGTCTTCTTAACTTCTTTAGTATATCCGGATTAGAAACGATCTTCAGATGATACTGTTAATTTTTTGCGCCCACGGCGGCGACGTGCAGCTAAAACGCGACGGCCGTTTGGTGTTGACATTCTCTCACGGAAGCCGTGCTTGTTACGGCGCTTGCGCTGTGATGGTTGAAAAGTGCGTTTCATTGTATGTTACTTCTTTAATATTATTCGCAAAAGGGAGTGCAAAGATAGATAAATTGTTATTAAAACCAAATAAATCTTTTATCGCGCGACAAATATAACCCTTTTTTCTTTAAAATAATCCTCATCGTAGAGTTCAGAGATCTCTGTAACCACTGGCTTGACATGCTTCGCAAGTAATTTATGAGGGATGGCAGAAATCTCTTCCGACAAATCTCCACCCTTTAATGCATATATTCCCCTTTTAATTCCATCAATCTCCCCCTCAAGAGTCTTCTCCCACACCCATGGCAAAAGCTCTCCCAGTTTCGCTACTGCTCTGGTAACCGCAAAATCAAATTTGCCGGGGAGCTCCTCTGCACGTATCTGAACTCCGGTCGCATTTTTAATACCTATAGCAGCAATAATTTCGTTTACAACCCTGATTTTCTTTCCAATAGAGTCGCAAAGTAAAAATTGAGATTCCGGGAACATAATCGCAAGAGGGATCCCCGGAAATCCTCCACCTGTCCCTATATCAAGAATTTTTGATCCATTCGGAAAGCTTACGATTTTAGCTATCGCAAGTGAATGAAGCAGATGATGAACAAAAAAATTGTCCATATCTTTTCTGGAAATCACATTAATCCTCTCATTCCAATATTGATATAGATCCTGTAGCGCCAAAAGACGCTCTTTTTCAGGAGCAGATGTCTGGGGGAAATATTTATTAATTAACTCTTCCATTGTTTGATAATCTGTTCTTTAGCTCTCTTGACTCTCGTTCTTACAGTATTTAGAGGAAGTCCGAGTTCCGAAGCGATCTCTTCGTAAGCAAACTCCTTTATAAATCTCATAATTGCCACCTCACGATATTTTTTATCGAGTGAATCGATGGCGTGGATCAGGCTCTCTACCTCCTGTCCGTTTATAACACTCTCTTCGGGACTGGGTGCACCGGAACTCCAGTTATCTCCCTCCCCCCTTATCTCACCCATCCCTATAGGAACAAATGAGAGTTTACTCTTTCTGAAATAATCGATACACAGGTTTTGTGCAATATTGAAAAGCCAGGTAGAGAAAGCATATTCACTACGGTATGTTTCAAGGTTTCTGAATGCCTTATTGAAGCACTCCTGACAAAGATCTTCAGCATCTGCCGAAGAGTGAATGTAGGATGATATATATGAAAGTATCTGCTCGCTGTACCTTTGTACGAGAGCACTAAAGGCCTTCTGATCATCTCTCAGGGCGCGCTCGACCAACTCTCTGTCTATGTTGGCATTCGTTTTCTCATCACTCTCCCTCATTTTAGTGAGCCTCCAGCCAATTTTTTCCAAAGTCACACTCAACTGTTAGCGGAACAGAGAGTTTTATAACACCCTCCATCTCCTCCTTCACTATAGATGCCAGTTTTTGTGACTCTTCAGGTATTGTATCGAACACAAGCTCATCGTGAACCTGCAATATCATCCTGCTTTTCAGACCCTCATCCTGCATCCGTTTATGGATTTTTATCATTGCAGCTTTAATAATATCAGCTGCAGAGCCCTGAATTGGGGCATTAATTGCATTCCTCTCTGCCAGACCTCTTACCACAGGATTTTTTGAATTGATATCCGGCAGATAGCGTCTTCTCCCGTAAATGGTCTCCACGTAACCGGCCTCTTTTGCCCCTGCTATTGAAGAGTTCATATACTCTTTTACCTTGGGATATGATTCAAAATAGTCTTCTATCAATTTTTTTGATTCGGCTCTTGATATATTCAATCTCTGGGAGAGACCGAATGCAGATATTCCATATATAATTCCAAAGTTTGCTGTTTTTGCCCGGCTTCTCTGCTCTTTGGTAACCTCATCTTCGCTTACTTTAAAGATTTTTGATGCTGTGGCAGAATGTATATCTTTACCCGAGTTGAAAGCCTCTATAAAGTCATAATCTCCGCTGAGGTGAGCCATCAGTCTTAATTCGATTTGAGAGTAGTCGGCCGAAAGCAGCATTCCGTTCTCAAAAGATGGAACAAATGCTTTTCTGATCTCCCTTCCCCGCTCTGTTCTTACAGGAATATTCTGCAGATTTGGTCTTATAGAACTCAATCGTCCGGTAGCTGTAAGAGCCTGATTGAAGGTTGTGTGAATTTTGCCCGTACGTGGGTCGATTAACGACGGAAGCGGGTCTATATATGTGGAAATTAATTTTTTAATATTACGGTACTCGAGAATTAAAGGAACAATCGGATGCTTGTCGTAAAATTCGTTGAGAGTCTCCTCATCGGTTGAGTAGTTCTTCTTGGAGGTGGTTTTAATTTTATCGGAGAGTTTTAGCTTCTCATATAGTATTACCCCCAGTTGTTTGGGAGACGAAATATTAAGTGTTTGATCGCCCGCAAGATCTCTTACATTTTTCTCAATCTCATCAAGCTCTTTTTTAAGATCGGAGCTATACTGGTTAAGCATAACCGGATCTATTTTGAATCCCTGCTCCTCGATATCGGCAAGTACATAAATAAGAGGCATCTCCATCTCCCGGTAGAGCGATAAAAGACCCGACGATTTTAACTCCTCCTCAATTTTATCGGAAATGCTTCTGTAGATTGATACCTCTGAAAAGAGACGTCTATCTGTACCTGACTCATCCTCTTCAAGTGAGTCAAAAAGCGATGCTTGTACTTTTAAACTACTCTGTTCCAGCTCTATATCCAGATAACTTTTGCTAAGCAGTTCGATTTTGTGAGATCGCTCAGGCATAATCAGATAGTGCATCAACTCTATATCTGCCAGTTTTGCAAAGCAACTGATTTTTACCGAAGAGAGTGTATGAAGGAGCGATTTCAGTTCATAGCCGTAAAGTGTGAAATCCCTGTTCGAAATGAGATCCTTTATTGCAGAGAGCTGCTCTAAATTACATTTGCAAACCAAATCTCCGGATGACAGATAAACTTTACCTGCCGCCTCCTTGACAGACAGGTATCCATTATCGGCAGCAAGTGATATTATTTGGGAAATATCTGCCTCTCTGTATATTGCTTTTGATGATGATTTATCCTCTTCTGAATCTTTCGGATTAATACCGGGATTAATATTGAAAAGCGGCTCCAACTGCGATAGTGATCTGGAGAGTGATGAGAACTCATATTTTTCAAACAAACTTTTCAGATGCATGAAATCGGGAGCCTCCAGCTTTATCCTCTCCTGGTCAAAGTCAATTTCTACATTTGTATCAATTGTCACAAGTCTCTTACTCATATCCAGCCACTCTTTAGCTTCGATAAAAGCTGCCTGTTGTTTTTCCGGAAGTTCGGAGAGATGGTTATATATCTCCTCTACACTCTTATACTTTGCAATTAGTTTTTTTGAACCAACCTCTCCAACACCTCTCACTCCAGGAATATTGTCCGATGCATCTCCCCAGATGGTAAGGATATCAATAACCTGAGACGGATCGTCAATCCCGTATTGCTGGCAGATCTCTTTAGGACCTATGATCTCTGAGTCATTACCCCCTTTTGCCGGTTTATACTGAACTATATTATCGGATAACAACTGTCCATAATCTTTATCGGGAGTTACCATGTATACGGTAAATCCCTTTGATGATGCCTCTTTGGCAATCGTTCCTATTACATCATCGGCCTCGAAACCCTCCTTCATAAGTACCGGAACAGACATGGCGTGAACTATCTCAATAAGAGGATCAAGCGCACTTTTTATCTGCTCGGGTGTCTCACTTCTGTTTGCTTTATACGCATCATACATTTCGTGACGAAATGTCTTGGCAGGCGGATCAAATGCTACTGCAAGATGAGTAGGGCGCTCCTTTTGAATAAGCTCAATTAGAGTCTTGGTAAAGCCGTAAAGAATAGAGGTATCGTTCCCTTTTGAGTTTATCATAGGGCGACGAAGAAATGCATAGTAAGTCCTGAATATCAGCGCATGGCCGTCTATTAAAATGAGCTTCTTCATTTTATTTGAGGTTGTCTTCGGCAAACCACTCAACAAACGAGGATGCTGTTTCGTGTAATCTTATGCTGAAAAGATTCAACCCCTCAGGTTGATTTGCAAGCAATATAGATGCGAAGTGTGCAGCAAGATTCTCACAGGTTGGCTGAAACTCAACAATAACAACATTACAGTATTGATCTTCGAGCTCTTTTGTCAGAGGAGAGTCATCTCTTAGAATAAGTGCGTGATCAAATGGATCTATGATAAGTGTTTTAACCAGATTTTTTATCTCTGTGAAGTCTATGACCATTCCAGATTTTGGGTGATCTTTAAGCTTTGAGGTCTCTCCTTTATATGTAACGAATAATCGGTACGAGTGTCCGTGAATATGTCTGCATTTCCCGTCGTATCCCTTGAGAGCGTGAGCTCCTTCAAAGCTGAACTCTTTGGTAATCCGTATAATTGACATTCTTTTTTTTACAAAAATATGAATTATTTTTCTTAGAGCTTGAATTATAGTTTTAATAATCGTTAGAATAAGGGCTTTAAATATTAAAATTCATTAAAATATGAACGATTTTAAAATAAAATGTAATAAATCTTTGTATAATTATTACAAATTAGTATTTTTGTAAAAAATCAGATAATATGTCAGTTAAAATTCACGAAATTATTTCGGCAAACGCCAAAAATATGAGGCGCTCAGCCATAAGGGATCTGCTTAGTGTCGCAAACAGGCCAGAAATAATATCATTTGCCGGTGGTTTTCCAAATCCGAAAACTTTCCCGGTAGAGGAGTTAAAGGAGATTATGGCAGAAGTGCTCGAAAAAGAGAGCGTATCTGCACTTCAGTATGGAACAACCGAGGGTAATGACAATTTGCGCGATCAGCTCGCGGCAAAATACAGAGAGCTGGGGTTGAATATTACCAGAAAGAACATTCTTATAACTACCTCTTCACAACAGGCAATCGATTTGACATCAAGAATTTTTCTGGATCCTGGAGATACTGTTCTCTGCGGATTGCCGTCTTATCTGGGTGCGCTGCAGTCATTCTGGTCTTACCAGGCTGTCCCTGTAGGTGTAAAGAACGAGGAGGATACTCCTGCTATTATTGAGAAACTTATTTCGGAGGGTCGTAAACCTAAATTTATATATGCTATTCCTGATTTTCAAAATCCATCGGGAGTTACAATGAATGTTGCCCAAAGAAAAGCATTGCTTGAGACAGCTTCAAAATATGATATATTGATAATTGAAGACTCTCCATACAGAGAGATTCGTTTCGACGGAGAGGAGCAACCTCCGATCTACTCTCTTGACAAAGAGAACAGAGTAATTCTTTTAGGAACATTCTCAAAAACTTTTGTTCCGGGTTTCAGAATCGGGTGGGTAATTGCTCACGAAGAGGTAATTGAGAGACTGGTAGTGGCAAAACAATCTTCCGATTTATGCACTCCTACATTCAATCAGGCCGTTGCTGCAAGATATCTTGCAAAGGGTCTCTTTGAAAAGAATCTGGCAAAAACAGTTGCCCTTTACCGCGAAAAGAGGGACCTTATGATCTCCTGCTTTGAAAAGTATATGCCTAAGGGTGTTACCTGGACAAATCCTGAGGGGGGACTCTTCCTGTTTGTAACACTGCCGGAGGGTTTTGATACAACAGAACTATTTAACATTGCCATAAAGGAGGATGTTACTTTTGTAATTGGAGAGGCTTTCCATTGCGACGGATCGGGAAAAAATACAATGAGAATAAACTTCTCATATATGGAGAACGATAAACTTGAAGAGGGTGTTAAGAGACTTTCCAGGTCAATTGAAACGCTTTTCAAAAAATATAACTGGAAAACGGTTAGTTAAATTAAAGTTAGTGCCTGTGGGTTGAACCTTAGACCGGAGTCTTTGAATATTTTATCAAAGGCTCCTTTTTTTATTAACTCCTCGGGACTCCCTTCGATAAATCCGTAATGACCCATAATCCATATTTTGTCACACATCTTAATTGCTAAAGGAAGATCGTGAGTTGAGAAGATTATTGTTTTACCCTCATTAACAGAGATATCATGTAATAGTTTAGTAATGATTGCCTTGTTCTCAATATCCAGAAATGCAGTGGGTTCGTCAAGTAATATAATTCCGCTGTTTTGAACAAGACTTCTGGCAATTGATGCTCTCTGATACTCTCCGTCACTAAGTTTGGATGAGTCGGTATCTCGCAAGTGAGAGATGCATAATCTCTCCATAATCCCGTTAATAAGGGCCTCTTCCGATTCAGGTATCTGCCCCAGCCAGTTTGTTCTGTTATAACTTCCTGTAGCAACCATATCGTAAAGTGAAAGATTGTGGGCCCTTGTACTCTGGGCAGGAACAAATGAGAGTATTGATGCCAGAGATTTGGCACTGTATCTTTTAAGATCTTTGCCAAATATGTCAATTGTGCCTGACATAGTCGAAATTAGGCCGGCTATGCTTTTTAAGAGAGTGCTCTTACCAGCACCGTTGGGACCAATGACTGAGATAAGCTCACCCTTTGCTGCAGATGCGGATATTTCGCTATAGAGTGTTTTATTGTAACCAAGCGAGAGCTCTTTAAGTTCAATTACATTTTGACTCATGATATTCTGCTCTTTAATATGATTACAATAATTACAGGAACACCGATTATTGCACTGACTGTATTGATCGGTACTACGGCAGATTGACCCGGAAGCTGAGCCAAAGTGTCTGTGAAAAGCATGATTGCTGCCCCGAGAATTGCCGAAGCAGGAATCAGAATCTTATGATTGGCATTACGGAAAATCATTCTGGAGATATGCGGTACTGCTATTCCGATGAAGCCGATTGGTCCGCAAAATGCAGTTACACTTCCGGCAAGAAGCGTGGTTGCCGCAAGTATCCTCATTCTGGTATGTTTGAGATTAACTCCCAGACTTCTGGCGTAAGTTTCACCGGTTAAAAGAGTATTTAAATCCTTAATATTATATATTGATATTGCAAAACCTGTCATTACAAGGGCAAACAATATCCACAGCTCTCCCGATTCTATACCAGAAAAACTCCCCAGTGTCCATAATACGAACACCTTTAGCGCAGATGAGTCAGATAGATACTGTAGCAGACTTATGAGTGCACTTAGTACACTCCCAAGCATAATTCCGAATATCAGAATTGACAGATTATCTCTCAACCTTTCTGACACCAGCATAATGAGCATTGTTACTCCAAGAGCCCCAAGCCAGCCGGCGCCGGCAATTCCGAACTTTGATAAAACGGTACCGGAAATATCAATTCCAGCCGCTGAGAATCCCATGACGAAAAGCGCCACACCAAAGCCTGCGCCTGCGCTTATCCCAAGTATATATGGTTCAGCAAGAGGGTTTCTAAAGAGAGTCTGCATTTGTAATCCTGAGACAGAGAGAGCAACCCCGGCCAACATTGCGGTCAGCGCCTTTGGGATTCTGAAGTTCCAGACAATATTATTTACAAAATCGGGTACATCGCTACCGGAGATAGCCCCGAATACATCTTTAAACGGAATTAATACTGACCCCAATAAAATGTCCATTACGGCAAAAAGCACAAATGCAGCAGAGATTATCAGGTATTTTGTAAAATGCCGTTTTTTTTGTGACATATATTGAAAAATTTCCCCAAAGGTAGTTTTTTTTATATTTTTGCCGCAATTAAAAATCATCTAAATAACATAAGTATATGAGAAAGAAAATTGTAGCCGGTAACTGGAAGATGAATACCACAATCTCCGAAGGTGAACTTTTAGTAAACCAGATTCTGACTCTTAAAAAAGAGTCCCAACCAGAGGCCGAACTGATCGTGGCTCCGCCATTTACTCATTTGGCAACAATTTCTAAACTTCTACAGGGTTCTGGAGTTGCTCTCTCTTCACAAAATTGTGCAGATGAGCTGTCTGGAGCATACACAGGTGAGGTTTCGGCATCTATGCTTAATGCTGTAGGTTGTGAGTATGTAATACTGGGCCACTCGGAAAGGAGAGAGTACTATGGCGAGACCAGCGCAAAGCTTGTTAAAAAGGTAAAACTTTCACTTGCCAACAATCTCACTCCAATCTTCTGTATAGGTGAGAAGCTCGAAGAGCGTGAGGCAAACAAACACTTTGAAGTAGTTGAAGAGCAAATTAAAGAGGTGTTATTCGGTCTTGATCCTGAAGATTTTGCAAAAATAGTGATAGCATATGAGCCTGTTTGGGCAATCGGTACAGGTAAAACTGCAACATCTGCACAGGCACAGGAGATTCACAAATATATCAGAGAGGTTCTTGCAGGTAAATTCGGAGAACTTGCACAAAACACTCCGATTCTTTACGGTGGCAGTTGCAAACCTTCCAACGCAGCAGAGATTTTTGCTCAACCCGATGTGGATGGAGGACTTATTGGAGGTGCTTCATTGGTCGCTGCTGACTTTATCGCAATTGCAAAAGCATTTTAATGAACTATATTGCAGTAAAAGTAGAGATCAATCCTTTTGACTCCGACTTGGCCGAGCAGATTATTGCCAACATTGAGGAGCTCGGTTATGAGAGTTTTGAGATTAATGATCCCTATTTGACAGCTTATATAAAGGAGGATCTATACTCCGAACGAAATTTTAGAATGACACTCTCCTTTTATGACAATAGGAGAGATGTCATTTTAAATTTTAGCAGTGAATTTATCAAGGAGGAGAATTGGAATGCAGTTTGGGAATCCAATTTTCAACCCATAACAGTTGCAGGTATCTGTACTGTAAAGGCAGGATTTCATAAGAATCTGCCAAAGACTAAATATACAATAACTATCGATCCAAAAATGGCTTTTGGAACAGGCCATCACCAGACTACATCGTTAATGATGGAGGCTCTTCTGGATGAACAAATTAAGGGAAAATCTGTTTTAGATATGGGTTGTGGTACCGGAATACTTGCAATTCTGGCATCAAAGAGAGGTGCGGCAGCTCCTCTTCATGCAATTGATATAGATCCTGTGGCTGCAGAATCTGCAATTGAGAATACAAAGAGGAACAGAGTATCCGGAAAAATAGTTGTTATGAACGGAGATGCCTCTCTGCTGCAGAAGAACAGATATGATTTAATTCTGGCCAACATAAACAGAAATATAATATTATCTGATATCAAGACCTATGTTTCATCCCTTAAAAGCGATGGAGTACTGCTCCTTAGCGGGTTTTATGAAGATGAAATTGAGATGATTAACAGAGCGGCTGAAAATGAGTCTTTGGAATTTGTAAAGAGTAAAAGTCTTGACAGGTGGGCGGTAATTAAATATAAAAAAGGTTGCTTGCCTCTTGGAGATTAGATTTTTTCTGCTACCTTTGCAGTCCCTTAAGCGGGCATGGCGTAATTGGTAGCCGCGCCAGACTTAGGATCTGGTGCCGTAAGGCGTGGGGGTTCGAGTCCCTTTGCCCGCACGATAAAGCAGATTCCTCACGGAGTTCTGCTTTTTTTGCTTAGTAAACAAATAATTCAAAATATGAAAGTTACACAGAAAAATGTTGACGAATTAACATTGACTATTTCGATTAACATCGACAAGAGCGATTATTCAGAAAAGAGTCGTAAAATTTTATCGGATTACAGAAAAAAAGCCGAGATCAAGGGTTTTCGTAAAGGTATGGCTCCTATGAGCCTTATTGAGAAGATGCATGGTCGCAGTGCGGTTCTGGATGCTGTTAATGAACTTATTTCGTCGGGGTTGAATGATCATATAAAGAACAACAACCTTAACATTATCGGAGAACCACTTCCTAATGAGACAGAACAAAAAGAGATAAACTGGGATACCGATGAATCTTTCGAATTCCTCTTCGATGTGGCTTTGGCTCCAAAGGTAGATATCACAATAGATAACTCTATTGAAATCCCATACTATGAAGTTAAGGCCGATAAAAAATCTATCGAAGAGTATAAGAGTAATCTGCTTAAACAGTACGGCACCCTCAAACCGGCAGATATGGTTGAAGAGGAAGATTTTATAATTGCCGATCTCATTCAGGGTGATACAAGAGTAGAGGGTACATATATCTCTCTTAAAAATATTGAAGATGAGTCAGCTAAAAATCTGTTTATAGGAAGAAAAGCCGAAGACTCATTTGAAATCGATGTAAATAAGACCTTTAAAAACGAAACTGACAGAGCAGCGCTTTTAAAAGTTAAAAAAGAGGAGCTTGCAACAATTACTCCTGAGTACACCGTTGTTATTAAGGAGGTTAAGCGATTTGCCGAAGCCGACGAGAATCAGGAGCTTTATGACAGACTCTTTGGAAAAGATAATGTAAAGACCGGAGAGGAGTTCCTTGCAAAAGTTTCAGAAAGAATGGAGTCGGAGTATAAACTTGAGAGCGACTACCGTTTTATGATTGATGCAAGAAACAGTGTTGTGGAGAGAGCAGGGATAGTAATTCCGGAAGAGTTCCTTAAAAGATGGCTCTTTACAGCAAACGAAGGTAAATTCTCAAAAGAGGAGATTGAGAGAGATTTCCCGCTATTTGCTCAGGATTTCAAATGGCAATTGGTTCGTGAATTCATTATGAAGCAGCAGAAGATGCAGGTTACAAAAGAGATAATGATGGATCACGCCCGCAAGGTAGCCTCTTATCAATTCTCAATGTATGGCCTCTCAAATGTGCCTCAGGAGCAACTCGATAAATATGCGGAATCTCTTCTGGCAAATGAGAAAGAGGGTAGGAGAATCTTTGAAAAGGCCGAAGACGATATGGTAATCGAGTTTATCAAGAATTCGGTCTCTTTGAAAAACAAAAAGATATCATTTGAAGAGTTACAAAAACTAACAGCATAATATCATGGCTACAGATTTTGAAAAATATGCGCGCCTGCACAGAGGGATCAGTAGTATCTCTCTGCACAGGTTTAACTCGCTGATGGGTGCGTATATCAATCCTACAATTATTGAGGAGAGGCAGTTGAATGTTGCGGCAATGGATGTCTTTTCGAGATTGATGATGGATAGAATAATATTTCTCGGAGTGCCGATAAATGACGACGTTGCCAATATTATCCAGGCTCAGCTCCTCTATCTTGACTCTACCGAGAGTAAGGCAGACATTCAGCTCTATATAAACTCTCCAGGTGGGTCGGTTTATGCAGGTCTAGGTATTTATGACACAATGCAACTTGTGTCATCCGATGTAGCAACTATCTGCACGGGAATGGCAGCCTCTATGTCTGCTGTTCTTCTTACTGCAGGAGCAACAGGAAAGAGATCTGCTCTTCCACACTCCAGGGTAATGATTCACCAACCAATGGGCGGAGCTGAAGGACAAGCTACAGATATTGAAATTACAGCCAGAGAGATTGTAAAGATTAAGAGAGAGTTATACGAAATTATTTCGCTCCACTCCGGAAAACCTGTTGAGCAGATAGAGAAAGATGCCGACAGAGATTACTGGATGACCTCAAAAGAGGCCAAAGAGTATGGAATGATAGATGAAATATTGGTAAAAGCTAAAAAATAGAATGTCAGACATTTACGATGATTTTTGCTCTTTTTGCGGAAGAGGTAAAGAGGAGGTTGATGTACTTGTAAAGGGAGAGCTGGCCTCAATCTGTGGGGATTGTGCTCAAACGGCATTGGATTATTCCAAATCTGCTAAAAAATCTGCAAAAAACAGGACCAGACCTTCGGGTTATAAACTGCTAAAACCAAAAGAGATAACAGCATTTCTTGATCAATATGTGATTGGACAGGAGGAGGCAAAGAAGTATCTTTCGGTAGCTGTCTATAATCACTATAAAAGGATTGAATCGAAAGCAGCTGACGATCTTGAACTCGAAAAGTCAAATATTTTACTGGTAGGTAGAACCGGTACCGGTAAGACATTATTAGCCAGGACTATTGCAAAAATGTTGCATGTGCCGTTTGCAATTGTTGATGCAACTGTTCTGACCGAAGCAGGCTATGTGGGAGAGGATGTGGAGAGTATTTTGACCAGATTGCTTCAGGAGGCCGATTACGATGTGGAGCAGGCTCAGAGAGGGATTGTATTTATAGACGAAATAGATAAAATAGCCAGAAAGAGCGATAACCCTTCAATTACCAGAGATGTCTCAGGAGAGGGGGTTCAGCAGGCTCTTCTCAAACTGCTCGAGGGAAGCGTTGTGAATGTTCCGCCTCAGGGAGGACGGAAGCACCCTGAACAGAGAATGATTGCAGTTGATACAAAAAACATTCTTTTTATCTGCGGAGGTGCTTTTGAAGGAATTGAAAAGAAGATATCCCAAAGATTAAATACTCAAATTGTCGGATATGGAGCTTCTAAAAAGACGGAACATATAGATCGGGAAAATCTTTTAAGGTACATCGCTCCTCAGGACTTGAGATCTTATGGCTTAATCCCTGAAATTATCGGAAGATTACCCGTTCTTACCTATCTCAATCCGCTTGACAGAGAGGCTCTCAAAAACATCCTGACAAAACCTAAAAATGCCCTTATCAAGCAATATTTGAAGTTGTTTGAGATGGATGGTGTCAAGCTTAAGATCAATGTAGATGTGCTTGATTACATAGTAGATACAGCTATTGAGTTTAAATTGGGAGCCAGGGGGCTTCGTTCAATTTGTGAGGCAATAATGCTTGACTATATGTACACAGTCCCTTCCGAAGATAAAAAAAATCTTACTATTACAATCGATTATGCCAAATCAAAAATTGATCGATTTGTGGGAACTTTAAGTTTTCATAAGGATTAATACTCTTTAAAATAATAAATGAGGGTGTCCGGTTATGGGCACCCTCATTTATTATTTTATGATTGATTTAAAAAGCCATTCGTAATCCGATTAATATGAATATCATTCCTTTGATAAAACCTATATAATCGGTAAAAAATACATTACTTTTAAGTTGGTTACTGAAATATCCTGCAAAGACTGAAACGGCAGAGAACACAATAATCGCCTGTAAGATAAATATAACTCCGAGAATCACCATCTGAATCTGTACATTGCCTGCCGAAGTATCTACAAATTGCGGGAGCAATGCAAGAAAGAAGAGGATTACTTTAGGATTAAGGAGATTCATTATTATTCCCTGCTTGTAGAGAGAGGATAATTTTGGCCCATCTTTAAGACTACTATCTGCTCCTCCCTTCTCCCTGAATGAGAGGTAAGCAAGGTAAAAGAGGTAAGCAGCACCACCAAACTTCAGTAAGTTAAAGAGGGTAGGTGACTCACTTATCAGAATCGAAAGACCAAATGCAACCAGAGCAGTGTGTACAATAAGCCCGGTACAGAGCCCAAGTGCAGTATTAATTCCAGCCCATTTGCCCTTTGCGGCACTCTGAGTCATCACAAAGATTATGTCCGGCCCCGGGGCAATAGTTAGAATAACCGATGCCGCAATAAATGATACTATATTATCCACAGTAATATTTATAGAATAGAGCTATTGATTCAATTCCTCTGAAAAACTGTGATAATAGGTAACTTTCGTTAGGAGAGTGAATTACATCTCTTTCCAGCCCAAATCCCATCAAAAGAGGGTTTGCTCCAAGAATATCCTTAAGATCGGCCAGAATAGGAATACTTCCTCCACCACGATTTGGAACAGGTTCAACACCATAAACGTCTGTAATAGCCTTTACAGCAGAGAGGTACATTTTAGAATCCATCGGGCATAAAAATCCCTGACCACCGTGGTGAGGGGTTACTTTAACCTTGACTCCCTTAGGCGCAAGGTTCATAAAATGTTTCTCAAAGAGAGCAGCTATCTTCTTATTATCCTGATTAGGGACAAGCCTCATTGAAATTTTTGCATACGCTTTGGACGGAATAACAGTTTTTGCTCCCTCTCCTGTATAACCTCCCCATATTCCATTAACATCCAGACACGGTCTGATTCCGGTTCTCTCCATAGTCGAGTACCCATCCTCTCCCTTTACTTCGTCGATATTCAGGAAACTTTTATACTCTTCAATATCGAACGGAGCTTTTGCCAACATTGCTCTCTCAGCTGCGCTGAGTTCTACAACATCGTCATAAAAGCCAGGGATGGTAATTTTTCCCTTCTCATCTATTAGCTTGTCTATCATCGAACAGAGCGTGTTTATAGGATTCGCAATCGCCCCTCCGTAGTGTCCAGAATGCAGGTCCTTATTCGGCCCCGTAACCTCTACTTCAACATACGATAGACCTCTCATCCCTACATTAAGAGACGGGATCTTCTCGTCGATCATTGTAGTATCTGAAACAAGAATTTCGTCACAAGAGAGCATCTCCTTATGTGCTGCAGCCCATTCCGGAAGGCTTGGAGAACCTATCTCCTCTTCGCCGTCTATAATGAACTTAACATTACACTTAAGTTCGCCGCTCTTTACAAGATACTCAAATGCTTTAATATGCATAAATCCTTGACCTTTGTCATCATTTGCCCCCCTAGCATAAATCGCTCCATCTCTAATTACCGGCTCGAAAGGGGGAGAGCTCCACAGGTTGTCAGGATCGGATGGCTGTACATCGTAATGAGCATAAATCAAAACTGTCGGGAACTTTTTATCGATAATTTTCTCTCCGAAAATTACAGGATGTCCTTTTGTTTCATATACATCTGCCCTGTCGGCCCCTGCATCCAGAAGCAATTTTTTGTAGAGTTCGGCTGCTCTGTACATATCGCTTTTATGAGCGGCAGATGCACTTATTGAGGGTATTCTTAAAAGGTCAAAAAGCTCCGATAAAAATCGCTCTCTGTTATCTTCTATATATTGTTTCATATAATACTTGTTGTGTTTGTTTATCGAATAGAATACCTTACTGTGAGTCCGAAATTTGAAGGTTTAAAGCCTGCATTTGTAATTATCTGAACCTTCGGATTCCAATCCAATGAGAGAGATACAGGTGAGTTTTTGATTTTGTATTCAACACCTGCCATTCCGTTTATTGCCAAAAGGACTCCGTTCTCGTCACCCAGGTAAACACCGGCAGACAGACCAGGACCAGCGTAGAAATTCAGACCGGTAATATCGGTGTCGAACACGAACTGGTAAATTCCTGTAAGATTAAGTTTCATTACATTATCCTCAAATATATCAAGATCAAGAATACCCTCAAATGCTCTCTCAGTCGACATATATGTTTTATAACTTGCGCCAATGCTTGTTCCTAATCTTAGACCCACCGAAGAGGAGTAGTTCTGAGCACTAAGTGCAGATACTCCAAATACAAATACCGATACAAGTGTGATGATTTTTTTCATAATTAATAATATTTAATAGTTGATTTATAGTAATCGCTAAGCAAATTATTTGCCAGCCTGCTTGCGCCTATCCTGAACAGACCAGGATTTAGCCACTCTCTTCCCAGAATATATTCCACTATTGCATAATATAGAACTGCATCTTCAGAGGTTACTATACCGCCTGCCGGTTTAAAACCTCGTTTAATACCGGTCTTATTGTAGAACTCCTTTATCTCATTGCACATAATTACTGCTGCTTGAGGAGTTGCTGCCGGTTCTGTTTTGCCTGTTGAGGTTTTAATGAAATCTGCTCCTGCTTTAATAGATAGTTCCGATGCCTCTTTTATAAGCTCTTCCGATGAGAGCATGCCGGATTCAAGAATAACCTTCAAATGGGCCTCTCCAATAGCCTCTTTTATTTTTGAGATCTCTGAGGAGGCTACCTCTCTGTTATTACCAAGAAAATTATTCAAAGAGAGAACTATATCTACCTCATCGGCTCCGGATTGTACTGCCAATTTGCTCTCTAACACTTTAACCTCAGTAAAACTTTGCGAATTTGGAAACACACCTGCAACCACGGCAATTTTAATCCCCTCTCTTTTTAGATTCTCCTTTACCAGAGCGGCAAAATTAGGGTAGACACAAATAGCCGCAACTTCATTAAAATCGGGATAGTGTGAAGGGAATTCATTTACCCTGTTAACCATATCCAGAATTTTAGCCGGGGTGTCGTTTGTGTTTAGAGATGTTAAATCGATAAAGCTGAAGCAATCTTTTAAAACTTTTGGATTGTTCCAGGAATCGATATTCATCTGAATAAAATCTAATACTTCTTTTGTTTTCATAAATTAATATTGTCTCTCTTTTGAATCCATCCAAATTGTAACAGGTCCGTCATTGATAAGCGAGACCTTCATATCGGCACCGAATACTCCTGTTCCGGGTTTTTTGCCGGTAATTTGCTCAATACTTTCGACGAATTTATTGTACAGAGGTACAGATATCTCAGGTTTTGCAGCCCTGATGTAGGATGGCCTGTTACCCTTTCTGGTTTGTGCATGAAGTGTAAACTGGCTTACAATCAAAATCTCTCCGTTTATATCTAGTACAGATCTGTTCATTACACCATTATCATCGTCGAATATTCTCAGATTAACTATTTTATTTGCAATATAATCAATGTCTTCATTACTATCCTCATCTTCGAATCCGGCTAAAATGAGCAAACCATTTGAAACCGAAGAGACGACTCTTTCCTCAATAGTGACAGCAGCCTCAATTACACGTTGAATGACCACTCTCATACTATCCTGCAATTATTACCTTATACCCTTTAGAAACCAGCGGAGCGGCTATATTGTTCAGCTCCTGTTCGCTTATCTTCTCAACGCTTTGGGAAGGAGTATCCCTATCGGTTGTGTAAACCATAATATCTCTTGGCCTGCTTTTATCAATAAAATCATACCAGGCCGTTAGCTCCTCCTTGGTAGTGTTGTCAAACTTAACACCATCAAAAATCCCTCTGATAAACATTGTTTGCAAAACAAAACGACCGGCAAATGGAGCCAGTTTGTTCATCACTTCACTTACCCTGTATTCAAATTGAGGTCTGTCGATCAAATTTGCAGTCTTATCATTAGCTGAGTCCAGTTTTATAACAGGATTATCAACCTTTAGCATTGCATTTTTTACATCCTCGCGATCGATTCTGCCTCCGTTCGATAGCACTGTTATTTTTGCTCCGGGCAGATATTTGTCTCTTAAATCGATTACATCATCAATAATGTCTGAAAATTGAGGATGGAGCGTAGGCTCTCCGTTTCCGGAAAAAGTAATTGAATCTACCGGAATATTTTCAGATACAATCTGTATAAGTTTTGACTCAAGAGAATCTCTGACAATCTCTTTAGCAGGCATCTCTCCTCCGTCACGTCCATCCTTATTCCAACCGCATTCACAATAGATGCAGTCGAAATTACATACTTTGCCGAACGCAGGCAGAAGGTTTACTCCAAGAGAGTTTCCAAGTCGTCTGCTTTTTATCGGACCAAATACTACTGTGTTAAATTGTAATGACATTATACCAATCTTTTTGAAGTGCTCTTCTCTGTGAGTCTCAAATTTACAAAATCTATATTATCAATTAAAACAATTCCCGGTTTTTTTCCGACCTCAATTGAGCCAAGTTTATCTTGAGCACCTATTGCAAGAGCACCGTTAATTGTCGCCCATTTTAAAACTGTTTCGAGTTCTATTTGAGGAAAATATCGGTGTATAGTTTTAATTTCATCTGCAATAGAGAGATTATCATTGCTGGATAGACTGTCGGTCCCGAGTGCAATTGTGACACCCTCCTCAATCATCATATCGAGAGGGGGTAGCTCTCTATGAATAAATATATTGGAGAGAGGGCATATTACCCAGAAGGAATTTTTAAAATAATTTAGGGCCTCTCTCACCGATCTCCTGTTGGTACAGGTGTTATGAACCAACAGAACATTCTCATCCACCTTTTCCGGACGGATCTCTTTTAGAACCTCTATAAAGTAAATCAAAGCCGAGTCTCCAGTTACCGGTGGGGTTGATAAACCTCTGCTTCTATACTCATCGGCAAGTGCGCCTGTTCCGGTTATAAGAAGCTCCTCCTCCTCCCTGCTCTCCTGATTGTGGTATGAGATATATCCGCTTTTTAGTCCCTCCCGGGCAGCCTCTCTGAGTAGCTCTCTGCTCATCGTGTAGCATGAGTGTGGAGTTGGAGCTGCTTCAATTCCAATTTTTCTAGCCTCCTTCTCAAGTTCAAGAACCCCTTTTATAACCTCCGGGGCATCTCCCGGTTCTGTCCCGAAAACCTCAAGGAAGGTGCGGGTCACCATCTTAGATTTGGATTTGAACCCGAAGCTTTCGTTACAATTTGAGATGTCTCCCATTCCGGAAACTCCCGATTCATAAAGATTATTTAACTCCATCTCTGCCCTCTCTATTCGCTCAGATTCATCTGTTGAATTGCGCAGACGGTTTATCTGCCTGATAAAGCCCGCCATTCCTGTATACTTTTCAAATGATCCCTGAAGGTGTGACAACTCTATGTGGCAGTGAGAATTTATAAATCCCGGAACTAAAATACCATTGTAAAACTCGGTGCTTTCACACTCTTTATCGAGTTGGCCCATTTCCAGTACTGTTCCGCTGTCGTCTACCTTAACATATCCATTATAGATTGGTTCAGAGTTAATTGGATATAAAATTTGAGCTGCTATTTTTCTCATTGATGTTATAATTGTGATTTTTTGGGGGGATACTGTTTACCCACCATTTAGCGAGAGCAGGCTCTTCAAATTGATTTTGAAGAGAGTCGGAGAGTGTCGCTCTCCAATGTATGAAACTTCTCGGATACGCCATCCACCTCATTGCTCTCTGATATCTGGTAATCTCAATACCCCTGTCAATTTTATAAATTATCTGCATTATCTCAGGAGATACAGAGTTCTCAGGCAGAACTGCCATATCTCTGTCTGCCTCCATCTGACCTAGTAAAAGAATCTCTTTTGCCCTCTGGTACACAATTTTAAGCTTTCCAGGCCTCTCGATCAGATCATCTATAGTCTTGGTGAACTGCTCAGGCGTATATCCGTACTTTTTTATTACCACTTTGTAAACCTCTGCAGAATCGGCTTGAAGTACCTTTTTGTAGTCGGTATTTATGTAGCCGTCAGCAAGATACATATCTGCTATAATTTTTGACATCTCACCGTAAGGGATAGTATCTTTTTTGCACGAAGATACCAAGAGTGCTGCTATTGCTATATATTTGACAAATCTGTTCATATGGCTCTGTTGCTACCTGCAAAGTTAATTTTTATTATTACTTTTGCCTAATTATCTGCATTAAATGAGAATCCGACCTCCAAAAATCATTAAGAGACTCTTTCCTACACTGATCTGGAATTTTGAAAATGAGAAGGATGGGGTTTTTCTTACTTTTGACGATGGCCCGAGACCTGAGGTAACTCCCTGGGTTTTAGACCAGCTGGATAAGTTCAATGCTAAGGCAACCTTCTTTTGTATCGGAAAAAATGTAGAACTTTTTCCAGATCTCTTCAATGAGATACTCTCAAGAGGACATGCCGTAGGGAACCACTCTTACAGTCATGTAAAGGGGTGGGGTGTTGACACCGGTACCTATGTCAGAGATGTTGATTTAGCTAATGATCTTATTCAGTCAAACCTTTACCGTCCCCCATACGCCAGGATTTCACCTAATCAGGCCAGAGTACTGAGCGAGAGATTCAATATTATTATGTGGGATGTTATCAGCAGGGATTATAACAGAGATCTTTCGGGCAGATCCTGTGTCAAAAATGTTGTTCCCTATCTTGAGCCAGGTTCTGTAGTCGTATTTCACGACTCAGTCAAAAGTTCCAAAAACCTGTGGTATGCCCTTCCAAGGGTGCTTAGAGCCATAAATGATAAGGGGTTAAAATGTAAAAAAATCGAATTGTAATAAATGAATGTATTGATTATTGGATCCGGAGGAAGAGAACACGCTCTGGCACTTAAAATTTCAAAAAGCAATCTGCTTGATAAATTGTATTGTCTTCCCGGGAATCCTGGTACAGCTTCGGTTGCCGAAAATATAGAAACACCGGTATCCGATTTTGAATCAATCGGGAGGGTAGTTATTGATAAATCAGTTGATATGGTAATCTCCGGCCCCGAAGAGCCACTGGTAAGGGGATTACGAGACTATTTTGAATCGGACGGACGCTTTGCTTCGCTCCGTTTTGTAGGTCCGGACAGTAGAGGTGCACAGTTAGAGGGCAGCAAGGATTTTGCAAAGGAGTTTATGAAAAAATATAATATTCCTACTGCTGCTTTCCAGACATTTACAAAAAATAGTATCGATGCTGCTTTTGACTTCTTAAAGGGGTTGAATCCACCATACGTACTTAAGGCAGATGGTTTGGCTGCAGGTAAAGGAGTTCTTATTATCAATGATATAGAAGAGGCAAAAAGGGAGCTTAAAGAGATTTTCGAGGGTAAATTCGGAAGTGCCGGGGAGAGAGTTGTTATTGAGGAGTATCTTGATGGAATCGAGATGAGCGCATTTGCTATTTCCGACGGTAAAGATTATCTTATTCTTCCCGAAGCAAAAGATTATAAACGAGCATTGGATGGTGATTGCGGGCTCAATACTGGAGGAATGGGTGCAGTCTCTCCTGTCCCGTTTGCTGACTCTCAATTTCTAAAAAAAGTGGAGGAGAGGGTTATCGCTCCAACAGTTAAAGGCTTTGAAAAAGAGGGTATTAAATATAATGGGTTCATTTTTGCCGGCTTAATGAACTGTAATGGCGATCCGTATGTCATAGAATATAATGTCAGAATGGGGGATCCCGAATCTGAGGTAGTATTGCCAAGGATAAAGAGTGACCTGCTTGCTCATCTGGTAGCTATGTGTGATGGAAAACTATCCGAAGAGAAATTGGAGATAGATACCAGAACGGCTCTAACCGTAATGTGTGTTTCAGGAGGATATCCTGGTATCTATGAAAAGGGTATTGAGATTACAGGGGCAGATAGTTGTGATGCAGAATCAGATACTACTCTATACCATGCAGGAACGGCATTAAAGGTCAATAAACTTGTTACTGCCGGAGGTCGTGTCATTGCCGTAACCTCTTTTGCTGATAGCATAGAGATGGCCAGAGTAGAATCATACAAAAGGTTGAGTAAAATTGACTTTAAAGGTATTCATTACAGAAGAGATATCGGATTGGATTTAATTTAAAAAGAGATGGCATCCTCCTCTTTGAAAAAATATGATTTCACCTCATCGGCTCTATTTCTGAGTCTATATTTCTCGGCAGCTTTTGCCGTTCTCCTTATACATACACCAAAACCATCAATAGGAGAGTGGGTCGGTAAACTATTTTGGTTTATAAATTTTGACCATTTCGGGAAATTCTCACTATTAACCTTTATTACTGCAATTATTGCAATTAATGCTCTCCTCTTGCATAAAATAAATTCAGGAATACTTGGTATCGGTAAAGAGAAGCTCTTCTTACCATTACTCTACCTGATACTATGTGTTATTTCGCCTGGTTCTCTAAACGTATCCGGAGCTCTTCTGGCCTCTCCATTTTTTCTCTACTCAATACACAATACCCTGTATGCCCATAAGAGCGAAAGATCTCTCTTTTTAACCGGTATATTTCTGTCAGGTGCAATAGTTTTTGAACCACGCTTCATTTTACTCTCTATAGTTCCAATGATCTTTTTATTTACAACCAAGATGCTGAAATTTAGAGAGATTGTGATATTTGTAATATCATTCATAATACCATCGTTGACATATCTCTCCATATATCAGCTCCTAAATGGAGATTTTCTGCATCTTATTGTGGATTTTGGGCAGATGATTATCACTCGTGAAGGATCGGCAATAATAGAAGAGACTCCTGTTGGATATGTTATTTTACTAGTCTATTTTTTGTTGGTGGTATCTGCTATGTTCAGGATAGTACAGAGTATAAACAGAGTAAAAATAATAAAAGCAATGACCCTTTACAGAATCATTGCTCTTTTTATTGGAATCGTAATAATTTATTTAATCTATCCCAAAATTCTCAGCGGTATCGCACCTCTGCTTGCTTTTCCTCTTTCGATAATAATCGGGGAGAGAGTTGCCTCCAGAGATACTGCCCCTTCATACAGGGTGCTCTTTTTCGTATTGCTGATATTGGTTTCGGTTAAATTTATTTACGAATTTATTTAATTGTCCTGCCGGGATACTGTTTTAGAGCAACCTCCAGACACTTCATTGCATTTTTCAGGTCTTCAATTTTAAGAACATATGCAATTCTAACCTGAGTTTTTCCAAGTTCGTAATTCGAATAGAATCCACCAGCAGGTGCTACCATAACTGTCTGTTTTTCATATTCGAAATCTTCGAGAAGCCATTGAGCGAACTTTTCGCTATCATCTATAGGAAGAGCTGCCAGTACATAAAACGCGCCCATAGGATTTGGACAGAATACACCCTCCATATTATTGAGAGCCTTTACAGTAAAATCTCTTCTGTTAATGTACTCTGTTCTTACCATATCGAAATACTCTTTTGGTGTTGCAAGGGCACCTTCGGCTGCAATCTGCCCGTATGCAGGAGAGCAAAGACGTGCCTGTGCATATCTTAAAACAGCGTTCATTACAGCTTTATTTTTAGAGACAATTGCTCCAATTCTAACTCCGCAGAGGCTGTATCTTTTTGATACCGAATCGAGTAATATAACATTGTCATCAACACCTTCCAGGTGCATACAAGAGAAATGTGGTTCGTCGGTATAACAGAACTCTCTGTAAACCTCATCGGCATAAAGGTAGATCTGATGTTTTTTTGCCAGTTTGCCGAGCTCCATAATTGCCTCTTTAGGATATAGGGTTCCTGTTGGATTTCCAGGATTGGTGACGATTATTCCTTTGGTTTTTGGAGTAATATATTTTTCAAACTCGCTGATTGGAGGCAGTGCAAAGCCATCTTCGATCTTTGTGGGAATAGCTACAAATTTGACATCGTTTTGTACGGCGAATGAGTTGTAATTTGTGTAAAATGGTTCCATTACTATTACCTCATCGTCTGGATTACAAGTTACTGCAAGAGCAATTTGTAATGCTTCGCTACCACCTGTGGTAATATTGATGTCCTGGTATGTAACATTAATCCCAAGATCCTGATAGTACTTTGCAAGTCCTACTCTGTAAGATTCAATCCCTGCTGAATGTGGATAGGGAATATAATCGGGATTAGCATTTTTTACAGCATTCAGAGCCTCTTTTGGTGAAGCAACATCGGGCTGTCCAATGTTCAAATGGTACACTTTTACCCCTCTCTTCTTAGCCTCTTCCGAATATGGAATCAGTTTGCGGATAGGTGACGCCGGCATAATTTCTGCCTTTCTTGATAGTGTTAACATGTCTGTTTTTATATTTTAATTTATCAGTGTTTTCATAAATGCCTCAATTCCTTTCATAATTTCTGAGGTGGTCATTTGGTAATTGTTCGTGAGAATTGCAAAGACATACACTCCTCCTCTCTTTCTATCAACATATCCGGCGTAGCACTTCACGTTCGCCAGAGACCCGCTTTTGGCGTGTATTGCCGATTTTTTGAGAATATCGGTATCTGCCAGTACATTTTTAAGGGTTCCCGGGCCTCCAGGTTGGGGCAATGAATTTAAAAACATAACAAAGTTAGTGCTTTCTTTCATTTTTAGGAAATAATTTCCGAAAAATCTGGGTGAAACATAGTTCTGTCTGGATAATCCGCTGCCATCCACAGAAGTAAAGCCTTTTGTCCCTACGTTCATGTCATTCAATATTCTCTTTACGGCAACAATAGATGAGTCGTATGAACCTACTCCCGTCACTCTCTTCCCAATCATTTTCAGAAGAGTCTCAGCATAGAAATTATTGCTTATTCTATTGGTAACATTTACGATTTTAAAGAGCTCTTTTGAGTATGTCTCACCAATGAATTTAATTTCTGAATCTGTAACTTCGATATCAGAGTCGCTTGTAGAGAGAACATCGTTATTTGATTTAATCCCCTTATTCTCAAGATATTCTTTGAAGTGGTATGCGCAGCTTAAGGCTGGGAATTTATTAGATCCATTGATAATGAATGTATTACCATCCGAAGTGAGATCTCCTCTGAATTCGCCAACCCTGGATAGATCGCTTGTATAATAGGTCAAAGAATTGCCTTTCATTTTTTTACCAAATGTCTCTTTAAAAACATATTTCATATTTGGTATAACTGGATAAACCTCTTCTAATACAGCGTTTTCATTAAAGCTAATTGGTGCTTTTAATTTAAAAGTCTGAATATTTTCATTAAATGAGAGCCCTGAGGGCGCACTTCCATAAGATGCACCGATATTGCTCCAGGACCAACTGTCGGGAATAGGCTCATTTTTTAAATATGAATCATCTCCTATAATTGATCCTTCAATTCTTTTAATTCCTTTATCTTTAATAAAATAGTACCATTTTCCAAAAATATCTCCTATAGGGAAAGCCACTGTATCGGAAGATCCAAGAGTAGGATCTCCTCCTCCGTATATAATAAGGTCTCCGAATAGAGTTGAGTCTTTTATTTCGCCCCGGTAGCCGATTTTGGTCGTAAATTTAAAATCAGGTCCAAAAAGGTTCAATGCAATTCCGGTTGTGACAGTTTTCATTGTAGAGGCAGTCAACAGTGGCATATCCGGATTTAATGATGCGATGGTTTTTCCCATTTCATCGGCAACAAAAATTCCGATTACTGAGTTTTTGTAAGTTTGGTCTTTTGAAAAAATTTTGATGTTTTTTCTGATTTTAGACGCATTTTGTGCATTAATTTCTCCGAAAAATGCAAAAAATAGGAGTCCTAGGAGTAAAAAATGAGTTTTTTTCATAAAAAGATTAAAAAATTGTAAAAACAAATTTAAAAAAGTTGTTTCATATCTTACACTTTTTTATACATTTGTCGCGGATATAAAATTAGTAAAAAAATGAGTAGTTTCAGAAAAAGGGCCTTGGATGAATTTTCAAGCCACAAAGCCGAAAGGTTTTTTATTGAAGAGAGGCCAATCTCTCAATTTTTCGGACAAAAGGTATTCGATATGGAGAAGATGCGCAGGTATCTTTCTAATGAGGCATTTCAGGCAGTCCAGCTTGCTGTTACCGAGGGTGTAAAAATTGAAAGAAGAGTAGCCGATCAGATTGCTTCCGGAATGAAAACCTGGGCAGTTGAAAATGGTGCTACTCATTATACACACTGGTTTCATCCGATGACAGATGCAACTGCAGAAAAACATGAAGCTTTTGTAGACCCTGTAAAAACAGGAGGAATGTTCGAAAATTTCAAAGGAGAAGCGCTGGTTCAGCAAGAGCCCGATGCCTCTAGTTTTCCAAACGGTGGTTTGAGAAACACATTTGAAGCGAGAGGATATACAGCCTGGGATCCATCGTCACCTGCGTTTATAATGGATCAGACACTATGTATACCAACTGTATTTGTAGCGTATACAGGGGAGTCTCTGGATCAAAAAACTCCTCATTTAAAATCTCTCCATGCTTTAGATAAAGCAGCTCTGGAGATTGTCAGAATGTTTGACAAAGATACAAGAAGAGTAAATGCAATGTTGGGTGTTGAACAGGAGTATTTTCTTGTAGACGAAGCTCTATATAGAGCCAGACCCGATCTTATGCTTTGTAACCGCACAGTTGTAGGACACACAGCCGCCAAAGATCAACAGTTAGAAGACCACTACTTCGGTGCCATTCCTTCAAGAGTTATGGCATTTATGAAAGATTTCGAGACTGAGGCATATAAACTGGGTGTAACTCTTAAAACAAGACATAACGAAGTTGCTCCGAATCAGTTCGAGTGTGCTCCGGTTTATTCTGAGGCAAATCTTGCTGTAGATCACAATCTTATGCTAATGATTCTTATGAGAAAAATTGCAAAGAAACATAAACTTAAGGTTGTATTTCACGAAAAACCATTCGCCGGAGTCAACGGATCGGGCAAACACTGTAACTGGTCTATGGTTACCGATAAGGGAGTTAATCTACTCTCTCCCGGCAAAACACCTAAGAACAATCTGCTCTTCCTTGCATTCTTTACATCTGTAATAAAGGCTGTATATGAACATCACCATCTCCTGATGGCGGGGATCTCTAATCTCAATAACTCATACCGGCTTGGCGGAAACGAAGCCCCTCCTGCAGTAATGTCAGTATTTTTGGGTAGTACTCTAACATCGGTACTTGATTCACTTGAGAATTTTGACAAGGATACCGATATCCCGGTTCTCTCTGAACTGGATATAATTGGTAAGATTCCGTCGATCAGGCCCGATAATACCGATCGCAACAGAACATCTCCATTCGCTTTCACCGGAAACAGATTTGAATTCAGAGCGGTTGGCTCATCTTCAAATGTCGCCTCGGCAATGTTTATTCTGAATGCTGCTGTTACCGAACAGCTTGTCGAGTTTAAGTCAATAGTCGATGAGCTTATTAAAGATGGTTATAAGAAAGAGGATGCATTTATGCATGTAATCAGAAAGTTTATCGCAGACTCCAAGAAAATCAGATTTGAGGGTAACGGTTACAGTGCTGAGTGGCAAAAGGAGGCTCAATCAAGAGGACTAAAGGGTGTAAACAATGTTCCCGTAGCGTACAGAGCTTTTGTGGATAAAAAATCGGTTAAGCTCTTTTCAAAGACAGGTATCTTAAACGAACGTGAGGTTGAGGCTCGTTTTGAAGTACTGAACGAAACATATGTAAAAAAGCTTCAGATTGAGGCTCGGGTACTTGGCGATTTGGCGACAAACCATATTATACCAACCGCTATCAAATTTCAAAATTCCCTTATTGACAATGTTCTTGGTCTAAAAGAGCTGTTCGGAGAGGAGGAGTACAGAGCTCTTACCAGTGAGCAGATAGAGATAATTAAAAAGGTTTCGGGTTATATTCAAAAGCTTAGAGAGGATGTAAGAGGTATTAAAGATGCCAGAAAGAGAATAAATTCGATAGAGGATGTCGCCGAAAAGGCTGTAGCATATGCCGAAAACATCTATCCGTATATGGAAAAACTAAGAATATCTGCCGATAAGCTGGAGATGTTGGTAGATGATGAGTTATGGCCTTTGCCTAAATACAGAGAGTTGCTTTTCCTCAGATAGAATTGTATATTTGCGCCGGATTATGGAAAATCTGGATGCAGCAAAATACGCCAAGAGGGGAGTCTCGTCGGCTAAAGGAGATGTTCATAAAGCCATCTCGGATATGGATAAGGGATTGTTTCCCGGTGCTTTTTGCAAAATAGTACCCGACTATCTATCCGGCGATAAAGACTACTGCCTGGTAATGCACGCAGACGGAGCGGGGACAAAGTCCTCGCTCGCCTACGTTTATTGGAGAGAGACAGGAGATCTCTCTGTGTGGAGAGGCATCGCTCAGGATGCTATTGTCATGAATACTGACGACCTTCTCTGTGTCGGAGTAACCGATAATATAATGCTCTCTTCCACAATAGGAAGGAACAGAGGCAAGATTCCTGCAGATGTTATTGCATCAATAATCGAAGGTTCATCTGTTTTTACAGAGGAGATGAAGAGGTATGGTATCAATATTCACCTGACAGGAGGAGAGACGGCCGATGTGGGAGATCTGGTTAAGACAATAATTGTTGATAGTACTGTAACTGCCAGAATAAGAAGGGACGAGGTTATTGATAACTCCAGAATCTCTGCCGGAAATGTAATTGTTGGTCTCAGCTCTTTTGGTAAAACCTCCTATGAGGCTGAATATAATGGTGGTACAGGGAGCAATGGCCTTACATCTGCCCGTCACGATGTGTTCTCAAAAATGGTTGCCAAAAAGTATCCAGAGTCGTATGATAATGATCTCTCCGACGATGTAGTCTATTGTGGATCCAAGTCCTTAACCGATCTGGATGAAAGAACAGGCCTTACCTTCGGTAAATTGGTCCTGTCACCTACTCGTACATATATGCCTGTAATCAAGGAGGTACTTGCAAAGTACAGAGGCGAGATCTCAGGGATGATACACTGTTCAGGTGGCGGACAGACAAAAGTTCTTCATTTTGTTAATAATCTGCATATAATAAAGGATAATCTATTCTCGTTACCTCCGCTATTCGCAACAATTAAAGAGGAGTCTTCGGCCACATGGAGAGAGATGTACCAGGTATTCAATATGGGGCACAGAATGGAGTTGTATACCAACTCAAAAGTGGCGGCAGATATAATTGAGATAAGCAGGAAATATAATCTCGATGCAAAAATAATCGGTAGGGTCGAGGCGGCTGATTCTGCATCTTTAACAATAAGATCGGAATATGGAGAATTTTATTACACAAAGGATTAGCAGATTATTTATCTGCGCTGCAATAGGTGCAGCATCATCCTTGTTCATCTCATGTAAAACTGTTAATAAATCGGTCTCCGATTTGCCGGAGGTGGCGAAAAGGGCTCTTTATGACACCTCGTCAGTTTACTATGCAGATTACTCTAACTATCCAAAGGAGAGGAGATCTCTGCCTGTCGGCGTGTTTGATTCCGGCACCGGTGGCTTGACTGTTCTGGAGGCAATTCTGGCATTGGATGAACATAATAACGCCACAGGTGAGAGTGGACCCGATGGCATTCCCGATTTTGAAAAGGAGTCATTTACATATCTTGCCGATCAGGCAAACATGCCCTATGGGAACTATTATTCTGAGGGAAAGGGTGATTATCTTAAAGAGCTGATTGTTAAAGATGCTCTCTTTCTTACTGCCGGTGAAAATAAGAGTAAAGTTATAGTAGTTGCTTGTAATACGGCTACTGCATATGGTCTTGACATTATCAATACAATGTTTGAGGAGGGTGGTACAGGTCTGAAGGCTATTGGCGTGATAAATGTCGCATCTAAGGCCGCTATTGAAAGTGTTGCCGAAGATGGAGATATTGCAATCGGCGTTTTGGCAACAGTAGGTACAATCGCATCAGGCGGATATGACAGGACGATTAGAAAGATGAGCGAAGAGTATGAAGAGATAAATTCAGCTGAGATATTCAACCAGGGAGGGGCTGGTTTTGCTGAAGCTGTTGACAGTGATCCCGGATATATAGATCGTAAAGCAGTAGGGGTAAGGAGCTCTTACAGAGGTCCCAAATTAGGTACCGATTCTTTGTCTATAAAAGAGGATCTTTTAAATGTGTACAACTTTGATACTGTTTCATCTGCCCTTTTAACAAGTAGAATTTCAGGAAAACTGAATGAGGTTCAGTTAAATTCTCCCGGAAACTACGCCAGGTTCCATCTTGTATCGCTAATGGAGAAGATCAGAAAGAGTGGTAAAAAAGTAAAGCTCGGTGCAATTATTCTTGGCTGTACTCACTATCCTTACTATACAGACACTCTGGAAAAGTGTCTGAAAGAGCTCATAAATTACAAGATTAATGGTGAGTATCCATATAAGGATTTGGTGTCAAATAACTTCCATTTTATAGACCCTTCGATCTTTGTTGCAAGAGAGCTTTATGATTATCTCAATGAGAATTCACTATTCTCAGGTTCACTAAATACTAATAAGGTAACTCCTTATATTTCAGTGCCTGCAGATAATGTTCCATCATCTGCACTTGATTCCGAAGGGTGGTTTAAATATGAATTTAAATATGGCCGAAAAACGGGTGATGAGGGACAAAATGTTAAGATTCTGACATTTTCATCAAAAAATATTAACTCGGATAATCTAAACAGAATAAAAAATAGATTACCTTTATCATACAGTTTCATTAAACAGTTCACCAATTAGATGATTTTTAAGTCGAAAATAACACCCGAAGAGATAGAGAGACTCGATCAGGCCGATTTTAAAGGAGAGGTTATTGTGGTTGATTCAGTCGGTCCGGATTATCAAAAAGCTATTGATTACCTTAAATCTCAGAAGGTATTAGGATTTGATACTGAAACAAAACCATCTTTTCACGCCAATGAAAGAAGAAACAGGGTTGCCCTTCTTCAGCTTTCGGGCAGGAGATGTGCCGTTCTTTTCAGACTGACCCATCTTGGCCTCACGCAGGAGATTGCAGATATTCTCTCTGATAGGAGAATAAAAAAAATTGGTGCTGCCGTACACGATGATATTAAAGGTCTTCAATTTTATAAAAAATTTAATGCAGCCGGATTTATTGATCTTCAGAATCTAGGTATCGATTGGGGTATCTCGGAAAAGAGCGTTCGAAAAATGGCTGCTATTATTCTAAATCTGCGTGTCTCAAAATCGCAGCAGCTCTCTAACTGGGAATCTGCGCTACTCTCCCCGGGGCAGATTCATTACGCGGCTGTTGATGCCTGGGTGTGTCTGGAGATGTATCTGAAATTGAAAAAGACACCAAAAAAGGAGATAAACAAAGAGCCAAATGAGTAAAGTATTTCTAAAAAAAGGAAAGGATGAGTCTGTAAAAAGATTCCATCCGTGGATATTTTCTGGTGCTATATTTAAAATGGATGGGAATCCGGAGGAGGGGGATCTTGTAGAGATATACAACTCTGATGGGGATTATGTAGGGTGTGGACACTATCAAAATGCAACAATTGCTGTGAGGGTCTTGTCTTTTGACAGAAGTGCTCTTAAAAGCGATTTTTGGTTCAAATCACTTGAGGCTGCTTTCACTAAGCGTGAACATTTGGGTTTGACTTCAGGGGACAGAACAAATTGTTACAGACTGGTACACGGAGAGGGGGATAATCTGCCTGGATTGATAATAGATTATTATAACGGGAGAGCCGTAATCCAGTGCCACTCAACCGGAATGTATAGAAACAGGGCAGATATCTGCCAATCGCTAAAAAAACTATATGGCGATTCGTTAATCTCTGTATATGACAAGAGTGCTCAAACAATACCTGGAAGGGAGCGAGATTCGCACTCAGATGGTTACCTCTTTGGAACACCCGGGGATGGAGAAGTGAGTGAGAATGGAATCTCTTTCATCGTAAACTGGGAAGTGGGACAAAAGACCGGATTCTTTTTGGACCAGAGGGAAAACAGAGAGATGGTTAAGCGATATTCAAAAGGGAAGCGGGTCCTGAATCTATTTTGTTACACCGGCGGTTTCTCTCTTTATGCTTTATCGGGTGGAGCATCTCTTGTTCACTCTGTTGACAGCTCAAAAAAGGCGCTGGAGATGCTTGACAGCAATCTTAAGTTAAATGTTGATTCAAATCTTATCTCTGCCGATTCACTCCATAAATCCTATTGCACCGATGCTATCGAATTTTTAAGGAGTGTGGAGCAAAATTCATATGATCTTATGATAGTAGATCCTCCTGCTTTTGCAAAGCACAGGGATGCGTTACGCACAGCTTTGAGAGCTTATCAGAGGTTAAATGCACAGGCAATCTCTAAGATATCATCAGGTGGAATTATATTTACATACTCCTGTTCTCAAGCTGTGGACAAAATCTCATTTGCTCAGGCTATTTTCTCTGCTGCAGCTCAAACGGGAAGGAGAGTCTCAATTATCGGAAGATTGACCCAGCCTGCAGATCATCCGGTAAATATTTATCACCCGGAAGGTGAATATCTTAAAGGATTAATTCTATATGTTGAGTAATACTTGTTTAATATGGAATCTATAATAGTATCGGGAGGAACAAAGGAGCAGAGATATCAGGCTCTTATTCCGCAAATTGAGGCCCTTTGTGCAGGAGAGAATGATATTATAGCCAATATGGCAAATATCTGTGCTGCACTCAGGGAGGTTTTTGATTTTTTCTGGATTGGCTTCTATATCGTTCGTAAAAGTGATACTCATCCTGATGGAGAGAGGTTGGTGTTAGGACCTTTTCAGGGACCTGTTGCCTGTACATCCATTGCCTATGGCAGAGGAGTTTGCGGAACCGCCTGGAGGGAGAGAAGAGTTATTATTGTTCCCGATGTTGATCAATTTCCCGGTCATATCGCATGCAGCTCTCTCTCAAGATCGGAAATAGTAGTTCCGGTTATAAACAATGAAAA
>OFJB01000126.1_pt1 | contig 43185 bp, 35 predicted proteins | sample 1775081 | NCBI WGS metagenome assembly OFJB01 (sample SAMN08195771, study PRJEB24354) | sludge metagenome | isolation source: initial sludge from phenol fed wastewater aerobic bioreactor | place: India: Nagpur | collected 2016-06-05
ATAACTATGCCGGGAGCGAATGAGATTGCTGTTAATCCTGAAATGGGCTATAAGGCTGTTAATCTAATTGTAAATGATACTATTGCTGACTCGCTCTCAACAATTACCCCTAAGCCGCTTGTTGTTGCTTTGAGTAAAAAAGTGGGAGAGAAGGAGCAAAAGATTATTTTAATGGGAGATGCAGACTGTATCAGTAACTCTGAGATAAGTATAGGTAGAAAGGATGTTGAGGCTGCAAATTACAACCTCATTATGGGAGCGTTCTACTGGATGTCCGACGAGGAGGTTCCTATCGATGTAAGAAGGCCGACCCCTCCGGATGATAAAATTGCCATGGGAGTAAGCGGTATGACCGTAACAAGATGGATGCTTGTGGGATTAATTCCATTCCTGATGGCTCTCTCATATATCCTTCTCTGGATCAGAAGGAAGAGCAGATAATATTTAACTGACACCGGCAGTTTTGGCTGCCGGTGTTATATACTTTTTTAGGGTGAACTTCAGAACAGATAAACAGACTACCGACGATCTGGCGATTTTCGGCAAGATAAAGGAGAACTCAATTTTCGGGATTTTTGACAGAACTCTGACCCATGGTGGGGCCTCTCTTTTGGAGGAGATGTTCAGGAATCCGCTCTCCGACGAGAAATTGATAAATGAGAGAGGCCGGATAATCGGGTTTTTTCAGGAGAACAGGCTGGCTTTTCCTCTGAGAGGGGAGTTGTTTGATATTGCTACAATCTATCTTGGGAACAATGATCCCAGAACCCGGCTTCTATCTTATGAGAATAATCTTGAACGTAAATTCAGAAACGCAATAGGCTCTGATACTGAGTACAGACAGATAAACAAAGGGGTTCAGACAATTCTTGAAATCCTGGTACGAATCAGGTGTTTTCTTGCAGATATTTCAAAACTCTCACCTGTAGATGAGCTTAGACCTTTGTTGGATTCACTTGAAGCTATTATTGAGCTCAGAGAGTTTGCAGATTGTCTGACCGAGAAGGAGAGCAAAAAAATCCCTTACGACAGATGTGCCAGGCTGGATCAGCTTTTTCGCTTCTCAATGAGAGACAAACTTCTGGCACTTCTTGGTAAAATGTATTTTATAGATGTATACTCCTCTGTTGCTGCCTGTGCGGTTGAGAGGGGCCTGGCATATGCATCTGCGTACCCTTCTGGTTCCGGAGTACTGGAGATCAAGGGTCTCTATCACCCACTGCTAAAGTCTCCTGTAGATAATGATATTAAGGCTGACAATTCCGGCAATATCATTTTTCTTACAGGTGCAAATATGGCCGGCAAGTCAACCTTTATGAAGAGTTTTGGTATTGCCCTATATCTTGCACATATGGGTTTTCCCGTCCCTGCCCGGTCAATGAAATTTACCGTAATGCACGGGATGTTCACAACAATTAATCTGCCCGACAACATAAATATGGGATATAGCCATTTCTATGCAGAGGTAATACGGGTTAAGAGGGTTGCAGAGTTCATAGGGAAAAAGCAGAATCTCATTGTAATTTTTGACGAGCTGTTCAGAGGTACAAATGTTAAGGATGCTTATGATGCAACAGTCGCGGTTACAGAGGCTTTTGCTACGGATAAGAACTCTCTTTTTATTATCTCCACGCATATAATTGAGGCGGGGGAGACTTTGAGAGAGAGGTGTAAAAATATTGAATTTATAAACCTGCCTACAATAATGGATGGAGCTGTCCCCAGATATACCTACAAGATAGTCCCAGGTATTACATCGGACAGGCACGGTATGATTATTATAAGGAATGAGGGGATTTTGGATATTCTATCAAAAGGTAATTTATAATGGGATTTATAACAGATAAGCAGACACTTGAAGATCTGAATCTGCTCGGCAGATACAGGAGCAATTCAATATTCAATCTATTTAACCATACGGTTACAAGGGGGGGGGATAATCTTCTCTCTCGTATGTTTGCAGAGCCACTGACATCTGAAAAGGAGATAAATAAAAGGAGAGATATCATCTCATTTTTCCAATCCCGTGAAATCGTATTCCCTCTTACCAGGGAGGAGTTTGATTGTGCCGAACAATATCTCTCAAATACGCACAGGAGCGGATATATCTCATCTATGTTTTCTAATCTGAGAAGAAAATTTCTCAAACTGGTTGCCAACGACAAGGAGCTGGATGAGATCTGTTCGGGGTACAACGCATCGGTAAATCTCTTTATTGTGCTGAAAGAGATGTTCACAGGGTTGATGCAGAAAGACTCAGTATATGCTCCGGTGGCAGGCAGAGCAATCGAGATTCTGAACAGAAAAGATATTTCGGAGGTTATTACAGGCAGATCTTTCGAAGAGATATCATTCTCCAAATATATGCTTTTTGATCACAGGCTACGCTCTACTGGAGCGGCGGCCGTTATGGAGCTGCTTGATATCGTTTACGCTGCTGATGCATATATTTCTGTTGCAGAGACAGGCCGCCGCCGCGGGTTCAATTTTGCCGAAGCCGGCAGCGGGAACGGGATGTCGATCAATATTGAGGGACTCTACCATCCGTGTGTACCCGATGCCATAGCAAACGATCTGATACTCGATAATGAAAAGAGTGTTCTATTCCTTACCGGGGCAAATATGGCAGGAAAATCGACTTTGATGAAGGCTTTTGGCGTCACTCTTTACCTAGCACATATGGGGTTCCCGCTGCCCGTGTCGAAGATGAGCTTTAATGTGCAGGAGGGTATGTACACATCCATTAATGTACCGGACAACCTCAATATGGGATATAGCCACTTCTATGCTGAGGTGGTAAGGGTTAAAAATATTGCAACTGAGGTGAGCTCCGGGAAACGGCTTACAATAATGTTCGATGAACTCTTCAAAGGTACAAATGTCAAGGATGCCTACGATGCAACAGTAGCTGTTACCGAGGCTTTTTCACGCAGTAAAAAGTGTGCCTTTATTGTCTCTACACACATAATGGAAGCAGGCATTACTCTGAGAGAGAGCTGCGGGAATATTATATTCAGATTTCTCCCAACCAGGCTCAACGGTAACAAACCGGAGTATACCTATAAGATGGAAGATGGTATTTCCGACGACAGACATGGAATGAGGATCATCCAGAATGAGAGAATTATTGAAACAATATTAGGGAAAAATTAACCGAAATCGCTGATTTGCTGTAATTTCTCTTTATTTTTTATTCTCAGTATTTTCCCTTCCATCTCAATTAGACCGTCATTTTTAAACTTTGATAGGAGTCTGATTACGCTTTCGGTAGTCATTCCTGTAAGTTCAGCCAACTCTTTTCGTGTCAGTTGGAATTCAAATTCATCTTTCTTAAAGATATTGCAGGCGAGGCAAATTAGGGTATCTGCCAATCTTCCGTATGACTGCTTTTGGGTAAAGGCGAAGAATCGTATCTGGGTTTGTATTAGATTCTCGCAGAGCAGATTTATTACTTCATTGGCGAATGCTGAATTTTTCATTATAAGATGTTTGAATGTTCTAATGTCAATTAATCTCACTTTGCAATCCTGATAAGCATAAGCCGAGTATCGAAAAACATTCGCTCCATCCATTAGGGCTGTAAGTCCTATAATATTTCCTGCAGGCAGAACTTTAAGAATAAGGCTTCCGGCGTCATTCTCCATATAAATCTTAACAAGTCCGCAGCAAAGGTACATGATATGCGATGCAAGCGTTCCCTGTTTGCAAAGTATCTCTCCCTTTTTATAATTCACAACAACGAGATTCTCCTCCAGTAAGCGCATCTCTTCGTCGCTGAGCTTTTCAAAGCAGCTTGCTACGGCCATTCCAAGTGTACATGTGTTGTGGGGGTGCATCTCTTTCTTCATAATTAAAATATTAATTTTTATAAAAATATGAAATTTTTTCGAACAAAAATTATGATATAAATCATATTTTTTCATAGCATCATTTCGATCTTAAACTTGGGTTATATCATACCCAAAAGTTTCATAATGCACTATTCTAAAGTCAACTTTGTACAGCAATTTTTTTAATCTGAATCGTATGGAAATTAAAATGACTTTAGACTGCAAAGGGCTCTCATGTCCTATGCCTATGATGAAAATCGTAAAAGCAATGAAGGAGCTGGCTTCCGGAGATATTCTTGAGATTCTGGGAACAGATCCCGGAACCAAAACCGATCTTCCAAGCTGGTGTGAAAAAACAGGAAACCAATTTCTGGAATCTGAAGATCTTGAGGGAGGTGTTACAAGAATGCTTGTTAAAAAAGCTTAGGAGGCATAGATATGGCATCAGAAAGTAAAAACCCGATGGTTGAGCTCTTCAGGACTTTTTTCGGCAAACATTGGCCGGTTTGGGTAGGAGGTATCTTACTGGGAGTACTGAATACTCTCCTATTTGCTATAAAAAGTCCGTGGGGGGCAAGCGGTGGACTTACAAACCTGGGAGATAATCTATATTCTCTTATTGGCCTATTTCCGGATAAAAGTATTACACCTGTAACTCACAATAATTACGGGATGTTAGTTCTTATGATCATTGCCGGGTCATTCGCCGGAGCTCTCTTTTCAAAAGAGTTTGCCTTAAGGATACCTCCTAAGGGCGAGATGATTAAGGGTTTTGTCGGAGGGGCTTTAATGGCCGTAGGTGCAACTGTGGGAATAGGTTGCTCAATAGGCTCTTTCTTTAGTGGAGTTCCGGCACTATCAGGAGGAGCTCTGATCTTCACATTTGCTATGTTTGCCGGAGTAATTATTTCTCTTAAATATCTGATCTGGGAAATGGAGCATTTTCCGACCTGGAGTTCGGGAAAGAGCTTCACCTTTATGGCAGCATCTCCTGATAAAGGTAAATGGCAGATATATACAGCCATTGCGGTAATCATAGCTCTTTTGGGAGTTGCATATATCTACTCAGGCAGCAATCCTGTTATGACTTGGTTCATAATAATAGCTGCATTAATGGGGCTTATTTCTCAACGTTCAAGGTTCTGTATAGTAAAATCTTTCAGAGATCCGTTCATGAGCGGTGAGTCTCAGGGAACAGTTGGGGTTATTGCCGGTCTTGCTGTTGCTCTTGTGGGCTTTACTGTAATCAAATATTTTGGTATTGGGGATATAAGCGAGGTCTCATTAAGAACAAGAGAGATGACATGGATCTTCCCTAATTTCTGGGCCAGAGCGCTTATCGGAGGCTTCGTTTTCGGCTTGGGAATGACTATCGCCGGAGGTTGTGCAGTTGGTACATTATGGAGAGTAGGCGAGGGGCAGATAAAGCTTTGGTTCTCAATGCTGGGAATGGTTCTGTTTATGCCTCTCTCAAACAGCTATATAGTTCCTTTGGCGGAAAAATACATTCCACAGAGTGCACGATTCAAGAGCTATCTGCCCGACTATATCGGATATGATGGAGCCTTTCTTCTTGTACTGGCAATTCTTATAATATGGTATGTCTTTGTAAAATGGAATGAAAGAACAGGCCGTTTCAGCGCCTTTTAACCAACTATTATGAAAAAAAAGATATTTATAGCAATTCTATTTGTTTCAATTATGGCTCTCCAGGGTTGTACGGCTGTATATGAAGATGCATCCGATATGGCAGCAGGGTGGAAGAGTAAAGTAAAACAGATTTCTGTTGCCGGGCTCAGAACAATGACCGATTCGGGAGAGAATATTGTCATCATCGACGTCAGGGAAGAGGGGCAATATTCCGAAGGAAACATACCCGGTTCGGTAAATATTTCAAGGGGTGTTCTGGAAGAGAGTATTGGCAATCCGGAATTTTGGGCTGAACAGTATATGTACCCTCCTGAAAAGGACTCAAAAATAATTATTTGCAGCCAGAATGGCGATATGGGCATATTGGCTGCCGTATCACTTGCCGGGATAGGATATAAATCAATCCTTAACCTCGAAGGTGGCTACGAATCGTATTTAAAACAACAAAACTAAAAACTAAAATTGTGAAAAGATTAAGATTTATCAGATCCTTCATCTTGATGCTTGTATTATCGACAGGCATTACGGGATGCATTGAGGCGTACCAGGAACCCGAAGTGGACAGGTTTGCCGTTCTTACTAATTATTTGAAAACCAATAATCTGGATTTAACAAATATGACAACAGACTGGGTTATTGATGCTGCAACTCTAAATACAAACGGAGTTGCAAATTACTACATCATTGACTTAAGGTCGGCAGCCGACTATGCTATCGGTCATATTCAAGGTGCAGTTAATTCCACATTGGCGAATGTTCTTACAACTGCGCAAGGAGCAGGCAGCAAGCCGATTGTAGTTGCATGCTATACGGGGCAGAATGCTGCAGTTGCACATGTTGCACTAAGGCTAAGCGGTTATGCTAACTGTAAGATTCTAAAATGGGGAATGAGTGGTTGGAATTCAAAATTCGATACATGGAGTGCAAATATTTCTGACAGGGCTGTCGGTAATGCAAACTGGTCAACTACCAACACACTGCAGACTCCTGTTACGTTCACCTATCCTAAATTGGACGCTGTTGCTACAACCGCACAAGCCATTCTTAGCGAAAGAATAGCAGCCGTTTTATCAAAGGGTTTACAGGGCGTCAATGCTGCAGATGTTCTAGCCTCCCCTTCGACATATTTTATAAATAATTACTGGACTGAGGCAGATGTTAATCAATATGGTCATATCAAAGGTGCTTACCGCTTGAATGAGACTTTGACACTTGCCAATGACGGAATGAAAAAGCTTGATCCTTCGGCAACGATTCTTGTCTACTGTTGGACAGGGCAGACATCTGCACTTGTTTCAACTTACCTTAATATTATCGGGTACAATGCAAAGAGTCTTAAGTTCGGAGCAAACGCTCTGATAAACAGCCAGCTACTTAAAAACAAGTGGACTGTATCGGGCTCATTCCCATATGTTACAAATTAATCCACTATACAAATACTACAGAGATGAAAAATATTAAATATATATTGGTTCTGGCTTTAGGACTTATGTCCGTTAAGACGTATTCCCAGGGATGTATGGGGGGCGGAAGCGGTGATGTCATTGGTGTTACCGGATTCATACAGCCTCAGTTTAACTATAATATAAATGGCAAAGACGAAAACGGGAAGAGCCTGAATAAGGGTAATTTCACTTTTAACAGAGCCAGACTTGGAGTTGTAGGATCGATCCCTTATGACATCGATTACTATCTCTCTGCCGAATTCAGTGGTTTTAGCAATTCGGAGAATAAGGTTCACCTTCTGGATGCATACGTATCATATACTCGTTTCGGGAAATGGGCAAAACTTACTATGGGTCAATTCAAGAGTCCGTTCAGTCTTGAACAGAATACAGCTTGTTCAGGTCTCTATACTGTTAATCGTTCCGATGTGGTTAACCAGCTTGCCGGCCCCCAGAGAGATCTCGGTCTTATGTTAAGTGGTGGTCACGATTCTCTCGGGTTCCAGTATAGCTTGGGAATTATGAATGGTAGCGGAATGAACAACATAGACGACAATACTAACAAAAATATCGTAGGAAGATTTGTTGTAGGTCCGTTTAAGGGCTTTAAGGCTGGAGGTAGCTTTAAGGCAGGAAAAATCACTCCTACTGACACCGAAGAGAAGCTCAATGATATATACAGAGTTGCCCTTGAGGGACAATATAGCTGGAAAGGTTTATTGCTGCAAGGTGAATTCATTTATGGACAAGATAAGCTCTATTCTGCCTCAAAAGTGCCAGTTTATGGGGGTTGTGGTGGCATAATAGGTTATGACACAAAACAACCCGGAACATACCATAAAAGCGGTGCATGGGTTATTGCATCTTATAAAACCAAATATAACATTGAACCTGTTGTAAAATTTGATACCTATGATTCTGACCACGCTGCAAGATACACTCGCGTTAACAACTACACTCTTGGTTTTAACTATTATGTAAACGATTACTCGAGAATTCAATTCAACTACGTGACTGTAAGGGAATCAAGGGAGTTTTTGAACGATATGATTATGATTCAGGTTCAGGCTAAATTCTAAAAAATTATAATACAGATTTATGAAAAAGTTATTTATGTCGTTGCTCATTGCTCTGCTTGCACTTCCAGCATCTGCACAGCTTATAAGTGTAGAGGAGTTGGCAAAATCGATTAAGGACCCTAATATAATCGTAGTTGATGCAAGACCATCTGCCGATTATCTCAAAACACACATAGATGGAGCGATTAATCTCGATGCCTCATCATTGAGCGACAACTCTGTCGTTGAGGGAAGATTAAAGCCAGTCTCTGAACTTGCTAAAATAATTGGCGGCGCGGGACTATCTACAAACAAGAGGGTGGTTATTTACTGTAAAACAGGTGTAAGTGCCGGTAGATTGTACTGGGTTATGAAGTATATGGGATTTAATAATATTTCTCTGCTCGATGGCAATATGAATGCCTGGTTTGCAGCAAGAAAGCCTATAACCAAGAATCCTAAAAAGCTTCCTCCGGTATCCTTTACCCCTTCGGTGAACAGTTCAATGCTTGTCGATAAAAGTTATGTTAAGTCAAAGCTTAACACTCCTGGAACAATTCTTATAGACTCCAGAAAGGCTGAGGATTATGATGCAGGTCATATTGGGAATGCGGTTAATATACCAAATGATTTAATTGTTAATGATTCCAAACTGAGACCGCTTTCGGAAGTGGCAGCTGCATTTGCCAAAATACCTAAAGATAAAGAGGTTATTGTTTATTGTAAAACCGGAGCTACCGGCAGTTTTACATACTTTGTTCTGACATCTCTGCTTAAGTATGGTAATGTAAAGCTATATGCCGGTTCTTATATGGATTGGACACATTAAAAAATTTAAGAAATGAGAAGAATCATTTTAAAAATATTTCCCTTACTTATCCTATGTTTCGCGGCATCATGCTCAGGCTATGATTCACGATTTTTTGCATCATACGAAGATATGGTAAAGAGTGCTAAGGAGGAGGTAAGATGGATTGCTGCAGGTGATTTTAAAAAGGTAATGGAGAGTGGAGATAACTACTATCTTGTTGACTGCAGAGAGCAAGTGGAGTTCGACAGCAGTTGCATAAAGGGGGCTATTCCTGTGCCAAGAGGTGTTCTGGAGAGTGAAATAGCATCAAAAGTTCCAAGACATAGAATACCACTATATATCTACTGCAGTAACGGCGATAGATCTGCCCTTGCAGCAAAGGTACTTCCTCTACTAAAATACTCTAATGTAAGGGTAATTGAGGGTGGCTTTGATAACTGGAAGAGCTCATATCCCGATCTGGTTGAAAACAATCCGGTAAGGGGGGCTGTAAAGGCTGCTCCAAAGAAGGCATCAGGTGGATGTGGTGGTTAATTTTATTAAAAAATAGTGATATGGGAAAAATGGTAATCGGACTATCGTCCGGAAGTGTAGATAAATTATTTGGAGCCGGGGTGATTATGAGCGGTGCGGCAGCGGCCGATATGGATATTGATGTTTACGTTCTTCTTACTGCCGCACGGGCGTTTCTAAAAGGGAATGAGGAGCTTGCAGACTCTTTTGTGGAGTATCCTCACCTTAAAGATGAGATGCTTGCAAAGTTCAAAGAGCTTAAAATGAATAGTTGGATCGACTCATTCCGTCAGGTAAAGGAGATGGCAAATGTAAAAATTTACATATGCAGCCTGGCTGGTAAAATGTGGGACGGAGATTCATTGGATAAATATATTGATATAGTAGACGGGTTCACCGGAATATATCAGTATGTTGAAGCAGCGAATGAGGCTGACCTGCATATGAACCTTTAATAAAAGGCTATTTTAATAGAGAGAGGACTCTTCATAAAGCAGAGGGTCCTCTCTTTATTAATATTATCTTTTAACTCTTTTTTTAATAATATAGGAGAGGGAGAGCAGTGCGAGAAGAAGTGTCACTCCGGAGATAATAAATGCCCAGATATTAATTCTCCTATACTCGGCAACCAGTGTGTAGTTATCAAACATAAGCCTAGCACCATCCACCTTCCAAATTATTACTCCATTTTTAATATTGGATGTGTTCGCGTCTATAATTTTACCCGGCAACCTGATCTCATAGCTGATTAAATAACCCAGTAGTGGAATGACCTCTATGCCCTTCTCATAGTTATTATCGATAGGCTCTTTGTTCATGCCGTATAGCCTGGAGTAGTAATCGGTTCCAAGCTTGCGGTCTAATTCTGAAGCAACTTTTTGAGGATCAATCTCATCTTCTTTATATTTGCTCTTTATGATATTGAAAACATCATTTTTAAGCGAGTCTGAGAGAGGTTTCTCAAAGTTGAATTTGTTTATGGCAGCATAACTTATTTCAAAAGAGTTTTTGGCATACCATTCAATAACTCTCTTCTCTATTCCCCTGAGAAAATCATTCATTTCACTGCCGTTGAACTCTCCAAAATTCTCAAATCCACCCTGGCTCCATAGTTTCTGTTCATCCTTTGTGAGGTATTCATCAATACTTACAGGCAGATTGTGCCCCAGTTTTTTATAAACACACTTGAAGGTATATACCGGATAGAACCATCCCCTCTTTTTTGTAATGGTCTCATTAGGAATAGCAAAGGAGCGCATCTGCTCTTTGAATTTTATATTTTTTGAGAAATACTCAATAGATGGCCCCTCCGATACAACTTTAACATTCATCTGCTTCTCCTCTCCGAAGAGATTAAATGTATACATACTGTCCAGTTTTACAATCTTCCAGCCTTTGCTGATGTCAAAGTAGTATGGATTTTTTGAGAGATCGCCGGCAATAAATGCGGAATCGGCTTTGGCATAAACCTCTCTGTGGGCATTCCCGTTACCGGAAACTGTAGTTACTACCCTGTAGTTTGTATTACAGGAGACTATTAATAGTATTGCAGATAGTAAAAAAACAGGTTTAGATCTTTTCATAACTATTTAATTAATATGCCTTGATAAAATATTATAATAGAGTTTGCTTATACTTTGATTTTCGGCTATACGCGACTTGAGGATGCCTGTGTAATTGAGATCTGTCACCGAATTTCTACCACTTCTCAATTCACCATAAAAAACAACATCCCTTCTCTGCATATATTCCCGGTTTTCCTCTTTAGCTGTAACCCCAATGCTCTCATTAATGAACAGGCCAATTAAAAGAGTTGCCGCAACAGATGCACATATTGCTGTTATTCGTATTAAAATGCCGGAATCTTTTTTATGTGCGCGGGCAGATATACCGGCCATAATTCCATCCATAACTCTTTCAGGGCTCCTCATTTCCGGAGTTGTGCTCTTCACTTTTTCAATTAAAAGATCATATTTTCCAATATCAGTTCTCATAACCCTCTACTCTTTTTCTAATTTGTTTCCTGGCCAGATGCAGATTGCTCTTTATTTTACCGGAAGATAGCCCTGTAATTTCTCCGATTTCGGCACTCTCTAACCCCTCAATATCGCTAAGAATGAATACAATCCTCTGTTTTGCGGAGAGTCCGTTGGTCAGTTTACTTATTAACAGACCCAATTCTCTGTTTTCTATGGCCTCCTCAATATTGGAGCTATCATGAAGTTCAAATCCTCCCATATCTACAAACTTTTCCCTCTTTCTTTTTCGTAATCTGTCGTAACAGGTATTTCCTGTGATTTTATAAAGCCATGTTGAGAATTTGAAGCTCTCATCATATCGCTTGATACTCTCCCACGCCTTTATAAAACTCTCCTGTGTAGCATCTTCGGCATCCTCTTCATTGCAAAGAAGTCTGAATGATAGGGTATAAACCATCTGCCTGTACCTTGCTACAATCTGCCGGAAGGCATCCCTGTCTCCCATTTTACACTTTTTAATATATGGCGTCAGATTGTCGTTCATCAAAATTCTTTCACTCTATTATACGCAAAGTTAGGTAATGGGTCGAATATCTTTAAAAATTATAGTTGCATTTCTAAATCATATAATCTTATATTTGCGCCCTGTTTTACTTCTGAAAGCTACGGGAAGTGTGTTCTGTGCAGTAGGATAACCATCTTCATTAGAACCTGCCGGTGTGTATTGCCGGTATCAGATATTACATATTATATGATTTAACATACTTTGATCTATGTTGTATGACAATTATGCAATGCAGACCAAACGTGAACTGTTGAGCCGTTTGGTAAGCATTATAATTAAGGAGGAGCTGGTAAAGGGGGTTAAATACATCCCTGTGGAAATGAGGCCCAGAAACAATAGAAATGTTAGTTGTTGCGTCCATAAAGACAGATACATTCTGAAACATAAGATTATATCCATTCTTGGGTTTGATATCGAAGATGAAGATATCGACCTGATGCAATTGGAGGAGTATGCGCAACGCTCTCTGGATCACAAAAACACAAAGAAAAAGATATTGTCGGTCCTTCACGAAGCCTGCAGCGCATGTATGCAGTCTCAGTATTACATAACCAATATGTGTAGAGGTTGTGAAGGTAGACCCTGCTTTATGAACTGCCCTAAAGGTGCTGTCTCTTTCAAAAAGGGGAAGGCTTTCATCAATCAGGAGGAGTGTGTAAGCTGCGGTTTATGCAAAAAAATCTGCCCTTATCATGCGATTATTTACACTCCCGTACCATGCGAGGAGGTTTGCCCTGTCAAGGCAATATCTAAAAATCCCGATGGCACGGAGGATATCGATAAAGATAAGTGTATCTATTGCGGAAGATGTATGCAGGCTTGCCCATACGGAGCAATTATGGAACGATCTAAAATAGTGGATATTCACAAGATGTCCATTCGTCCGGGTGTAAAAATAATTGCAATTGTCGCGCCATCTATTTTCGGGCAGTTCGACGCCAGGCCCGGGCAGATTATTACCGCAATGAAGAGAATTGGATTTGATGAGGTCGTTGAGGTTGCACTCGGAGCCGAAGATACATCCAGAATTGAGGCCGAGGAGCTAAAGGAAAAAATTGCCCACGGCCAGCCATTTATGACATCTTCATGTTGCCCGGCTTATATAGAGTGGGTAAACAAACATGCCCCGTCACTTAAACCATATGTTTCAACTACCAGGAGCCCTATGGTTTATACAGCAAGAAGAGTTAAGGAGCTCTATCCGGGAGCCGAAGTGGTATTTGTGGGCCCTTGTCTGGCCAAACGGCATGAGGCAGACTTTGTTCCTGAGGTTGATTATGTCATGAGCTTTGAAGAGGTTGGGGCATTCATGGCATCCTATAATGTAGAGGTTTCCGAATGTGAAGATGCGCCGTTAAATACTCGGATATCTTCCCAATCCAGAGGGTATGCGCAATCCGGCGGAGTCAGAAGTGCGGTGGCATCTGCGGTTGGAGAGGGTTACACAGTGATGAATATTGACGGACTCGATAAGAAGAGCACAAAACTCTTAAAATCTATGGTAAAGAATCCCCAGGCTCAATTCGTGGAGGTGATGGCATGCGAGGGTGGATGTCTTAACGGACCATGTTCACTCGCGCCTCTTACACAGGCAAGGAGACAGTTCAGACAAGGATTTGCAGAGTAGAGGTTCTTCCACTTTATAATATAAGGCCCAGTAAGAGTCAACTCTTACGGGGCCTCCTGCATGTTAAAAAAAACTATTTGGCCACAGGGAAAATGCTTATAGCATAACCACCTCCGGGAGCCGATTTAAGTGTGAGTTTACTCTTGGCCGTAACCTCAACTTTCCGGATCTCATATGCCTGAGGATTAGTTTTGTAGTGAGCATCCTTTGCATCGGAGTATATTGTTGCAATATATTTCTGTCCTGGGGTTAGAAAATTCAGAGTGAGATTTGAGGTGTGCCCGCTCTCTCCGCAGACATTTCCTACAAACCAGTTTTCGCTCCCTTTTGCTTTACGGGCTACTGTAATATATTCTCCCGGTTCAGCTTCAAGGTATTTACTGTCGTCCCAATCCAGGGCAACATCCTTGATGAACTGAAATGCATCGGGGAATCTTTTATAGTTTTCAGGCAGATCGGCAGCCATCTGCAGCGGACCTGGAATTGTAACATAGAGAGCAAGCTGATTGGCAAGAGTGGAGTTGCAATGTGAGTTATTTCCGGGATTAACCTTAGATATATCCATTTCGAAAACACCCGGAGTATAATCCATAGGGCCCCCGATCAATCTTGTAAAAGGAAGAATTGTAACATGGTTCGGTTTGCTTCCTCCAAACGCCTGATATTCTGTGCCCCTTGCAGACTCATTTCCAATCATATTCGGATAAGTTCTGCAGAGACCTGTTGGTCTGACAGCCTCGTGAGCATTGACCATTATCTTGTATTCGGCAGCTTTCTTTATCGCATAGAGATAGTGATTGTTAATCCATTGACTGTAGTGGTGCTCTCCTCTTGGCAGTATATTACCTACATACCCGCTCTTTACGGCATTGTAACCGTTTTCAACCATAAACTTATAAGCTGTATCAATATGTCTCTCATAGTTTCTCACCGAAGATGATGTTTCGTGGTGCATTATAAGTTTAACACCCTTAGAAGCAGCATATCTGTTAAGCTCCTTAACATCGAAGTCGGGGTATGGGGTTACAAAATCAAACACATAATCCTTAGAGTTACCGAACCAATCTTCCCATCCGACATTCCATCCCTCAACAAGAACCGCATCAAACCCATTCTCGGCAGCAAAGTCTATATACTCCTTAACATGAGCACTGTTCGCACCATGTCTGCCATTTGGCTTTGCCTTTGAGTAATCGGTAACACCAAGCTGAACACTCGGATAATCATCGGTATAAGCCCAGGAACTTTTACCGGTTATCATCTCCCACCACACTCCAATATATTTAACAGGCTTAATCCAGGATACATCTTCTATTCTGCAAGGTTCGTTCAGATTTAGAGTCATATTGGAAGCCAGAATGTCACGAGCATCTCCGCTTACAATTATTGTTCTCCATGGCGATGTACATGGTGCCTGCAGATGCCCCTTGTTCCCCTGAGCATCAGGTGTGAGCCACGACTCAAAGAGAAGGTTTTTGTCATCCAGATTCAGGTGCATACAAGAGTAATCAACAAGTGCAGCTTCGTGCAGATTAATATAGATTCCGTCGTCTGTTTTCATCATAAGTGCGGTCTGTACACCGGTAGGGGAGAATGGTGTCTGTGACGCATTCGGGGTTATTGCCTTAGGCATCAGAGAGCGAATCTCCGAAAGACGCGACGTTGTATAGTCATACTCCTGCGTGTCATAATCGCCTGGTATCCAGTACGCAGTATGATCTCCTGTCATCGCAAACTGAGTATGCTCCTCTTTTATTACAAAATATGTAAGATTTTTTTGTTTAGGAAACTCGTATCTGAAGCCGAGGCCATCGTTAAATAACCTGAATCTCAACGAGATCTGCCTGTCTGTAGATTTTTGATAAAGAACCACATAGAGTTCATTATAGTTGTTCCTGATCTCCTTAGTCTGGCCCCAGACAGGTTTCCATGTTTCGTCAAAGGAGCTCTGTTCCGATTTTACTATCTCAAATCCGCTGTAAAGATCTGTTTTAGTGTTGTTTTCGGAGCTGTTCGCGATTGCGGGTGCAAAATCGTCAAAACTTCTCTTAACTCCTTCAGGTGCGAGCTCCAGCCCAAGCTTGCTTGGTTTTATAACTGGTTTGCCCTTGAAAGAGAGGGTGTAAACAGGGTTCCCCTGGGGAGAGAGAGAGAGTACCATCTCAAAATTACCGTCGGGAGATTTTAATGTCTGGGCAGATATCTCTGCTGTCTGGAGATATGTGATTGTCAATCCTGCCAGAAGCATTAAAAGTTGTTTTTTGGGGGTAAAATTCATGTTATCTGTGTTTGTTTGTTACTAATACTTCTCATTTTAGCTCAAGGATATATATACCCTTGGAAGGTATCGTAAATTTGTCGTTCAAAGAGATAATCCGGCCAGTGGTTACATCAACTCCCTCCCGGGAGGTGCCTGTAACCTCTCTGTACCTGGAGGGATCTATGAGCATTGGTCTGTTTTCGCCGTTTAATACAACGAGAACTCTGCTCTCATCCTTCACCCTTCCGTAAATATAACAGTTGAAATTATAGTCGTCGGGAGCGTAGTGGATAAGATCACCCTCAGTTACTGCCTTACATCCGGCTCTCCATTTGAGAAGCCCGGATAAATAGTTAAAAGCCTCATTCTGAAAAGTCGATCTTTCACTCCTGTTAAAAAGATTAACCTTATCCTCCCTCCATCCTCCCGGGAAATCTTTTCTCAAAAGGCCGTCCCCCTCACTCTTCTCACCATACATAAGAATTTCGGATCCATAGTAGATCTGAGGTATTCCTCTGGTAGTAAGAATTAGTCCGAATGCCTGTTTGAATCTGTCGAGAGAATTTTCACCACTCTTTGTGAATCGACTTACATCGTGATTGTCAAGGAACGTGAGAATATTTCTCCAGTCACTGTAAAGAAAATCCTGAGCGATAACCTCATAAACTTTACGAAGAGCGAAACGCTTGCTTGTATCTGCAGGAAATGCATCTGCGCAGGCAAGCATAAGGTTAAAGTCCATTACAGTCTTTAGATTTGTCTCTCTTGGATTTACTTTCGATTTTTGTTGCCACCAAGGCAATGTGTACCACGATTCTCCTACAATATTGAAATTTGGATACTCTTCGGTGACTCTTCTGCACCACTCCGAAAGAAAATCAAAATCGGCATATGGGTGAGTATCGTGTCTTATTCCGTCTATTTGTGAGTACTCAATCCACCAGATACTGTTCTGAATCAGATAGTCGGCCAAAAGGGGATTTCTCTGGTTCAGATCGGGCATAGCTTCAACAAACCATCCATCGGTCATCGCCTTCCTTTCCGATTCGGGTGCGTGAATATCTGCAACTGCGAATGAGTTATGGGAGGTTGATACAAAACCATCCTGGTGATTCAACCAATCACTGCAGGGCAGATTTTTCATCCACCAATGGTAGCTGCCGCAATGATTAAAGATCATATCCATAACCATTTTCATCCCGCTTTTATGTATCTCTCCGATAAGTTTTTTGTAATCTTCATTTGATCCAAAGCGACGGTCAACATTATAGTAATCGGTTGTTGCGTAACCGTGATATGAGCGATATCGGTTTTCAGGCATTTTGTTCTCAAGAACAGGGTTAAGCCAGATTGCAGTCACGCCAAGACTCTTCATATAGTCAAGGTGTTTCTCGATACCTGCAAAATCACCTCCGTGCCGTGCAAATGGCTCCATTCTGTCGGAGAGGTCCTCCCCCCAGTTATCGTTTTCAGGATCTCCGTTGGCGAAGCGGTCAGGCATAATCAGATACAATACATCTGCCTGACTGAATCCGCGGGCTCCAGCCATTACCTCCCGTTTAAGCAGTTCGTACTCTCTGGTAAGGTTGATGTTTTTGCCGGTTATATTTATTTTTAGTGTCCCAGGTTTAGCCTTATTTGAAACATTCAGATATATAAATAGATAGTCATTGTTTTCGCATTTTGCCACTCTTTCCAACTTAACTCCGCGGTATGGCTCTATCCTGACATCACCCTTGCCTATTTCACTACCGTAAATCATTATCTGAAGAGTAGTATTTTTCATGCCAACCCACCAGAATGGAGGTTCAACCCTTGAAATCTCAGCAGCAGGGAGATCTGCCCAGAGTGCGGTAAATAATAAAACTGAAATTATTAATCTTTTCATTGTTCTATATATAATCTGTATTCACCCGGTGCCAAGGTAATACTGGATTCGGATGATGTTGTGGTAACTGTTCCTCCTGTGAAATAATCCTTCCAGGTTGCAGACTTGCCGAAATTAACGCTTCGGGTTACAGGAACAACATCGAAGTTTGCCATTGACACTGCATTTTTGTTATTTCCCATAAGTGTTACGCTCTTAAAGTTATTTCTAAGATCAACCATATACTCTGAAGTTGCAAAAGCAGCCTCATCTCTTCTCAGTTTAAGCATTTTTGAGTATACGTCGAACAGCGCTTTTCTTTCGGGAACATCATAATAGTCCCATCTTACAGGTTTTTTGTCAAGTCTGCCATCCTCCATAGATGAGCCCAGTTTATAGTCATATCCAAGCTCACCGAACTGCCATAACATTTTAGGACCGGGAATTGAAAAAAGAATAACACAGGCCGCCTTTGCTCTTTCAAGCCCTACCGGCAGATCCCTGACATTATATCCTGTTACGCTCTTCCCATACAGCTCGTTTTTATACATTATTCTCTCCTCATCGTGGCTCTCCATATATGATACGAGATTAGGCACATTCCACCCCCTCTGTTTGTATGAAGCCCAGGATATATCCCCTTTGAGAGAGGATCCGCTCTGCTCTTCGCCCCATCCCATAGTTGCTTCGTTCATACTGTAGTTAATGTTGCCCCAAAGCAATATTCCCGATTCGGCAAGTACCTTCTCTTCACTGTTATCGGCCAGATGTTCAAAAATAATAATAGCATCACTCCTCCTTTTTCTTATCTCTCCTGCCATCCTTGTGAGAATATTTATTCTGGCTGCATCGTACTGCTGTCCGTCACCCGGAGTGTTTGTGAATCCTTTTGTAAAATCGAACCGAAAACCATCAATCTTATACTCCTTAATCCAGTATGAGCATACACTGTCCACAAATGCTTTTGTGAACCTACTTTCGTGATTAAAGTCATACCCCCAGGAGTAGGATGTGTTTGGCGATGTTACGTTATACCATGGATTATCGGAAGAGACTTTACTGCCATTCATATACAATTTTACAAGGGGACTCTCTCCATAGCTATGGTTGAGTACCATGTCCATTATGACTGCAATTCCGTTCTTATGGCACTCATCTATAAACGACTTGTAGTCGTTAGGTGTGCCGTAGGCCTTGTCAGCAGCAAAATAAAATGATGGGTTATAGCCCCAGCTGTTATTTCCCTCAAACTCACTGAAGGGCATCAACTCAATTGCATTTACACCAAGACTCTTGATGTAAGGGATTTTATCCTTAACCCCGTTGATTGTTCCGCTTGAAGTGTAATCCCTTATCAGAATCTCATAAATATTTAGTCTCTCTTTATTGGTTACCGTGAAGGATGGAACACTCCAGTTAAAGTTGTCTATCCCGGTTGAGACTGTCATGGCGATTCCTGTTGTTTTACCGTCGGGGTAGGGTATGAGTGACGGATAAACAGATAACGGGATCTCTCTGTCGTAAACTGGATCGGATATCTTGCCGGCATATGGATCGGCTATTCTGATTGTATTGTCTATGAGGTATTGGCATATATACTCCTTTCCCGGAGTCAGATTTCCAATCTTTATCCAGAATCTGTCACCGCTCTTTTTCATTCTGTAACTCTCCGAAACGCTCCAGTTATTGAAGTCTCCTATAAGGTAAACACTACCTTTGTTAGGGGCGAAGAGAACAAAAGCCAGAGAGTCGTTTCCGATTCTAGTTATACCATCGCGGTATTTTAGTACATAATTATCACCTCCAGGAGTAGGGTTGTTACTCTTCTGACAAGATGTAATTATGCTAATAATGAGGAGAGTATATAAGATGACTCGTTGCATAATTGTATTGAAAAGATAGGTGAACAGCCTAACCAAATGGGGCTGTTCACCTATGATTGAACTATTCTATTGTACCGGTACCGGCGTTAAAGTCAAGAGTAATAACCTTACCGGCTGCTACATTAGCCCTCTCCTGATCGCCTCCGTTACCACGGTACTCGATCTTGCCGTTGAGAACTACAAATTCCATTCTCCACCAGTCACCGCCTATCGATGAAGCAGTTGAGTTTGCATACAGACGAAGCTCGCCTGCGGCGGTTGTGGTGATTCTCATCTTGTTACCAACTACCGAAAGTGGATATTGTCCTGTATTCCAGCCTCCGAAACAGTTGCCCATTCCATAAACCTTTGCAGGTTCGATTGTTATCTTGCTCACTGTGTAGTCAACATATACAATGTACATTCCGGCTGCAGGAACAAATGCATTTCCATCGTGTGTTGTGAATCCGACATCGGTTCCCAGACTAAAGAAATCCCCGCTCCAGGCCTTTTGATTGCACCACTTGAATCCGTTAGAAGGGTCACTAAAGTATCTTACACACCAGAATTGCCCCTCTTTTCCATTAACAGGAGTTAGTTCAGCAATACCAGGTGAACTCCAGTTCCAGGCTCCAAATTCCGATCCTATCATATACACATGATCCGGATATAGAGGTTTGAATGCTGTGATATTGACACTTAGAGCCGATGATGATACCTCGTCGTATTTACTGCTGATTGAAGCTTTTAATGTAAAGCTTACATTGGCAGCCTGATTAGGAACGACCCCAAGTTGGATAAGTTTTTTATTCAGATCTTCCAGTTTTACATCCAGAGAGTCTCCGAATGCCGAAGATACTAAAAGGGGAGTAGCAGTACCGTAGCTCGCATATAATTTATACTCCACAGCTGCAGGTACCCCGAAATCTGCCACATTCCACTTGAATGTTGTAGAGGTTTTCAGATTTTCCAGGGTAATTACAATTGGGTTATGTGCTTTAAGAACCGGAGCAGTCACCTGATCGGCCGGAAGCACTTTGTACATATCCTGATCCTTGTCGCAGGCCGTGAAAGCAAATGCGAAAAGTGATAATAAAAGACTGATTCTCTTCATTGTGGTAGTTTTTAATAGTTAGGATTTTGTTTCAGATTCGGATTAGCCATCAGGTCCGAAGATGGTATCGGATAGATGTTGAAGTGGCTGTCAACTGAACGTCCGTTTTGAACGCCGCCTTTCCACTCCCATATATAACTACCGGTTGTAAATTTACCGTAACGTATAAGGTCGGTGCGTCTGAAGCACTCCCAGTACAACTCTCTGGCTCTCTCATCGAGTAAGAAATCGGCAGTAAGCTGGCTATCTCCAATATTTGTTGCACTGGCCCTGGTTCTGAGATCATTGATATATCCCAAAGCAACTGAGCGGGATCCACCTGTACCTCCTCTGACAACTGCTTCGGCATAGATCAGGTACATCTCTGCAAGACGGAACAGAGGAAAATCAATATCTGCAAACTCTACATCCGATCCATAAACAGGATTTGCGACAGTCGATGTAGATTTTATATTCCTGAACTTGTATGTTGCAAGACCATAAGTATACTCTTTAACGTGTTCTCCTATGGCGATATTGGCTCCGACAAACAGGAACCTCTTGTCATTTGCTTCAAACTTTTCCGAAAACTCTTTCCTTGCACGATATCCACTCCAGTTAGCATTGCTAAAGATTCCATAGTGGATCAGCTTGTTCTTATAATTTGTCTGATAGTCGCCGTTCGAACCGCAGTTAATGAGGAATGTAGTACCTCCGTAAAGACGTGTATTCTTTCCGTCGTAGTTGATTGAAAGGATCACTTCGTTGTTATTAAGGTTGTTATCGGCAAGGAACAGGTGTTCATAATTCCCTTTGAGGGTGTAACCTGCATCGATAGCTCTTTTACTGTAGGTGATAGCTTCTGTCCATTTTGGAGTACCTGTATATACCTCTGCATTCAGATACAACCTTGCAAGAAGGGCATAAGCGGCACCTTTGTCAGCTCTTCCGTATTCGTTTGTTCTGGCAGCTTTCATGTCACTCCCGTTTGCAATGTCCAGAAGTTCGGTCTCAATATACTTAAATAGATCTGCACGGCTGATCTGTTGAGGAAGTATTCCGAATGCATCGTTTTCGGTTACAAATGGTGGATTGCCGAAAACATCCATCAGAACCCAATAGTCAAAAGCTCTTAAAAAACGAGCCTCTGCGCGGAATGATTTAATCTCATTTACCTCCTCGGTTGTGAATCCCTTTCCTGAACCGTTATCACCGGTATTTTTGAGAAATTCATTTGCATACATTATCTGCAGGATACACTTGTCATAAAGACCTATAGTGAACTTACCGTCGGGTGTAAAGTTGATATTATTAAGTTCCGGAACTCCTGAGTCATCCCACAAGCAGTGAGTCTCATCGGTAGGCATCTCCTGGTGGTTGAAGTAACAACGGAGGAAGTCTGCATTACTACCCTCGTCAAGACCTACAACGTCGGGTTTCCCCGCAGGTCCCTGGTTGCCGGACAGGGTATAGCCGGCATACACTTTTGCTACTGCAGATTTATATCCGTCAAAAGTGGAATAAACCTGTTTTGGTGTATTGTCATTTTCGGGGAATCTGTCCAGATCCTTCAAACAAGAGGTTAGACCCACAACTGATAATGACAATAGCAAAACTATATTGTAAAATCTGTACTTTTTCATATTCGTCATATTAAAAATTTAAGCTTAGTCCTAAACTGAATGTTCTCGGATTAGGATAGAAGTTATTGTCTATACCTCCTGCAATCTCCGGATCTATTCCGTTGTATTTTGTTATTGTAAATACATTCTGAATTGAGAAATTCAACTTCAGATCTGCAACTTTAGCTACCTTGCCGAAGTCGTATCCGATTTGCAGATAGTCCATCTTAAGGAAAGAGGCATTCTGAATATAGTAATCAGAGAGCAGCTGTCTTGTAAAGAATCCTGTATTATTGATATCCTTAACTGTGTTCATGAGGAAGTTGTTAGGGTTAAGGGTTTGTGAATAGTTGCCCAGGTCTGAGTTCACATTGTTGTATACATAGTTTCCGAGACTCGCTCTTAATGCTGTGGAGAGTGTCCATTTCTTGTAGGAGAAAGATGTATTGAAACCCATATATACATCGGGATTTGGTGATTTGTATTTGTAAAGGTCACCATCGTCAAGCCTGCCATTTTCATTCAGATCCGCGTAAGCCCCTTCAATAGGATTTCCGTTGATATCGTAGAGCTGCTTGTAAACATAGAATGTGTTGGGAGCGTATCCTACAGCCTGTATTTGAATAGTGTTGCTTGTACCCCCGGAGATACCTCCGACCAGTGCTCCAACATAGTCCGATTCAGGGCCGTCATTAAGTGAAAGCTTGGTTATTTCGGAGTGATTATAGGTGATATTGAATCCGAGATCCCAGCGGATATCCTTGCTGTCAATAGCAACGTATCCAAAGTTGGCTTCGATACCTTTGTTGTCCAGGCTACCGATGTTCTTTATAATTTTATTTACGAAGTTGCTTCCCATAGGGACAGGAATCTCATTCAATAGGTCGGTAGTGTGTTTGTAGTATAGGTCTATACTTCCGAAGAACTTGTTCTCATTTACACCCCAGTCGATACCGATATTGGTTGTTGCTGTCTGTTCCCATTTTCTCTGAGGGTCATATCCGTCGGGCCTCCAGAGATAGTAGAACTGATTTCCGAACTGAACTCTTGCAGTTGGATCACTATAGCCGTATTTTGCAATATGGTCATAGTTCCCGATACCATCCTGCTGGCCTGTAACACCGTATCCCAGACGAAGCTTGAGGCTTGAAAGGAAATTCACATTTTTGAGAAACTCCTCATCCTTCATTCTCCAGGCAAGAGCTACAGAAGGGAATGTCCCCCAACGATTCTCGCTTCCGAATCTTGAAGAGCCGTCACGCCTGAGAGTGGCTGTGAGCAGATATTTATTCATAAAGCTGTAGTTCAAACGTCCGAAGAACGATATCAGTGTGTTCTGTACAGTAGTAGACGGGAAGGTGGAGGCTGCGGTAATAACATTCTCCTTTGCATAATCCATCACTGCGTAGCTGTATGTTGTTGTTTTCCAGTCTTGATAGGTGTAACCGGCCATTACATCAAGACGGTTATTTTCATTGAACTCTTTACTATAGTTAAAGTAGTACTCGAAAAGCAGATTCTGCTTATCCTGTTTGAACTGAGAGTACTCCCCATGCTGAGCATATTTATCAGGAGACCAAGGTTGGATATATTTATCCCCCTTTCCCTGAGAGATATCATATCCAAGATTGAGGTTCGCCCTTAACTCCGGAAGGAAGTGAAATTTATAGTCGATTTGCATATTTCCGATGCTTCTGTAAACATCTGCCTGGTCATCCTTACCATATAGTAGTGCGACCGGGTTTTTGGTAGCCAGTGTATTTACATTGCTTGTACTACCCTCCATCCAGTTCCAGTAACCGTTATAGTTATCGTAACCATCGGCTTTAACAGGTTTTGTAGGGTCCATTCTCAATGCGGCCCCGATTGCGTCACCATTACCGAAACGGCTGTGTGAGTATGTACCTTTGAGATTAACATTAACCGAAAGATGTTTATCAAACATTGTCGGAGAGAGATTAATCGAGAGAGTTCCCCTCTTCATATTGTCTGTCTTAAGAATACCATCCTGGCTTATAAAACCTCCAGAAATTCTGTAAGGGAGATATCCCTTAAAATTATCGCTGATACTGATATTATTGTCGGTTGTAAATGCTGCGCGGAAGATCTCCTTTTGCCAGTCTGTATTGGCTGTTCCGAGATATCCGACATACATCTGCTCAGTAAGAGGGTTTTTGGCAGCCTCCCTGGCTACTGCTTCGCGAAACTCATCTGAAGACATCAGTTCTACCTTTCTGGCGATTGTCGAGATTGAGTTGTTTGATGAGAAGTCAATTTTGAACTTTTGATCGGCCGATCCCTTCTTTGTTGTGATGATAATGACCCCGTTTGATGCTCTGGAACCATAGATGGCGGTAGCAGAGGCATCTTTAAGAACGTTCATCGATTCGATGTCATTCGGGTTGATTGTGGAGAGCGGATTTGTCATTCCGGAGATCGTACCATTGTCGATAGGCACACCGTCAATCACAATAAGAGGATCGTTGCTGGCATTCAGTGAAGCGCCTCCTCTGATTCTTATTCTGTTTCCATCACCGGCACGACCTCCGTTTGAGGTTATCTGTACACCGGCGACCTTACCTGTAATTAAAGAAGCTGCGTTTGAAACAACTCCTTTTGAAAATTTTTTGGAATCAATGGCAGTGATTGAGCCGGTTAAGTCACTCTTTTTCATTGTTCCATATCCGATGACCAGCACCTCATTCAGCAGCTGGGCATCCTCTTTAAGTACAACCTGGAAAACGCTCTTGTTCATAACAGGAATCTCCTGAGTGAAGAAACCGATATATGAAATAACTATAACAGCATTTTCCGGAACGGACAGTTCGAAACGGCCATCCTGGTTGCTTACTACTCCGGTTGGGGTCCCTTTGACCACAATCGACGCTCCTGCGACCGGTATGTTCTTATCATCTGTAATGATCCCGGTTATTTTTTTGGCGTTTTGCCCCGCAAGATTTAAACTAATCATCATACATATAATAACAATGTATGAACGAGTAATTTTTTCTAAGAGATTAATTCTACATTTCATTGAATATGAAGATATTAAGTTAGGTTTATTAGTGCTAAAACAAAATTAAACAGATTTAGCTGCTGAAAATAATTTTCTAAAGCAAATCTAAATCTGTTTAAATATTAAATAATTGATAAACAATAAATAAGGTTGGGAAAAACTAACTTTTGATCAAAACCCTATCTGCCAATTTTCATAATTTGCTCCTCGAATGAGTCTCTGAAAAGTGACTTGTTTTTAAGCTTTGAACGATAGGTATATACAGTAGTGATAGAGAATCTTAAAAATAGTGCAATTTGAGAGCTGTCATTGATGCCAAGCCTTATGAGAGCAAAAATTCTAAGCTCAGTGTTCATTATCTCACCCGGTTTCGTGCTCTGCCTTTCACCTTCGGGGAAAAGTGCATTAAACTCCTCAATGAATGTGGGATAGAGGCGAAGGAAGGTCTCGTCAAAGTTTGTGAAGAAATTGGTCAATTCGTTGTTTATATATTGAGAAGACCTGAGTTCTGCATTAAGTTCGTTCATTTTTCCCTCCCTGGCATAGCGGCTAAGAGTTCTTCGGTAGTGATCGAGCTTTTCAATGTAGTGTGAGCATAGATCTATGAACTTCGCGAGATAGGTCTCTTTAACAAGGTTGGTTTCTGATAGTTTTCGGTTTACCTCCAACAGCTTGTCGTTGAGCAGATGGTATTGCTCGTTCGAGAGCTGCAGATCGTTGTTAAGCTCCTTTAGCCTCTTGTTCGTGTAGGAGAGCTCTTTTCTAATATTGGCAATCCTCTTTACATAAAGGTATATGAATGCAATTGCTAGTACAAGCAGTAGTGATAAAATGCTCACGATAAGCAGATATCTCTGAAGTTGTCTCTTCTGTTTGAGGGATTTTGCCTGATAAGCCGAGTCGATTATGGGGAAGATCTTTGTGATCTCATAAGTTCTAAACTTCGAGTTGCAAAATACCGCATCCTCCATTGATGACTGAATGCAGTGGTAAGCGTTATCGATATTACCCTCTTTGAAGAGAATCAGGGCGAGTGCCTGCATCGATGAGTTCTCTTTAACTGCATTCTTTATATCACATATTGCCGAAATTGCATAGTATCTTTTCTGCTGCTCAATATTCCCCTCTTTTTTGTATATATTGGCAAGAATACTTGCAAGAATTGCTCTGTTGTGATCCTCCTTGGTAGAGTGTGCGAGAAGATTAAGCAGAATTGCTCTCGCCTCCTTGGTTCTGTTCTCTTCTGTGAACTTTTCTGCCACCCAGAGATTGTAGTCCTGGGTCTCCGGAGTTGCGATCATCAGCAGAGAATCTGCATAGAGCCGGCTCCTCTTGTAGTAATCGTTATTCTTATCGCTGAGTGCATCTGCATAGTATCTGAAGAGTCGCTTATGGGCGTTATAGTAACTTATAAGCAGGTTTTTCGGCATTGTATCAAGCTCTCTCCTGTTTATAGTCCCGAGTAGTTGCACCGCCTCAAAAAAACGTCCGTTCTGCCAGTACATAAAGCAGAGCATCAACTTTGTGTCAATAAGAGATTGTTCGTTACCCAACCTCTTAGCAAGTGTCATGTTCTTCTCCAGGTAGAGAGTTGCCGAGTCGATCTGGTAGGCGTGATACTCATCCTGTAGCCGGTTATAGAGATTGTAGCGTTGATTGTCGGTGATGTCCGGCATCTGCAGGAGGCGTTTAATATCATAAATTCTCTGCTCCTTTGCTCTCACATACTCATCCTTCCTGCTGAGAGCGTCGAAGAGAAGAATAATTGTTGAGTCCTTTTCACTCTTTGCCGAAACTTCGATGCTTAATGCAAGCACCAGAATAATTGTTGAGATAATCCTCATATAGTACCTTGAAAATAAAGTCAGTTCCTACCAAAGATAATAAATAATTAATTAATATCCCTGTATTTACGCGATATTTCAAGTTGCTTTGAACCGATCCACACTCTATGTACCTCTCCATCTCGGGAGGTGAGATTGTGTCCAGTTTTATCTCAATTAACTTTTCAAGTGAGATGAGCGATATAATAAGAAGCCATATAAAGAGTGGATTGAAAATAATATCTGCACTCTCTCCAAGCCCATAATGGAAGAAATTTATATCAATTATAAGTATCGAAAGATATTCGAAAAGTAGTACAACAATGGCCAGCAGCGTCAGGTGGTAAACCCCTTTCCATAATTTTGAAAATGAGATATCCCTTAAAAAAAATTTGGCAAGAATCACTCCCGGAAGAATTGTAAGAGCAAGCAGGAGCGATGATGTAAAATTGCTTGCAGCACTCAAAAATATTCCACTTAGCAATAGTATGGCCAGACCCCAGCAAATTATATTGAAATATCTTCTCATATCTCAAAATTAACTCATTTTTCGGCAGAGAGAGCTCCGGGCAGATAGGTTATCTGCTTAAAAGTGCTAAAAACCGGCATAATAGGGGGTTTTTTCTTATTGAGAGAGGGATTCAGCAATCAGATTTTTGCCTCTTAGCAAACAAGTTAGTTAACTTTGTGTAAACTTTTAAAATTATAAATCATGTCAATTAAAACACTGTTTATTCTGGGGGATCCGTTTATTATGACGATTCTGACTGTCGAACTGATTTTACTAATCCTGGCAGCATGGAAGGCTCCGGCCTGGGTAAAGGAGCTGGGTTTGATAGCCCTGACAACCACAATCTTAGATTTTCTTTACTGCTTTTATATAGCCTTTGATGCAATATCGGCGGCTGGGAATATATCAATGGCTGTATTTGCGGGAGGCTTCAAGGTAGCATTGATTCCTCTCATGTACGGTGTAGGTGTATATATGCTCTCTTTGATATTAAGATTAATACAGAAACCAAGAATATAGTCTCTGCCATTTATGAGAAATTTTATAACAGCGTTATTGCTGTTTTTTATACCGACAATGTTATCAGCAGAAGAGGCCGGTTCAAAATATATTAAGATGAACTCATTGCTTACAATTGGATTTGTCAATCCGGCGATTGAATTCTCTGTATCTGAAAAGCACTCAATCCAGCTCGAGAGTCTTGGGATCTTTTATCCACGTGGATTCTGGGGAATTAACGGGCGACCTTTGACCGTTGTTGCCGGATGGATTGAGGGGCGGAGATACTTCCGAAACACAGGAAGTGGATTTTATCTCGGACTTAATACAGGGTATGCGTACTACAGAACATCAAAGGATGAAGGATATCACAATAGGGGAGTGATTCACTTTGGAGCAGCTATTATGATTGGTGCATCTGCTGGTTACAAAATACGAGTGAATGACAGGTGGAGCATAGATATATCATATGGGAACGGCTGGAATGCCTCCAATTATGAGGGCTGGAATAACAGCACCGGAGAGCGTGAGGTAAAACTTAACTGGAGCCATGACTTTCTGCCGGCTTATAAAGGTGGGGTATTTGTATGCTATACTTTCTAAATTTCTAATATTAAGTAGTGATCACCCTTTGCGATATATTTTGTTAAGTTTATGTTAAACAAGTTTTTGAAGAAGGAGATTAAATCATAACTTTAATAATAATGTATGCTCCTCGTTGTTTTGTAAACAGGAGCTCTAAAACTAATGGTTATGACAAGCGATTCTCAGAACGAACAAAGTAAATCCGGACCAACCGTGATTATCAATCAAATTGATAAAAAAACCAACGGTATTGGTACTGCCGGATTCGTCTTAGCATTAATTGCAATTTTTTTAGGTTGGGTTCCGGTTTTGGGCTGGATACTATGGTTGTTGGGATTAATATTTTCAATTGTGGGAATTTTTAGAGAGCCAAAAGGTTTTGCTATTGCCGGATTGGTTCTCTCACTAATCGGAATAATCTTCCTATTAACAGTATTTGGTGCGATTATGGCCGGCGCAGCTGCCTTGTCCTGATAAATATTCAATCTTTTTCCGCCTGTAATAACATCTTACTCCTGTTTTAAACCTGTTGTTACAACTACTGCATATACAATCTACCCGTTTGAGGCGATTCTACGCTCTTCGATACGAGTAGCGTTTGTGTTTTGACTCTTTTATACTACGGTTGTACCATAATACTTTGTCCGGGAATAACTAAAGTCCCGGAGATTTTTTATATTTGTATAATCTGCATGGTCTTAGAATGAACAAAATTTCTGATTTAAATATTGGAGCTATAAAAGAGATATACTCACTTTATCATTCTGTCCTATGTTTTTTTGCGTACAAATACACAAAGTCATACGATGAAGCCGAAGATATTGTTCATTCTGTGTTTGCAAAAATAATCGAAAAGGGGGTTCCCCTTGAAAACGATTTCACAATTAAATCATATCTCTTCTCTTCGGTTCGAAATGCCTCTCTGAACTATATTAAAAAAGATAATGTCAGAAAGAGATACTCCGAATACTCCTCATCTAACGAAACAGGGGCCGATAATTCATCATATCTGCTCGACAGAATAGAAACCGAGATTCTATTCGAAATTTTTTCCAAAATAGATGCTCTTCCATCGGGATGCAACAAAGTTTTCAGGCTTAGTTACATAGAGGGTCTGAGTAATCAGGAGATTGCAGATAAGCTTGGGATTTCGCTAAATACAGTAAAAAGTCAGAAAGCCAGGGCAAAGCAGTTGTTAAAAGAGTCCCTGAAAGATCTCTTTATTATTGCTCTCTACATTTTAAAAAATTATAATTAATCCACATTCCACCCATTTTCAATCTAAAGTTGTCCTATACATAAAGGGCACTTATTTTTGTTTATTAACCAAATGAATGTATTATGAAAGAAGAACAGTTTGACAGAATTAAGTCTCTCTTAACAAAAAATCTTTTGTCTCAGTTGGACGAACAGGAGGAGGCAGAATTGAAGTCTTGGAGGGAGGCCTCTTCGGAAAACGAAGGCTTATATAACAAACTTAAGGATAAAGATTACATAAGGAGTCGTTACAAGGATTACAAGAAGATAGTAACACCTAAAGAGAGTCCAAAGAGATTAAGAACAGGGTTTCCGTTTATCAAGAGTACTGCTTTCTGGAGAGTTGCTGCACTCTGGATTTTGGGGCTTGTGACGGCCTTTTCCATAATCCAGATTGTCAAGGAGGTTAAAGATCAGAGAACCCTTAAAACGTTTGACTATTCCAATGAGGTAACACTTATTATTGACGGCTCCAAGGCAATTAGCCTCAATTCGGTCAGCAATAACAGTGTAATAGATGATGTTTGCGTAAAGGTAGATAACAATACATTAAAGTACTTTCCCAAAAAAGGGAGTAGTAAGTCGATTCATCAGATAAAAGTTCCCGAGGTGCTGCTCTTTAAAGTGATCCTTCCCGATGAGTCGGTTGTATGGCTCAACTCTAAAAGTACTCTTACACTCCCTTCGGACTTTAAATCAGACTCCCGGCAGGTAAAGTTGGACGGAGAGGGATTTTTTGATGTCTCAAAGGATGCAAAAAGACCTTTTAGCGTATGTGTGGACGGTATGACTATAAATGTTCTCGGCACCCGGTTTAACGTTAAGGCCTACAAAGAGGACTCCAATGTTGCAACTACGCTGGTTGAGGGTAAAATCAAGGTAGGCTACAAAAACAAAACAGGGAGGGAGGATGGATTGATCCTTGATCGTGGAGAGCAGTCCGTATATTACAAGCAATCGGCAGATGTTAAGGTAGAGGAGGTTAATACGGATATTTATACAGCCTGGAGAGATGGATTTTACTTCTTCGACAAGCAGAGATTGGAGGATATAATGAAAAATCTTGGCAGATGGTATGGCCTGGAGGTGGTTTTTCTTGACGAGAGTGCAAAGAGTATCGAGATGTCAGGAAAACTTAACAGAGGAGAGAGCCCCGAAGAGCTGCTTGCAACATTTGCCAATATGATGCCCGGCCGTATAAAGGTAAAAGGAAAAACTGTAACCATACATTAATATATTACCTACTTAACTAAACTAATTATGAAAAAAAACAAAGGTTTTAAAAATTCGTTTGTTTTCTTTTTATTGTATTCATTACTTTTCTCTTCTAGCATATTATCTGCTCAGAACCAGAAGGAGGTATACAACATAAAATTAAACAATGTAACATTCAAGGAGGCGATGGTTAAGATAACATCAATCTCCGGTTACTTTTTTGTTTATGAAGATGCCGATGTGGCAAACATTCCTAAAATAAACAGAGAGTATGTTTCAAGTACTGTTGAGCAGATAATGGAGGGTTGCCTCAAGGGAACAGACCTCACATTCTCGATTGACAAAAAGGTTATCTATATAAAGAGATCAGGTGTAAAAGCCCCGGCCAAAACAGATGGCAATAGATCAGCTCTACAGCAGGACTCCCTCTATGTATCCGGGAAGATAACCGATGCCAATAACTTTCCCCTTACAGGTGCATCGGTTGTGGTTAAGGGCGATAAAAACAAAGGGGTGGTTGCAGATTACGACGGTAATTATAAATTGAGAATAACCGATCCTGGAAAGCAGAACATTCTGGTTTTCAACTTTCTCGGGATGCAGCCACAAGAGGTGAGAATTGAAGGCAGAAGGGAGATTAACGTTACTCTCAGAGAGGCCGAAAACGTACTGGATCAGATCGTAGTTGTAGGATACGGTGTAGCCAGAAAAAAGGATATTGCAGGATCTATTGAAAATATAAGCGCATCTGCACTTGCGAAATCCAACAGCTCTAACTTTCAAAAAGCAATTCAGGGAAAGATGTCGGGTGTGCAGGTGACATCATCTTCGGGTATTCCCGGTTCATCATTCTCAATCAATATCAGAGGAAGGGGTTCGATTAATGCTGATACTCAGCCGCTCTATATTATTGATGGAATTCAGGTTACTAATGGAGCCCAGACAACTAACATATTAACAAATGCAGATGTTCTGGCCGGTCTTAATCCCGATGATATAGAGTCTATAAGTGTTTTGAAAGATGGTGCCTCCGCCTCTATTTATGGAGCACAGGCAGCTAATGGAGTCGTTATAATTACAACAAAAAAAGGATCTTCAGGCCAGACTAAAGTCTCGATTACCGCAACAACCGGAATCCAGGAGCTGGTACGCAGGGTCCCTCTGCTCAACGGTAAACAGTGGGCTGAATTTGCCCTTCTGGAGTACAAGAATTATGACGGATATTACGGTACCAATACTTATCAGGAGAAGCTCAACCTCTTCAAGAGCTTCGGCTGGGGCGATGACGGATACTCCAATGCCCCTACCACAAACTGGTATGACGAAATCTTTAGAAAATCAATTGTTCAGAATTATCAAATCAGTCTTTCTGGCGGAACCGACAAGACCAAGTTCTACGTATCTGCCGGATTTAATAAAACTGATGGTATTATCAGACATACAGGTTTTAACAGAACATCGGGCAGACTAAATCTCAGCCATATGATCTCCCCATGGCTCACGCTGAACAGTAACAATACATTTAGCGGAACTCTGCATAATCAGTCTTCAACTGTTGGGGCAGCCAATCCTTCCAGAACGGCTATGTTCCTTTTGCCGGGTGTCTCACCTAGAGATCCCGACGGAAACTACTACTCGGATCTTCAGTATGGATATTTCCTTTACAATATCCCACAGATGCTTGAGCTTAACGAATATACTGGGAAAACGAGTAATCTGCTTTCGGCAAATGATCTCACAATGAAGCTTTTAAGAGGGCTTGAGTTCAAGAGTAGTTACAACCTCGATTTAACATGGTTGAACGAACATCAGTTCAGCGATCCGAGAACAAGGCTCGGATCGAGGGTGAACGGTGCGATTATGGCAAATGCTACCGATATAAACAAATTTCAATCGGAGCAGGTATTAACATATAATACAACAATAAAGGATATACACCGACTCAGTCTGGTTGGTGGTTTCTCATACAGCAGCCATAAATATCATATGATAGGTGCAGAGGCTAACGGAGTATCAAGCCCGGACTTAAGACTGCTTAGCAGCGCTGCAACACCGATCTCTACAACAGAGGATTATTCGGAATGGAAAATGGCCGGATTTTTCGGAAGGGCAAGCTATACATTCAAAGATAAATATATAATTACAGGAACAATAAGGTATGACGGCTCCTCAAGATTCGGTGCAGATAATAAGTGGGGAACATTTCCCTCTCTCTCCTTTGCATGGAGAGTGAAGGAGGAGAAGTTTCTTGCAGATATTAAATGGTTGAACGACCTTAAATTGCGTGCAAGTTACGGTATTACAGGAAACGCAAGCATAGGGGACTATGTTTCGGACAGGCTTTATGAAGCAAACTCTGCATATAACGGTTTATCCGGAATAAAACCATCTTCGATAGGCAATCAGAAACTTACCTGGGAAAAGAAGCACTCAAAAAACATTGGTATTACTGCTGGAATGTTTGGCAGCAGGATCAATGCAAATGTTGACCTCTATATGGATGATACAAAGGATCTGCTCTACTACAGAATTATTCCTCAAACAACCGGATTCAGTATAATCCCTTCGAATATGGGAGGGGTTAGAAATAAAGGGGTCGATTTTCAGTTGAACACTGTAAATGTTGACGGCCGGGAGTTTCGATGGGAGACATCTATTAATCTGTCATATTCTGAAAATTTTATAACAGAATTACAGGACGGACTTGAGGAGTTGGGACAATATAAAGTGGGGAAACCAATAACAGCTAGTTATGTATATAAATGGGCCGGTGTAAACAGTTCGGACGGACGTCCCATGTACTATGATAAAGATGGTTATATAACATATAATCCAACTCTTGAAGACCGTTTCTGGACAAAGGGAGAGGATCCTAAATTTTTCGGAGGTATGGAGAATACAATAACCTGGAAAGACTTTACACTCTCATTCTTCTTTCAGTTTCAGAGCGGAGCGGTTAAATACTGGAATGACAAGGCTGTGCTGATTGGACAGGCTGCCGATAATAACCTTCTTGCCGATATGTACAACAACTACTGGAGAGCACCGGGCGATGTAACCTGGGTCCCAAAACCGGTTATTGACGGAGCATATCCGGGCAACCCTATGAAGTATGATAATAACGGCGATACAAGAATGAGTCTCATCTATGAGTCGACTGACTTTATAAAGCTTAAGAATATAAATCTCAGCTACAACCTCCCTAAGAAGTTGGTTAAAAAATTGAAAATAACAGATGCACAAATTTATGCTACGGCATATAATGTTTGGACAACAACTCCGTATCAGGGATATGATCCGGAATCGATAGGAATTGACAGAGGAAATTACCCTCAGTCTAAGAGTTACAGTTTAGGTATAAAGATCAACTTTTAAATAATCCGGAGATGAAAAATATAAAATTAATATTTGTATCGATTACGCTGCTTTTTGCAGCATCATCCTGCGATTCGCTGCTTGATGTCAGTACAAAGCACGCATTACCGCAAGATAAGATAAAGACAGTTGCCGGTTGCGAGAGCTTAATTATTGGAGTATATGATCAGTTACAGGACTCATATTACGCCGGCAGAGATCTTATTTGCATCCCCGATGTTCTGGGAGATAATTGTCAGCTATCCCCAGGTGCAACCAGCTATATAGGGCAGTATAATTTCCAGCCATATTACAACATTGATATATGGGAATCGGCATATAAGCAGATAGGTGCTCTTAATGAAGCAATATACTATCTCTCCGAGATGGAGCAGACCAGTAAGGTTAAAGCTCTCGTAGGTGAGGCTCTCTTCCTGCGGGCTTACAACTATTTCAACCTCAGTATTGTATATAGTCGCGTTCCGGGTCAGCTGATCGATAATTTTAACCTATGTGTTCCACTTCTCACCAAACCATTTTTTAACGAAGGAGGAAGCATAACCGAACAGGCTTCTGTCCCAAGATCGACAGTGGATGCTGTTTGGGGGCAGATTGTTACCGACCTTACAGATTCATACACACTCCTCAATAACAATGATAGCGGAAACTCTCCATACAGAGTATCTGCGGCAGCTGTTAAGGCGCTCCAGTCGAGGGTATATTTATATAAGGGAGACTGGACAAATACAATATTAGCGGCAAATGATGCCATTTCCAAGGCATCGGTTACGCTTCAGAGCGGTGATTATACCAAAATCTTCTCAGAGGGGAGTGAATCGATCTGGCAACTGCACTATGCAGTTACTGAAAACCTTAAATCGCTCTCTCTTCACTCAACATATGGTACATATGATAACGGGCTTAGAGACGAGGATGGATTTGGCGACGGTACCGGCCCCGGAGATGCTCAACTCTCTATTTCAAACGATTTCATCGAACTGATCGATCAGTCAAACGATACTAGATTCCAGACAATCCGTAAAGTACACTACTACGGACAAGATCTGTGGTGGACAACAAAGTTTAACAGTTGGGGAGGAGTTTTTGGTCTGGATGATGTTCCACTGATAAGGATCTCGGAGGTATATCTCAACAGAGCCGAAGCATATGCTCATATGCAGAACTATATACCTGCCCGGGCAGATATTAATCTGCTCAGAACATACAGAGGGTTAGACAATACCGATGCTGTGAACTCGACTCTGTTAAATGAGATTCTGCTGCAAAGAAGAATAGAACTCGCCTTTGAAGGTCACAGATTCTTCGATATGAAGAGATTGGGACTCCCTATTTCAAGGCCTAACGGTCTTGCCGAGATCCCGTATGCCGATTATCGTGTAGTTGCCCCTATCGGTGCAACCGAAATGGATGTAAATAAAAAATTAGTAAATAACCCAGGATACTAGAATCATGAAAAATACAACATACATCAGTTTTGTTCTTCTCTTATCTGCCCTTTTGAGCGGATGCCAAAAAGAGGATTGGACATATCAGGGTCCGCAATACTATGAATTCAGCGCTTTCGAGAATAACCAGAAGAGCGTAAGTAACATACTCCAGAAGGAGAATAGCAGGGTAGGGCTTGACTCAATCTGTATTCAGCTGATAAGCACCTCTACTGCAGATGTTACTGTGAATTACGAGATTGTTGAGAAGTTATACTACCTCACAGATAAAGATAAGTATGTGGAGGAGGTTCCTGCCGGGACAAGTTTGTCTGTGGTGGATACTCTATTCTCAACAGCAGTTCAGGGGGTAGATTATCAAATTGTCAACAGCGAAAATTCAACTTTCTCAACTACCACAATGAAGGGTGCTCTCACTATCCCGGAGGGCAAGTATTTTGGTTATATTCAGGTGAATATGCTTAAAAAAAGCGGAAAGAATTTCTATGTTGTTCTTAAAGACTCTCCCGATACCAAAGCCAACAAGCCTACATCTATTCTTAACTACAAGATAGCCCCGGACAGGATATATTACTTTACTGAGAAGTTTCAGACAGAGATTCCTGATACATGGACTCTGATTGATAAGGATGGTGACGGATACAACTGGGAATATTACAAGAGCCATGCAACATCGGACTCATACCGTGGCGGTGGAGTGGGAGCTTTAACACCTGAGAACTATCTTGTATCTCCTCTTATCAATATCGGTAACACTACCGAACAGGTATTGCTAACCTATGATATTTCAGCCGGTGATGAAGATTACCCCGAAGAGAATTACAGAGTTGTGATTTCGGAATCTCCGATCACGCTTGCAAATTGTCGTCAGGCAACGATACTCAAGGATTGGACTGAGCTCGATGCAAGTTATGCAACTGATAAGACAGAGACCATAGATATAACAGCTTATAAGGGAAAGAGCGTTTATATCGGATTTGTACATGGTAATTGCACAGATTGCTACTATATCCGCCTTGCAAATGTTAATGTTTACGGAAAATAAAAAAATGTGAGATGAACAATAGAGTATTGGACGAAAGACTTAAGCAGATTTTTACGGAACTGACCTCAATTGATGCTACCTCGGGTAATGAGGCCCCTGTTGCCTCTTACATTAAAAACTTTGTAAACAGATTAGGGTTGGAGGTTTTTATAGATGGTGCAAGTGAGTTATCGAAAGGGAGTAGTGGGAATGTTATTGTTGAGATCCTTGGAGGAGGCGAATATCTGCTCGCCTCCCATATGGATACCCCAAGGTCAACAGCTAATCTTAAACATATGTTTCTGGAGGACAGAATTACATCCGACGGAACGACACCGCTCGGGGTAGATGACAGGGGAGGTCTTTCGTCCATACTTTATGCTCTTGAGAGAGCTGTGGCGTCGGGTAATTTAAAACCCTGCACCCTTCTCTTCACCGTATGCGAGGAGACCACCCTTGCCGGATCCATCTATTACAAACCGGATCCCCGTATTAAGTATGGTTTTGTCTTCGACTCCTACTTAAAACCGGGTAATTTTGTGTCGGCAACTTGCGGTGCCATAAATTTTGAGTTCATAATCAGAGGAGTATCTGCCCATGCAGGGATATCCCCGGAGAAGGGAATAAATGCAATTAAAGTGGCAGCGGAGGCAATGACCAGATTCCCATTCGGAAGAGTTGACGAAGTCACAACTGCCAACATCGGAATAGTGAGGGGTGGAACAGGTACAAATGTAGTTTGCGACGAAGTACATCTCACCGGGGAGCTAAGGACCGACATCTCATCGTACGGAGAGAAATTGATGGATGGAATAATTGCAGATTTTAATGAGGTCTGCGCTAAATATGGTGCCAGAATGGAGTCAAAATACTTTTGGGATTTTTCACCTTACAATATCAAAGAGGATGATCTCCCATTTGTCCATTTCTCAAAAGTTGCCAAAAGGGTGGGTCTAACTCCCGTTCCAAATAAATCGATGGGCGGCAGCGATGCTAACTCTCTGAATGAGAAGGGTGTAAAAACCATAAACCTTGGTGTCGGTGCACAAAATCCGCACGGCAACGATGAGTTTATCCTCTATGAGGACCTTCAGACTGCATCTGCACTTGCCTACCAACTATTAACGACTGAAAACAAATAACAAATGAAAAAAGGATACATTTTTATTGTAATAATTTTATTATTACATCTCACCTCTTGTCGCAATTCCGCTCAACAGGAGCTTAAATATGAACCGGAAAAGATTGATTCCAAGGGAACGCTTGTAATCGAAGGGGGAGGAGACCGGATTGCAGAAATACTAAAAACAATTATTAAATACAGCGGAGGGGCCGAATCAAAAGTTCTAGTTGTTCCCTTTGCCAGTGGAGTTGCCGAAGAGACCGGTATCAAACAGAGTGCCGAGTTCAGAGTGCTTGGCTGTAAGTCGGCAGATTTTATTTTCTGTGAAAAGGATAGTATTGACTCTCCGAAGAATCTTGCCAAGCTTGACGGAGTAACTGCAATCTTTTTCTCCGGTGGCGATCAGGTTATTCTCAGTGATTTCCTGGAGGGTACAAAATTTCTCGAGAGAATAAGGGAGATTTACAAAAATGGGGGAGTGGTCAGTGGAACCAGTGCAGGAGCCGCTATTATGAGCAGGGTTATGCTCACCGGAGAGCAGAGGAGCGATACGACAAACTCTCAGATATTTAATACTATAGAGAAAGGGGATGTTGAGACAGCAAAGGGCTTTGCCTTCCTGAACAATATAGTTATCGATCAACATTTTCTTAAAAGAAAGAGGCAGATAAGGCTTCTCTCTGTCCTTATGGATAATCCGGGTCTCAGAGGTATCGGAATTGATGAGGAGACGGCAATTGTTGTGAAACCGGACAACTCTATGGAGGTAATTGGAGATAGTCATGTTATGATTTTCGAACCTTACAAACCTGCAGATGAGAAGAGTGGCAGAGTGAACAGCTTTAAACTTACTGTTCTCAATCCTGGCGAAAAGTATAAATTTTAACACACTATAGCAATGGCGCGATTAAGTAAAATTCCTCACACATTTGTTATAATATCGGCATTGATTCTTTTCTGCGGCATTCTGACCTGGTTTATTCCTGCTGGCCAGTATGAGTATGAGAAGAGGGAGGTAAACGGTGTCTCTAGAGATGTGATTGTAAACAACTCATATCACGTTGTTGAATCTTCTCCTCAGACCTGGCAGATATTCGGTTCGTTGCTTGAGGGCTTTAAGAAACAGGCCGGGATCATCGCATTTGTTCTGATAATCGGGGGGGCTTTTCAGATTATGAACAGTAGCCGGGCAATTGATTTCGGAATATTCTCCTTTCTCGAAAAATCGGGGCATCTTGAGAAAAAGAGACTTTTCCGGAAGATTGGGGTTCACAACCTTGTGATTATATTCTCGATGTTGATATTCAGTCTTTTCGGAGCAATTTTCGGAATGAGCGAGGAGACACTCGCCTTTGTCATAATCTTCGTACCGCTGGCAATTTCAATGGGATACGACTCAATAACCGGGCTTCTGATGGTTTATGTGGCGGCGCACGTTGGTTTTTCCGGTGCAATCATCAATCCTTTTACAATAGGCATCGCACAGGGATTATCGGGATTGCAGCTCTTTTCGGGCTTTGAATACAGGCTTGTGGTGTGGGTAATCCTCACCGCAATTATTATAACTTTTACCTTGATTTACGCCTCCAAGGTGAAGAAGAACCCGAAGTTATCACCGATGTATGAACTGGATGAGTATTGGCGGAAACGAGAGTCCGAAGCGGTAAAGATAGATTTTGCCACCAAAACTCCAATATCTGCCTGGATTGTTTTTGCAATAGTCACTACCGTTCTGATAATCTTCTCTATAGCATATCCAAAAACTACAATTTCTCTTGGTGGGGCAGATATTACATTTGTTTGCCTTCCAGTACTTACGCTGCTGTTCGGCGCAATTGGTGTATACACTCTCCGTAAATCATACCTGTTCTTTATTTTAAATGTTCTTGCTTTTACAATAGTATTCCTTGTGATAGGGGTGTTGGGATATGGTTGGTATCTTACGGAGATATCGGCACTATTCCTGGCAATGGGTATAATCTCCGGATTTTCTATGGGATCGGGGGCTAATGATATTGCTAAGGAGTTTATAGTCGGGGCAAAGGATATTCTTACGGCCGCCCTTATTGTCGGGCTTGCAGGAGGGATTATTCAGGTCCTGACGGAGGGGAGGATTATGGATACTATTCTATACTCTCTCTCATCTACAATGGAGGGTACAGGAAAGGGTGGCACCGTTTCAATAATGTACTTTATTCAGACCTGCATCAATATCTTTATTCCTTCGGGTTCTGCAAAAGCTGCTCTCACAATGCCAATAATGGCCCCATTCTCGGATGTGATAGGCCTCTCCCGGCAGGCTACTGTAATGGCGTTCCAGTTTGGTGACGGTTTTACAAATATGGTCACTCCTACATCTGCCGTACTTATAGGCGCTCTGGGCATTGCCAGGATTCCATATGAGGTTTGGATAAAGTGGTTCTGGAAGCTATTGCTTTGTTTAATGCTTGTGGGACTTGTTCTGTTGATGCCTACAGTGTATATGCAGTTAAACGGATTCTGATTTTAATATAAATGAATTTGAATAAATCTTTTAAATAATGAAAAAGTTACTGCTTTTTATATTTATTATGACAAATATTGCAGCTGTAGCTCAGCCGGTTAAAACTCCGGCTGAAGATAACGGTTACTCAAAACCATCCTCTTACCGGGAGATAGTCCAATTTATCGAGGATATCGATAAATTTTCCGAATTGGTTTCAACAGAGGTGATTGGCAGATCGGTTGAGGGTCGCAATATTTATGCTCTTAAATTTTCAAAATCGGGAATCAGACCTACTCAGACCAAAATTAAAATTCTTATTCAGGCTCAGCAGCACGGTAATGAACAATCCGGAAAAGAGGGAGCTTTGTTGCTTGCCAAAGAGCTTATTAAGCCTCAATACTCATACCTTTTTGATAAAATTGATCTTGTGCTGGTGCCTCAGGTTAATCCAGACGGTTCGGAGCTGAATGTCAGAAGGAATTCCAACAAGGCCGATCTTAATCGTAATCATCTTATAATGACCGAGCCTGAGGTTATTGCCCTGCATGCTCTTTTCGACAAATATCTGTTTGAGGTAACCATGGATGTTCACGAATATTACCCATATAGCGAAGATTGGATCAAAGCGGGGTACAGAAAGAATTCGGATGTGCTCATAGGTTTCAATACCAATCCTCAGATATCGGCATCTTTACGAGATTATCAGAAGAGGTTGTATATGCCATTCTGGAGCAACTATATGTCTGCCAGGGGTGTCTCATACGGGATGTACAGCCCGGGAGGTCCAACCGAAGATATCTATGTTCGCTACAGTACATTCGATATTAATGACGGGCGACAGAGTTATGGTATTCAGAACACTCTCTCTTTTATTCAGGAGGGGATGAATGGCGAGGATAGTTATGTTGATAATCTGTTACACAGAGCATATTCTCAGTATAACGGAATGCTTGCCTTGCTTGAATTTGTGTATGGCAATTGCGATGAGATCAAATCGATTGTAGAATCTGAACGGAGGCTATTAATCTCTCCTGCTGCAAACGAAAAAGTTGCCCTTCAGATGGTACACACATCTGACGGAACTACCTTAAAATTGCCTGTCTACTCATATTTTTCAAAGAGTGATTCCGTAATCCAAATTAAAAACTTCAGACCAGTAGTCAAACCTACTATTTCAACCTTGAAGCCGCTTGGATATCTCATTCCGAAAAGTGACAGTGTGTTAATGAAGTGGGTCAGCAGAGTTGGTTTTAAGACAACTAAATTGAATAATACGGAGAGTTATCACCTTGAGCAGATCTCTTTAACTGCAATTGACTCAATCGATTTTGAGGGGGATATAATTCCAACCCCAAAGATCTCTACCAACGAAGCTAAGGGAATATCAGTGGCCGAACAATATCTTTTTATTCCAACTGCTCAGCTAAAGGGGAACATGCTTGTCATTGCACTGGAGCCACAGTCTGAACTCGGACTGGGCACCTACAGTCAGTTTGGGTATCTTATGAAACCTCAGACTATATACCCTGTAATCAGGGTTTTTGAAAAGAAGATTAAATACTCTAAAAATAGATAAAAATGAAGATAGAGAGAGTAGAGATTCGGCATACCAAAATGGATCTTGTGCATCCGTTTACAACATCTATGGGAACCGAATACGACGAAGAGCATATTATGGTTAGAATAGATGCCGAAGGTGTTACCGGTTGGGGGGAGAGCGTGGCCGAAGGTACTCCGTTTTACTCATACGAAACTGTAACTACAGCCTGGCATATTATGAAGGATTTCTTAATCCCGGAAATTTTGGGAAAGGATCTTAAAGATGTGGCAGATGCGATCTCAAGATATGAAAAGGTACGTGGTCATATGATGGCAAAAGCGGGGATTGAATCGGCCCTGTGGGATGCTTTTGCAAAGAGCAAAGGTGTCTCTCTCTCTAAGTTACTGGGTGGTACCAGAGAGAAGATTGATGTTGGTGTAAGTATCGGCATTCAGTCATCGGAGAGCGAATTGCTTAAGAATATTGAGGGGTACCTTGAAGAGGGCTATATGCGTGTTAAAATAAAGATAGCTCCCGGGTACGATCTTAAGCTGGTAAAAGCTGTAAGAAGGGAGTATCCGGATATTATGTTTCAGGTAGATGCAAACTCTGCATATACTCTTGACGATATCGATCTTTTTATTGAACAGCCTCTCGGCTATGAGGATATTTACGATCACTCTAAACTGCAGAGAGAGATAAAAACTCCTATCTGCCTGGACGAAAGTATTCACTCTCTTGACGATACCCGTGCTGCGATAGAGTTAAACAGCTGCAAAATTATCAATATCAAACCGGGGAGAGTAGGTGGATTCACTGAATCCAAAATGATTCACGATTACTGTCAGAGTATGAATATACCTGTATGGCACGGCGGTATGCTTGAGTCCGGAATAGGAAGAGCAGGGAATGTCGCATTGGCTTCGCTTCCGAATTTTACTCTGCCTGGAGATATATCTGCCAGTAAGAAATATTACAAGGAGGATATAGTTGAACCTGCATTTATGGTTAATCGCGACGGTACTATGGATGTGCCTAAAGGGCCCGGAATAGGTGTTGAAATCAACGAAAAAGCTCTTGAGAAGGTTACAGTTAAAAAGTTGTCG
>OFJB01000127.1_pt1 | contig 42988 bp, 36 predicted proteins | sample 1775081 | NCBI WGS metagenome assembly OFJB01 (sample SAMN08195771, study PRJEB24354) | sludge metagenome | isolation source: initial sludge from phenol fed wastewater aerobic bioreactor | place: India: Nagpur | collected 2016-06-05
CGCGAGACACCGTGGCATTTTATCGAGGTCATGGCCTGCCGTGGCGGGTGCATCGGCGGTGGTGGCCAACCCTACGGCGCGACGGACGAGGTACGCAAGATGCGAATTCGTGCTATTTACGACCACGACGAGGCGGCTGTGTACCGCTGTTCGCACCAGAATCCTTTCATCCAGCAGGTGTACAAGGAGTTCCTGGAAAAACCGGGCAGCCACAAGGCGCACGAGTTGCTGCATACGCACTACACTGAGCGGCCGCTGTTCCTTAAATAGTGATCAAAGAACAATCAAATAGCATGCAAAGAATGGGCAAAGAATGGGCGGCGACAGGAGCATGGAAGCGTAACATAGAAGCGTAGCATAGAGGCGCCACATAAAGACGCAAGCAGCAAAAGTAACCTGCAAACCCGCAACGGGGGAAGGGAGAGCAGCTAGTTTATCCGTGGAATCTTGAATACGACGGAAAGCTGGCTGCTTTTTTGTATTCCAAAGTTGCGTTCGCCGGGACGGATTTCGAGGTCAGAGAGTTTTACGAGGTCGCCTCTTTCCAGAGTGAAAAAGCCGATCTTTTTCGGATACTCGTCGTCTGCACGTGCTGAAACTGTTGCGAGTCCACTCGCTGTGCAAAAGAGGTACCGAATCCGTCCCGCCTTGTTGAGAAGGGGCTCGGAGATGACTCGACCATACAGCTGAGCTCTGTTGAGCGCCGCGCCGTTCCTTTGGTTTGTGGTGGGCTGCAAATCCGAATTGGGCAGCGCGCATTTCTGAAGGGCAAACCAGGTTGCCTTGGCGGAATCGCGATCCAGACCCGCTTCCGAGGCTATTTCGGCGAGCTCTCTGCGAAGGTTCCAAGGCCAACGGGAATGGCAGGAACGCTGAGGCTGTGCGTCGGCTGCACCTTGTTGACTTTGCAGTGCTTGTTTGGCGCTTTGAGCGCCCGCCGCGGCGATTGCGGTTGTGGGGATTGCGGCGATTGCGGGGCAAGGAAACGACCCCGGGCACGGCGCTGCGCAGCGCAGTACAAAACCCCCGTCGGCCGCACTGCTGGCGTCGGCCCCACCGGCCGTAGCTGTATACGCGAGCAGCCTGTCGCGCAGCATCAGGGCCGGCCGCGAGGCAATCGCCGCGGCGGGCTCCACGATAAGCAGCAATCCTCCATCTTCCAGGTGCCTGCAGGCCTCCAACACAAGCATAAAGCGTTTTTCGACGGCTTCCGCCTCGGGTTCATCCTTCCATAATTCATTAAGGCAGTGGCACATAAGAATGAGGCTGTAGGAAGCGCTGTTTTGAAAAGCTCCATCTTCTTGAGAACCTACGTCTTCAAACTCCTTAGATGGGGCGGACTCTTGGAGCCCAGACTTTGTCATGTTTTTTCCAGCAAAGCTTTGTAAATCGCAAAGAATACACCGCAGATTTGGCGCAAGGCCCTGTTTGCGCGAATCATCGTCTGAAAGCGCTGCGATTCGCTTGGAAACTTCCAATGCAGTCGCATTTTTGTCCACAAGCGTCACCAAAGGCTGTTCTTTCTTGTCGTCGCGCACAAAATTGCGAAAAAACTCAAGACAAGCAAAGGTAGCCGGCCCAGGCCCAGCGCCCAAGTCCAACACATGTGTACCCGGAATCTTGATGCTTCGTGCTTCGAGTTCCATTAGGGCAAGATAAGTCTCTACAAAAGAGACGGGCCAATAATACGAGAGATACGCTTCCAAAAACTCATAGCTGGAAAAATAACTTGAACCGGCAAGAAGCCGTTCTCCTGTAAGTCCGCGTTGTAAAGCACGTACTTCCTCTCCTATGCGCTGAAGGGAGGCTCCTCGTGCCGTTTTGCTCTCGACACCTCGCGGCAAAGGCGCACGGTTCGACTTCTTCGGTTTTTCTTGCGTCCGGTTCGGTCGTCGAGGTGCAGCCTTCGATGCAGAGGTTTCTGCTGTTTGGTGTTCTCCCAGTATGATTCTGATCCGGGCAGAATATTCGTGCAGAGTTTCGGTCAGAGCCACCAATTCATAGCTTTGCTCTCGCCGCATGTCGTCTTTTGGCTGCTTCGATATCTCTGAGCATGAGGCCGCTTCCATGCTATCTGAAGTGATCTTTTTGCTCTGCTGAAAGGTTTTTGCTTGCCGGCTCGACATGTTATGTTTATACTACAGCCATGACTGAAAAGCCAGAAGTAGTACCTCAAGTCCTGCTCAACAATCAGGTTTCAGCCAGATTCATGGCTGAAAATGGCTTCACGCTTGTAAACATCAAAACCAATCAGATCTTTTTGAGCGATACGTTGAAGTCCTTTGGTGCCGATGGTTTTGACGATTTCTGCGCTGGTCTGATCAATCTGATCAGTCCCGGGGACCGGAGCATTTTTTCCTCATTCTTGGACAGGCTCAAGTCTGGGGAAACCGACAAGGCGCAAGGCGAGTTCCGCGTTATTACTCCAAACGGAACTGTTGCGTGGCTGGAGCTCAGAATCCAAGTTATAGAACGCGACGAACAAAAACAGCCTGAGGTCATCTCCATCCATGATACGGATATCACCGAGCTCATAGCCGCTCGAGACGAGATTCGAGAGCGCCTGGTGGAGATCGAATCGCTCAAAGAGCTTCTTATCAGTATAAATCAGAGCCTCGACTTTAACGAAACCTTGTCCAAGGTCATTAGCTATTTGCACCGGCTTATTCCGTTTGACAGTGCATCGGTCCAGCGGCTGGACGACGGTATTCTTCGCATAATCGGCACTTATGGCTATCCATTGGGGTCTGTTGAACATTTAAGTTTCCCTATAAAGGGCGTGGACAATCCGGCAGCGCGTGCCATTTTTTCGCGTCGGCCGATCATCTGTAACAATGTTCAAGATGAGTTTGCTGGCTTCCAACAGGCAGAAAACGCACCAACCATACGTTCATGGCTTGGTATTCCCCTTGTTTACGAGGGCAGAGCCGTGGGGCTTCTGGCGCTCGACAGTTCAAAGCCAGGTTTCTACACCGAGGAACACGTGCGGATTGCTTCCACCCTTGCGGACCATATTTCGGTCGCCGTGGAGCACGCCAGACAGCATACACGCGTCAGAGAAGAAGCCAGAACCGATAAATTGACAGGCGCTGCCAATCGGTACGGCCTGGAAACCAAGGGCGAGGAGCTTTTTGAGAGGGCGCGTGACCAAGATGAGCCCATTGGTGTTCTGATGATCGACATCGACCATTTTAAGGACGTGAACGATACTCGTGGTCACAGTTTTGGGGATCAAGTCCTGATAGCGATTGCAAAGGGTATTACAACCTCTTTGCGCACCGATGACTATCTTGTCCGCTTTGGTGGTGAGGAGTTTGTGGCTCTTTTGCCCAACACGAGTACGCGGGAAGCTTTTGTCGTAGCGGAGCGGCTCCGTCAAAGCATACCGGAAATTCACGTCGACGCTACGTCTACATGTCCGACGGTGAGCGTCGGCGTTTTTTCCGGTGTACCTGGTACGCAAGACTCTCTGCACGAATTCATCCGCAAAACGGACCTGGCTCTTTACGACGCAAAACAGGCCGGGCGGAATCGTTCGCGCGTTTGGAGTCCGAACCTGGAACAAAACGGCGTAGCACGAGCTCACGTAACCTAACCTCGCAGCTATGCTGTAAGCTGTCACTACCGTAGGACCTGATATAGTGGCGCATAATAGGGCGTTGTGCGGTACTTTATGCCCTTTGTTCTTTGTTTTTTCTGGTTTCTTCGGCTTTGCGTGAAATTCTGTTCCAGACCGCGGCCATGCCCATGGCTTTTCTCACCGCAGTCAATGTAAACTTCGCTTCCTGTCGCATCCTCATGGTGCCATCATAGATTACTTCGTCCACCAGGCCTGATTTTGATTCATAAAAAGCCCGGCGCTCGCGGATTGGGTCCAGGAAATTGTTGAGCGCCACGATCAGCTTCTCTTTCACTTCAACATCGCCGACTTTACCCGCTCTGTATCGCTCTTTTAGGTCTTCGACCTGGGCTTTGTCTGGATTGAACGCGTCATGATACTGGAAAACAGGGTTGCCCTCGACCTTGCCTGGAATGTCCGCCGAAATTCGGTTCGGATCGGTATACATGGACATAACTTTTTTCTGAACAGTTTTGGCGTCGTCAGAAAGGAAAATTGCATTGCCGAGGCTCTTGGACATTTTTGCGTTGCCATCGGTTCCCACAAGCGACCCATACTCCGAGATGATCGTCTCCGGTATTGGTAACGTTTCACCGTACATATAATTAAACCGGCGCGCAATTTCTCGGGTAACCTCGACGTGAGGGGCATTGTCTTTGCCTACTGGTACGGCGTTTGCACGCGGGAGCAAGATGTCGGCGGCCTGCAGGACTGGATAATTGAGTAAGCCCATGGGCATTTCTTCGATATGTGCACTCATGGCCATTTCTTTGAGGCTTGGCACTCGGGAAAGCCGGGGCACCGTGATCAAATTCATAAAGTAAATGCACAGCTCGGTGACTTCCGGCACGGCGGACTGCAGGTAGATGACCGATTTTGCCGGGTCGATGCCGCAGGCCAGGTAATCCAGGACCGCCGATCTGACGTTTTCCGGCAGCTTTTCTATGTTTTCTTTTTCTGGCTTTGTGGTGAGTGTGTGCAAGTCCGCAATAATAAAGAAGCACTCATACTCATCCTGAAGCTTTACCCGGTTAGCCAAAGATCCAACATAATGTCCAAGATGAAGTTTCCCGGTCGGCCTGTCGCCTGTCAGGATGCGTTTGCGTTCCATAGATTACTCCTCATTGCCTTAGGGGTTGAGTTCTTAGAAGAACTCTCAACATTGATTTCTTTCAGAGCGAACGTACAAATTGATAGTGCACTGAGATTATCTTCTTGCGATCAGTGTATAGAGTAAACACAGCGCATTCAACAGGTCGTGAACAGGGTGACCACAAGATTGGCTGCTGTTATGGTACTGATTTAAACAACATAAAACGTTGAAGAATTCATTTCCTGAGTCTTGTAATCCGACAAAAAATGGCCACCGTACGGATGCTAGTAGGCATCACAACGGTGGCCAATACCGCGATTGGAATTGTGTCCGCGGTCTAAATCACTAGAAATTCAGCTCGACTTGGTTATCGCCATTGCTCAGTGAGACATCGACAGTCATTCCCACCTCAGCATCAACAGTCCCACCAGTATACCATGCATCACCCGAACCGGCATAGAGCGTGTATTCTCCAGGCTCAATACCAATTATGTGAATGTCGCCATAATCATCCGCTTTTCCATAATAGACTGGTACAGTGGAGGCATTAGGATAGAGCGAAACATAGGAGTATTCGCTATTTGTGTAAATGAACAAGTCCGCGCCTTTATCAGCGGGTAAGGTGGCTTGGACTGCTCTGCCTGCATTTACCCTGCCCCAGCCAGCATCCTTGTCGAATCCTGTAGCCATTATATCATCCGCCGTACCAGCTATGAGTTTGCGAATCTGATAGGATGTGTAAGTAATTGCAGGCGACATCTGATCCATTGTGTATGACGATTTGGCCAAGGCGCCCGCACGTTCATCAACAGAAGAGGTAATCCCCAACTTTTCCAGGACGAGCGCTATGGTTCCAGTTACGTGAGGAGTCGCCATGGAAGTTCCACCATAGAACGCGAAGGGGTCCACTCCATTAAAGAACTCGCTGGTGTCCCATTGGGGCACGGTAGAAAGAATGAAATAGTCGCCCGGCGCCGCAACCGTTACCCATTGACCTCTTGTAGAGAAGTCAGTGACTTTGTCCTGAGGATCGCTCGCTGCTACGTTAATGACGCCAGGGTAGCAGGAAGGATAGTGGATCTCGTCGGTATGGCTGTTGCCTGAAGAAGCTACAATTACGGCGCCATAGGCGTAGCGAATCCAAGCCAATGTATCGGCGAGGATGAAGGAGTAACCTTTTCCACCCCATGAGTTGTTGTATACAAGAGCCCCATGCTCCGCTGCCCACACAAGCCCTTCCGACACGTAATCGTCTCCAACATAACCATACTCATCAAAAATAACAATTGGCATAAGTTTGGCGCCAGGGGCAACTCCCTTTACACCCCGGTTGTTGTCTCTTGCAGCAATAATCCCAGCGACATGTGTTCCGTGGGCTCCTCCATAGGAAGAATCTTCTCCTGGATTAATAACTTCACCGTAGTAGGGGCGATACCCTTCAACCGTCTGATCCAACAAGTCATAGTGCGTTCCATCGATGCCTGTGTCCACAACTGCTACAGTAACACCGGTACCTGTATAACCTGCATTCCATGCAGCTTCGGCATTGATTTTTCTCATACCCCATTGGTATTTTTCGTAATAGTCGTCCTCGACAACACCATTCTTGGCCATTGCGGTGTTGGGTTTTACCGGTTCAATCTGATACCGTTTGTAGCTCGGTTCGATGTATTTGATCTTATCCTTCAAGGTCTGGTCGGTATCAAACTGTCTCTTGAGTGCTTTCTTTACAGAGATGAGATCCGTGCCGGTCTTAAAGCTGATTGCTTTCACAGAGGGGATGTCGGCACGCACTTTGGCATTCGGGTCGACCAGCTTCATGAGGGAAACAGCATCCTCTCGGTTTTCCCTGTAACCGACAATAACAATCCCATCCATTACCTCGGCGGTATTGTCTATGGGCAGAACGATATCTCTTGCGTCCGTTTCCAATGAAGTCTTGCCCAGCGTACAGCCGGTCAACATCACTGCGGCCACAAGTAATAGGGATAGAATGAATTTCATGGTTTTCTCCTTTAATTACCTGTCGTGAATCGGTTGTATGCATCAGCAGGATTGTCCCAGTAGTCGAGTCCGTAACCTAGGTCAATCGTGGTTGAGAACCACATGTTTGAACCTGTTGCTCCAGTCCAAGCAACGGCAGATGCTAGATCCAGTCCCCATTCGTAGGTTTTCATTTTCTCAAGAGACTCGGTCTGATAATCGTAACTGCCATCGGGGTAAATCCTAATCCACGAACCAGGTCCTCCCAGGAAGGCCACACTCTGCTGGACAGGGCCTTGGGTCTCGAAATAGTAGTGGTTAAAGATGTGCTGGTCACTGACGGCTTGGTCATAAATCCAGGGACCATAGAAGACATACAGAATCTCAGAATCATCAAGACTTGGGCCGCCGATATGTGGAGTACCACTATTGGTGGCCGAGACCACTGGTTTCCATGTAAATGTGGGGGTCCGAGAAACACCAGTCGCATTATCTGCCGGCGATATCATCTTAACCTTCCAGATGTCGAGCGGCACAACCTCCTCAGTTTCCGCGCCGGGAGATTCCTGTCCGTCGGAGTATACTGCTGTGATCTTGTAATAATACGTGGAACCAGGATTCAGATCAAAGCCTTTATCGTAACAGTATTTGAGTGTGGTATAACATATCTTTTCGTAATCGCCACCTTCTATCTTCCTATACACATTGTAGCCTGCCAAACCGGTTACACCCGAAGGCGAATCCCAACCAATATAGGCGAGCATATTGATACCCGTGGCGGTATGCTCTGGAGTGGGGGCTTTTGCGAGGTTGGCTTTCAACTCCTTCATTTTGTTTGATGAGATTCTGCCGGACAAAGCTTTTGAAAGTTTTTCCGTGATACTGTAGTATTCAACATCAGCATCCGAAGTCCATCCATAAACCCATGGACTTTCGGGTGCCTTTATTGGTGTTACGGTGCCAGCAGTATAGTCAATAGGCAGATACACGATCTGATCCAGTCGGGTACGGTTTGGAGTATAAGCAACAATGTGCAGGGGGATTGTTTTGCCATCTTGGCCGTCCAGAGAGACTGTAAATACTGCTTCATGAACGCCAAACGCAGCGGCTGTTCTGACGGTCGCTGCAGGAACAAAGCCCAAGCCAAGATACAGGACGTCCATAAGCTCGTCGCTATTTATAGTAACCTTTATGGATTTCTCAACAATTGCATCGCCGGAGGCAATTTCGTGATCTAGCGAATCCTGGAGCGTTACGGTTAAGCTTGGTATCTGATCATAGTCCGTCTGTGCAACATTGCTCGCCATTTCTATCACAGGTATGCGCACTGGCCTATAGTTTGTGACAAGACTAGTCGCGCGGTCTGTTCCTGTAACTCTGACCGTGTAAGCTTCATCGAAGAGGTAAGATTTGAAATGTCCCATCGCATCGGTTGTGCCTGTAAGGAGCACATTGTTTCCCTGTTCTATCTTGACTGTCACTCCTGCAACCATTGCACCGGTACTGAACTCAATAACCTTAACAGTTGACAGTTGCCCTCCTAACACAAAGGAAGACACTTCAGAGGCTGTCGATTCTTTGCCGTTAGAAGCAGTCACTTTCCAGTAGTAGGTTTTGCCCGGTGTAAGGCCAGTAACCTGATAGGTTGTGGCTGTTGTTGTGGTCCGTTTTGTCATCCCGGCTACTGACTCTCCGACAAAAACATCGAAGGAAAGTGGTTTGTTGTTAGGATCGGCTGCACTCCACGCAAGCGTTACAACCTTCGCCGATTCTGCCACCACGATTTTCTGTCCTTCCGTTGGAGTTGTAAGCGTGATTGTTGGTGCTTTCGGTTTAATATTGCATCCGGTCAGCACTAGCAACAATGCTAGTCCAATACAAACCCATCTACGTCTCATAGATACCTCCTCAGACATGAATAAATATTATGCTGAATCAGTTAATGAAGCCGTTGGTAGTAAATACTTTAAAAGATCTCTATTATCTACTAAACAATTAACCTTACTCTTTTTTGTAATGTAACTTAATTTTAGGTCATATCTTACAGTTTTGCAAGCGAATAAATTAACTTTCTGTTAAATAGATAAATGGATAGACAAACCATGACGCAAAAGAGCGGGAGTACGAGAATAATACGATGTCTGCCTATACATGGTGAAAACGCCGGTAGTTCGTTTAGACCTAATAGCCCTCATTCAGATAAACTAGTAGACTATAATATTGCAAAAGGAAGAAAATGGAGGTTGAGATGGATATCAAACCGGGATTAAAAATGGAAAAGACCATAGTGGTCGGTCCTGAACACATAGCAACGCACATGGGCTCAGGCGGCGTGCCTGTATATTCCACGCCGACCATGGTTTTGCACATGGAAGAAGTTTCGCGCCTAGTCGTAGAGCCCTATCTTGCCGAAGGGCAATCCACCGTAGGAGCGCTTATCCATGTCGAGCACCTTGGCCCCACTCCTCCTGGTATGAAGGTGACAATTCGCTCGGAGCTCATCAAGGTTGAGGAGAGAAGACTCACCTTTGCCGTGGAAGCCTGGGACGAAGTGGAGAAGGTCGGGCAGGGGACTCACGTGCGCGTCATCATCGATTTGGAGCGTTTCGCGCAAAAAATAGCACGCAAGGAGGCCAATGTCGGTAAAGAGGCCAAAATCGGCCAAGCCACTTTAACCGCCAGCGAGCAGGGGGCCTCGTCATGACGCTGGAAGAATTGTCGAAACTGGATTACGACGGTGCACAAGCGTTGCTCGTTGCCTACGCCACAGATATAAAACGGCACGAAAAAGACTTGCAGGCTTTAGATGAGCAAATTGCGCTTTGGAGTTCGCGCATCAAACTCGCCCAAGACAAGGGTATGGCAGACTTGTCGACCCAAGCCCAGGCACAGTACCAGGGCCTCGTAGAAAAACGTAAGGAAATAGCTGACTCCAAGGCCGAGCTGGAAAGCGACTTGGAACGCATAAAGGAAAAACTGCCAGAGCTAAAGGCTAAGCGTCGTTCTATCGACCCCGATGCGTTGCAAGCTCAGCTTGCCATGTTGACTGGCGAGGCTCTGGAACCGGAAAAAGCCAAGTCGGAGAAGGAGCTTAAAGGGCTTGAGCAAGCTGCGGACCTTGACGCCGCACTTGCCGCACTGAAAAAGAGAATGGGCTCATGATGAAAACGCACCTTACTTTCGGTCTGCCTCAACTTCCGCACCTAGGGGACGATGAGAACACTCGGTACGAGCGTACCGACGATCACAACGAAAATAATCCGCAAGAAGATCGAGCCGGCAGGCCTTCCCCAAAAAGTGCCAGAATATCCAATGAAGAGATTCTGGGTGATTTTGGACGTCCACTTCTTTTTGGACACCGTGGAATGCCATCGCTTTACCCTGAAAACACCATGGCCTCTTTCCGCGCGGCCTGTGACGCGGGGGTTCCTGGCATCGAACTGGACGTGCATCTTACAAAAGACGGAAGGCTTGTCGTCTTTCACGACGATACAACGGAGCGGATTGGAGGATCTGGCGCTCTTGGTGGATCTGGCAATGCTCATTATGGCGGGCAGAGCGGCTTTGACGTGCGGCAAGGCGAACCGGCCTTCTTTAGACTTGAAGAAACCGATTCCGATACGCTGAAGACTCTCGATATCGGATCGTGGAAAGGAAGCGAGTTTTCGGACGAGCGCATGCCCTTTTTGGACGAGGTTTTTGAGGAGTTTGGTCAGCGCGCTTATTTCGATGTGGAAATAAAGAGCCGCAGCACGGAATCCAAAGGTCTTGAGCCGCTCCTCGCCGCGACAATCAGAAAGTACCATATGGAAAAACGGTGCATAGTCTCTTCGTTCAATCCGTTCGCGCTCAAGTGGATGAAACGTATCATGCCAGCACTGCCATCTGCACTTATTTACACCAGTAGCAAGGACTTGTACTGGTTCTTGCGGCATGGCGAGGGGCGGTTTCTTGCACCTGTGGATATACTCAAGCCAGATACTCGGCTTGTCAGAAGTAAGCCTGGGGCCGCCTATTCTTTCAACATCGCGAGGGCCTCCGGAAGCGCCGGAACTGCGGCAAACGCAAGGTCAGTGGCGCGCACAAAAGCGCGGCCATTCTTGCCATGGACCGTGGACAGCGTCGAGGAAGCCAAGCGCGTTCTTGCAAGCGGGGCGATGGGCCTTATCTCTAACCGGCCCAAGGACTTGCTGGGCTTATGTCGTTAGTCCTTGGGGTTCACAAAAACTTCAACCAACCAAGTTCATAGAATGGTTGTTTCGTGAATCGAGCGTGCTAGGGGCAGCCTTCTGCCAATTCCAAAGGCTCGTTTGGACACCTTAATGGCAGGTGCGGCTTGTCTGCGCTTGTACTCGGCCCTTGCCGTCATCTCGAGTACTCGCGCGACGATAGCCCGGTCGAAGCCACGCTCGACGATTTCTTCCAGACAGCGGTTCTCTTCGATGTATTCGCGTAAGATTGCGTCCAGGAGCTCGTACTCTGGCAAAGTGTCCTGGTCAGTCTGATTAAACCGCAATTCTGCACTGGGAGCCTTGGTCAGTACCGATTCCGGTATGGGCGCGAGTCGTCCTTGTGCTTCTGCAACCATGTTTATGTGCCGCGCCAGAGCATAGACTTCTGTCTTAAACAGATCGCCGATGGGTGCAAGGGCGCCGCACATGTCGCCGTAGAGCGTGCAGTAACCTGCGGCCAGTTCGCTTTTGTTGCCTGTCGTTAAGAGAAGTGAGTTGAATTTGTTGGACCACGCCATAAGGATGGTTCCGCGAATCCGTGCTTGCAGGTTTTCTTCCGTAGAATCGTAGGGCTTACCGGCAAAGGGCTTTTCCAGAAGACTCAAGAAGCTCGTAAAGGGCGCTTCAATGGGCAGTCTTTCAAGCATAATCTTGTTTCTTCGGCAGATGTCGACGGCATCGTCGAGCGAAGCGTCGCTGGAAAATCGGCTTGGCATGGCGATACAGGTTATGTTCTCTGGGCCGAGCGCTTCGGCCGCAAGCACCGCCACTACCGCAGAATCAATTCCTCCGGAGAGTCCAAGACAAGCCTTGGTGAATCCGGATTTCTTCATATAGTCACGAATTCCAACGATAAGCGCTTGGTGAACTTCCTCTTCTTTGCTCTCTTTGCTTATCCTCGAGGTATTATCGCGGTTATCGGCCACTTGCAAGCCGGTCAATCCGATATTGGTCAGTGCGACGACTTGCGAACCGCCCGTTTGTGTGTCGAAGCAAAGAGCTGCTTCTTCCCATCCGCAGACGGCCACGGGATTGCCGCTTTTGTCTACCACGAATGAGCGCCCGTCAAAAACGAGTGAGTCGTTGGCGCCTACAGTGTTGCAGTAGATGACCGGGATCTGACCCTGACGTGCGGTATTCCGAGCCAGGGCAAGGCGTGTCTGCAGCTTCCCTGCCACAAAGGGCGAAGCCGAAGGCACGACAATCACGTCTACGCCTGCATCCAACAGGTCTTTGACTGGGTCCAGAGGGTACTTGAACGATGGCGACGGGGGGGCTTCCCACCAAAAGTCTTCGCAGATGGCAAAACCGACGCGACCCTGGGTGGGAGTAAAGACTTTTCGGGTTGTGGCGGGCTCAAAATATCGAGCCTCATCAAAGACGTCGTAGGTCGGAAGCAAGGTCTTATGTTGGGTAAAAACTATTTTCCCGCCAGAAATAACGGACATAGCGTTGACGAGCGCGCGGCCCGAACCCGAGCGGTTCCTGTCCACGTAACCTACAGCAACAGGCAAGTCTGGCGGCAATTCCTTTTGCAGATATCGCAGTGCCGCTAAATTCCCAGCCACAAAAGCATTCTGATCCAAAAGGTCCATCGGTGGATACCCCGAGAGACAAAGCTCCGGAAACACAAGCAGGTCGGGGAAGCTTTTTGCAGGATCGGCCTTAGGATTAGAATTAGAATTAGAACCGAGTCCTATCGAGTTATCCGAACCATCAACTGTGTTCTGTATGCCAGCGCAAGTTCTCCTTGCCAGATCGACAAGATGCCTTGCATTTCCCATAAAATCGCCAATCACCGAGTTCATCTGAACAAGTGTTATAACCACGGATTTACCACCTTTTGAGGATCAATATGGTACTTCAAGCAGATAGGCCTCAGTTCATTTTATTTGTTTCCGGCGCTTGCGTGCCGTGCTGCTCTGAACCTTTCGTGCGGCGGCCGCTTCCGTGGCTCCTGGATTCGCCCTTGCTTTCCCTTGGGCAGAAGCCACTTGGGCAGGATGGGTCTTACTGCGCCTATAGAACACATACATAAGGATGCAGCCGGCCACTATCATCAGAAAACAGAGAATTTGTCCCATCGAAAAGTTGAAAGGCGTCGTAAAGAGATAGGTTGGTGCGTTGGGATCACCCCATTTGATTATGTAACCTAAACTTGCATCGGGCTCGCGGAAATATTCGATAAAAAAGCGCACAACCCCGTATCCGATGATGTACGCTGCCAAATTGCAACCGGGGAATGTCTTGCGTTTGCGCAAAACAAACCACAGAAAGAGCCACAGTACCAATCCTTCGAACAAAGCTTCGTACAGTTGTGAGGGGTGCCTGGGCAAGTTGACCAACTGAGTTGCCGAGGTAATGGGAATGCCAACCTTGGCGGCGACATCCCGAACCCATGGCTGATCGGCCGAAAAAGCCGGGGCTCCGGGGAAAACCATCCCCCATGGCGCTGTCGTGACCTTGCCCCAAAGTTCGCCGTTTATAAAGTTCCCCAGTCGTCCAAAGGTATACCCAAGCGGCGCAGCTACAGCGATGAGGTCCGCCCATTCGAGCCACGATTCCTTTTTTACCCTGCACCAAATCAGTGTTGCAACGATAAGACCTAGAAGTCCTCCATGAAACGACATACCCTGGTAGCCCACAAAGGCCCCGGACTCGTCAAAAGGCCAGAGAATCATCCATGGATGAGTCCAGTAGTAGTTTGTAGGTTCATAGATCAGAGTACCACCCAAACGGCCGCCGATTAGAATACCAATGATACTCCAAAGGAAAAAATTGGCAGCCGTTTCTTCTGTCCACGGCTTTTTTTCGCGCTTCGATTCATACCGAAACAGCACCCAGGTGATCAAAAAGGCTACGACATACATGAGGCCGTACCAGCGAAAAGGCAGACCCGGTATTATTTCCGGCTTGAGCCAGGATGGCGAATTAAGCATTGCTAGCATGGTCGCTCCTTTCGGAAAGCTTGTCTGGCGATGAATTTTCTGATGGTTTTTCCCTCGATACGAGCACTGTTATAAAATCGACAAGGTCCGCAGCACACAGTAGGACAATACACGCCGAAACACGTATAAGACTGCTAAAATTCTGTGTAGTCAAAAGATACTTTTGTGGATTCTGTGCTATCGGCGCCACGCAAGACAGAATCAGAACAATCGAAACACCTGAGAACAACAAAACAAGGGGCCTAAAGACTCTATACGTGCCTTCATCAAAATAGAGAAAGAACAGACAGACGGAGGGCAAGAGTTGAGCAAGAATGAGGTACCTTAGAAAGAATGCGCCGACCGAACCGGGATCGGCAATACTGAGGCCAGCAACGATTATTCCGGCCAAGAATGGCTTTGCAAGCGACAAAATGCTGGCAGCCAGGTACCTTGCTTTTCTTTTCATGATGCATCAGTCTAGTGAGCCGTGCCCGCAGCGGTCAAGGGTCGATAGGCAGTATGCCTTGACAGGCAATTCCCTCTGGCGTTTCGTTTCGTTATAATTCGACATAATAGTGATTCAAAGGTAGCACCCAAATGAAAATCTTTAAGCGCGAGGTCAAATCTCCTTTTTTGGCGTGGGGCATCGTCGCTCTTGTCGTCCTATTCGTGAGCCTTTTTAGCCTTTCGGCGCCTGTTGCCATGGCACAGGCAAAGAAAACGAGCGACAACGATACGCAACGTTATTCTCAACTGTTGCAATCGATTTACCAGTTTATTATTCAGAATTATGTTGACGAAGTGGATCCTTATAAGCTGTATGAGGGTGCGATGAAGGGCATGTTTGACGCCCTTGGCGATCCTCATTCGATTTTCCTGGACGAGGCAATGATGTCCGACATGTTGCGTGAGACAGACGGTTCTTACGCTGGAGTCGGGCTTTACATTTCGAAACAGGTTGGAACCCCTAAAGAAGGCGAAGAAAAATACATTGAGGTTGTCTCCCCGATAGAAGACACCCCTGCATGGAAGGCTGGCATTCTGCCAGGCGATCTCATTCTGAGCGTGGATGGCGAATCGACGGCGACCATGACTGTGGATCAGGCTTCGGCCAAGATTCAGGGGAAAGCAGGTACCAAGGTCAAGCTGCGCTTCAGGCGTGGCAACAATTATGAGTTCGATGTCGAGTTTACCCGTGCCACCATTCAGATTCCCGCCATAAAGACTGGGATTATAGAGCAGGCTGGGGCCAAGATTGGCTATGTCCGCATCATCGAGTGGATACCACAGACCCCCGACAAGGTGCGTGCCGCCCTTGAGCAGATGAAAACTGCCGGCATTACGCAGCTCATTGTGGATGTGCGGTCCAATCCGGGAGGGCTTCTGGATTCTGTGGTGGAAGTATGCGATCTTTTCCTCGATTCGGGCGTGATTGTTTCGACCAAGGGGCGTGTGGAGACTGAGAACTACGAGTACAAGGCCAAACCGAGTGTAGTTATCTCCAAAGATATCCCGATGGTGGTGCTTGTTAACCAGGGTTCCGCCTCGGCTTCGGAAATATTCGCTGGAGCAATGAAGGATACGCACCGTGCTTTACTTATTGGTGAGCGGACTTATGGCAAAGGCTCAGTGCAGCAAGTGTTTCCGCTCGACAAAACGGGCTTCAAACTCACAATGGCGCGGTATTACACGCCCTCTGGCGTCAATATCGACAAGACCGGCATAGAGCCGGACATCGTTTCGCCCGACATCGAGCTTTCGGACAAACAGCTCGACACGCTGGAAAAACTGTACGACAGCGGGCTGGTTGAAGCTTTCGTCAAGGATCATCCGGATGCCACACGCGAGGAGCGCAAGGCTTATGCCCAGACCCTAATTCAGAAAGGCTACGACTTGCCGGAACTTTACCTTGAAAAGCTGATTCGCGACGAGATCGATCGTACCAAACCCGAGCGAGTCTACGACCTCGAATACGACATGCAGTTGAACGAAGCCATTTCGGTCATAACGAGTCCGGACTTTAAGACTCGGCTGGAGAACAGTAAGACGCTCGAACAGACCATGGCTGCTCATTAAAGGGTGGGCTGGGTTGAGAAGGGGTTCAAGGGCAATGAGGACAAACGGGAACGCATCAGCATGAGGCAACTAGTTCTTCCAGGCGACAGAAGCGCCGACCGTTCGTGGACGATTGAGGGGCCAGACTCCAAATACCTTGCAAAGGTGTTGCGTCTAAAACCGGGCGATGTGTTCGACGCCATAGACGAGAAAGGTCAGCGATATCGTTGTACCATAAGAGAAAGTGCGACGAAGGCAACGCGTGTCGATCTTGAGATGATTCCTGTGCTGCGGCCTTTGGCCAGTCCCGCAACTCCCACGGCAACATCCCATGCTGAAGTTGTGCAGGGGAACGAGCTGGCGCCAAGGGAAGCTGCGTCGCTTTGCATTGCGCTCGTTCAGGCTTTGCCAAAGGGCCCTCGAATGGATCTGATTGTGCGCCAGGCGACGGAAACGGGGATTTGCGACATTTTCCCGCTGAATTCACGATATTCGGTGCTGCGCGAGCAAAGCCAACAAGATCGGGCAGCAAAGCAGGCAAGGCGGGAACGAATCGTAAAGGCGGCATTGCAGCAATCTGGTTCTCAGACTTTTACCCGTGTCCATGCAACCTGCGATCTGGATTCCCTTTTTGATGCCCTCGATGCTGCAGGCTACAAGCCCAGCAATTCGACGTATCTACTTTGTCACGAAGGTTTGGTAAAAAGCCTTTCCGTGCATGAGGCGTGCGCATCCGGCGGTTTCAGGGTCGTGATTTTTGTCGGTCCTGAGGGTGGGTTCTCCGCAGAAGAAATCGCCTTTTTTGTTTCTAAAGGGTGTATCCCTATCCATTTTCAGGGACCGATTCTGAGAACGGAAACTGCGGCGCTCTATGCAACTGCAGCTGTCAAAACAATACTTACGGAACGCACATCATGGCAACTGTCCAAATAAGAACAAAAACGATACGGAATGGTACTTCGAGTAAGGTACGCCTCGATTTCCCCACAGAACGGCAGCTTGGTTTACTAGTTCCTGCATGGACTGACGGCAAGAATCACCAAATCTGCTTTGTCGACGAAAAATGCCTGGCCAGGGCGGCTCGGGCAGGCGAGTACGCTTCGATGATAGCGAGTGCCGACTTGGTTCTGCCAAAAACGCCGTCTCTGGCAAAAAAAGCGACGGAAATGGGCAGCTGTGATGTCTTTGAATTGCGCGAAGTTTCTATTCCGCCTACTCAAGAAGCCTACTTGTCGCTCTTCCTGGAGGATGAAGAAGAATCCTCGGCGGGTAGCGAGGTTGGCTGTTACAACCCGCTTCACACGCTCAATATTCTCATGTCCATTCTTGAACAACGCAATGGCAGCGTGTTCTTGCTTGGTGGAGCAGTAGCTAAACTTCAAAGAACTGAACTGAATCTGCGATCCACCTTTCCCAGATTGAGGCTGGTTGGCCGATCAATTGGCAACTATCTGCCACAGCAAGAGGCCCCCCTGATGACCGCCCTGCAGAAAACTGCTCCCGATCTCATTATCGTTGGTTCTCTGGTGGAGGGGGGCGAATTGTGGATTCCCCGTCACATGAACTTTACACGATCAGGGATCTTCGTTTTTGACGATTCAATACTTGAAGTGTTGGCTGGTTCAAATTGATCAAAACGTTGATCAAAACGTGTAGACATTTGTCTACGACGAATGTCTACACGCAATTGTAAATGTCGCTCTTTCTTGTGGTCGAATTTCATTTGCATAATGGCCTTGATGAAAACAGTACTTTACTGGGACAGTGATCACTTCAGGATTCGTAAAGTGGTCCAGTCTTTTGCCGGGACTGCAGTAGTGCGTTGTGTTCCTAGTCTTCTCGAACTGAGGGCCGCTGCTCAGACGAATCGGCCAACCGCCGTTGTTCTGGGGTCTTCTGCACAGACCCAAGCTAATCTCGTCAGTCAGATCGATCTTTGCAAAAATCCGGCTCCGCCACCGGTATTTATGCTTACCGATAGTACTAACAGGCCTAGTTTCGGTCTAACGAAAGTCCATTACGTTGTAGTGCCGCAGGAACTCGACCGCCTCGTGAATGAGATCCGTGTTTTGCCCGATTCGTTGGCTCCGACGAGTGCCAGTCGAGCGGACACTGAACTATCTTCGGTCCTTTTGGGCAACAGCCCTACTATTCGCGAGGTCAGCATGAAGGTGCGCAGATATGCAGATTCGCCCAATCCTGTACTCATTCTTGGAGAAACAGGGACCGGAAAAGAGCTGGTTGCCAACGCGCTTCACGGGCTCTCTTTAAGAAAGAACAAAGAGCTTGTCGCACTTAATTGTGCCGCAATGCCCGAGACACTGATAGAAAGCGAACTGTTCGGTGCAGAAAAAGGCGCTTATACGGATGCTGTAACGCGTAAGGGAGCCATTGGTAGAGCCTCAGGCGGCACGCTCTTTCTTGATGAGATTGGGAGCATGGCCCAAAGTGCTCAACCAAAACTGTTGCGGGTTGTCGAGACAGGCGAATACTACCCGTTGGGTTCTGAAAGGCCGCAAAAGTCCGATTTTAGGCTCGTGAGTGCGTCGTGCAAGAATCCTGTCGACATGGCTCAGAAGGGCCGGTTTAGGCCTGATCTCCTCTTTAGGATATCCGACCTCATCATATTCATTCCGCCTTTACGGGACAGAAAAGAAGACATACCGCTCCTGGCTGAGCATTTCTGCAGGTTGACTGGCAACGGAACCTGCGAACTTTCCTCGCAGGCCATGGAGAAGCTTGTTGCATTTTCCTGGCCAGGCAATGTTCGTGAGCTCAGGTCTGTCATTACTAGAGCCTGCGTCAATGTTCAAAGCGGGCTTATCCGCGCGGGCGACATTTCTTTCATCTCCGATTTTCATGACATCTTTCGACCGCTCGCAGGATAAGGAGTTCTACCTCAATGCACTTAATTCGATGAATCAGAATTTGAAGAATCGGAACCCTGTTTGTTTGGGCAAGAGGTGAGCTCGTCTTTTCTGGAAGCCTTTCCGCTGGAAGCCTTTCTGCCCAAAGCCACGCTTTTTAAGAAAAGACTGCGCAAGTAGTGGACCTCACTTTTCGAAAGCGAAGCGCGTTCGCAAAGATCAATCAGGTAATGGCGCGCATAGCTTGAGTCGCTTTTTCTGAATGCCCCAACTCCTGCAAGCGAGCCGATTATTGCATCTATTTCGGCCTCTACGACGGCACGAGTCGCCCGATTCCCGTTTCCAGCCGTCGTAAAGCCGCCAGACAGTGCCGACTTTGGAACGTATTCAGAAACAGATGCCTCGGCAGATGCCTCGGCGTCCAACATTGTCGCACTTATGGACGCCATTCTTAACTCATAGCAAGCCACTTGGACCGCCTGCGCCACGTTGAGTGATGGGAAACTGTCTGAGGTTGGAATATGTACCGCGATAGTGCATTCGGCGAGTTCCGTGTCCGAAAGCCCATCTTTTTCGTTGCCGAAAACCAGGTAGACCGCATCCTGGCCGCTCATCGCCACACTTAGTGCGAAGTCCCGCAAAGCTGAGGACTGTTCTTTTCGCCGCGCTCCCATTCTGCGCGAGAACCCTGCTGAGAGGGTTGAGTCTTGAAGCGCTTCAGGGAGCGTGCTGAATCGCCGTGCGTTCTCATAAACGTCCAGGGCGTGCACCGCCATCATGGCAACAAGCTCTTCGTCGTATGACGGACAGTCGGCAAGAATGAGCTTTTGCAAACCCATTGTCTTCATGGCGCGACAAATCGACCCGACATTGCCAGATTCCTTGACTCTACAAATCACTATCGTATAAGGCAACATGTCCGCTTTTGGTTCATTCATGCTTGTGTACCTGTAGTGTGCATCGTATAGTAGCACCATGTACAAAGACAACGGCCGCAATGGCTCGCCGAACCGCGATTCAATTTTAAACGGGCGCCGCGCGCTCGTAGTGGGTGGAACTGGCGGTATAGGCAAGGCAGTGGTCTGGAATCTGGTACGACGCGGTACAGTCGTCACGATTCATGGCCGGTCCAGGTCCAAAGTCGAAGCACTGGTAGATGAAGTACGAAGCAAGAATGGCCTTGCCTATGCCTTTGTTCAGGAGATTACCGATCCAGCCTCATTTTTGGCCTCGCTTGAGTCGAACCTTGCAGCGACAGAAAGCAGCGTGCCTTTTGACGTCGTCGTTGTCGCCTATGGACCGTTTGTACAGAAACCTTTGCAGCAACACAGTGTTTTGGATTGGCAAACCGTTGTGCTCCTGGATCTAGCCCTTCCTGGGATGCTTGCCAGTTACGCTCTTCCCGGAATGATAAGCCGACGTTTTGGGCGCTTTCTTTTCTTTGGCGGGACCAAGACCGACACAATACGCGCTTACAGGGGCAACGCCGCCTATGCGGCTGCCAAAACCGGTGTTGCCGTTCTTACAAAATCCATCGCTGCAGAAGGAGCATTGTACAACGTGGCTGCGCTCACCGTTTGCCCCGGCATAGTAAAAACCGAATATTTGCAAGGCAAAAGCCTTGCTTCGGCGGATCAGGCGGCGCAAGTTGCAAAAGGCGGCACACTCTTGGAACCCTCGTGGGTAGCCGAAACGGCCCTGTCCCTCTTGGATGCTGAACCTTGTCTTGCATCTGGTGCCATCGTCACGCTGGACGCGGGTTTGACAAGCTGGACCTAACAAAGTTACGATACTTCCATGCCGTCCAAACTACTGGCCCGGGCAGGAAACTCCGTTCCTGCCACGCAAAATGACAGTTCTAGCAATCGAGCATCCCAGCAACCGGGCTCCTCAAATCCAGAAAAGAATGAGGCAAATGGCGGCCGTGTATACCTAACGACAGAACCTTTGCAGGACATCGCCGATTCTGTGTGCGTGCATCCCCGTTGTCCATTTGATGATCCTCATATTGCGGTTTTGGACGCAACGCTGGGTTCGATTTTGAAAGATCGCCCCCGGTTTCTCATGCTCGATTTTTCAATGGTAGATAACTTGGACAGTGCAGGCTTGGGTTACTTAGTCGCCCTGCAAAAACGGCTACGAGCCGAAAATGGCGAGCTCTTGCTCTACTCCTTGCGGCCGAAATTGCAGCGCTTTATAGAAGAGCTTGGCTTTGGTTCCTTCTTTTCCGTCGCGTTGGACTTGCCCTATGCGATTGAGTATATTGAAAAAGCTGTCAAAGAGGTTTTTCCCATTCTGACGCAGTGTCCTGCGTGTTCGGCGACCCTGAGTATTGCCCAACCAGGGCGAGGTAGATGTCGCGCGTGTCAGGCCATTCTTACGGTTTTGCCCGACGGTTCGGTAGTGTTGGGATGATGAGAAAAGCGGGCCTTTCTGCAGTAGTTTACAAGGGGGTAGCGCAGTGAGTGAAATTGGAAACGAGCCAGTTGCTAAGGTCGAGCAGTACCTGAACGATCTGGGTGTTGCATACCAAAAGCTCTCGTCGGAAACATGGCTTGTAGAAGACGAAGCCAGGGGTTTGCCAAAAATGGTGATAAGCCAAAGCGACCCGGTTGTAATCATTCGGGCCTCTGTCATGCCAGTCCCGCCCAAAGGGGGCGATGTGCTTTTCAAGACGCTCTTGCAACTGAATTTTACGGATTTTCTGCATGGTGCTTACGCCATCGATGGGGATCAGATCGTTGCTCTGGATACCCTCGAATTAAAGAGCATGAATAAAGACGAACTTAGCGCTTCTATAGAAGCAATGGCGATCGCATTGAGTCAAAACTATCCTCTGCTGTCCAAGTTTGCAGAAGGAAAAGCAGGATCGGCCACAGAGAAGGAGGAGTAATCCATGGGTATTTTCGATAGGCTAAAGACCGTCATTTCATCGAATATCAACGATGCTATTTCCAAGGCTGAGGATCCGGAGAAGATGCTCAACCAGATGCTTATCGATATGAACGAACAGCTTGTTGAGTCCAAGAAAGCGGTGGCAATGGCCATTGCCGACGAAAAACGACTCCAGCGCGAGCTCAACGACAACAAAAACCAAGCTGCAGAATGGGAAAATAAAGCCATGGTTGCGGTGCGCGCCGGTCGGGACGATCTAGCCAAAGAAGCGCTCATGCGGAAGCAGGAGCACGATAGCTATGTCGCCCAGCTCACAACACAGTGGGAAGCTCAAAAAGAATCGGTAGAAAAACTGAAGGAGTCCTTGCGGCAGCTTCAGACCAAAATTGACGAAGCCTCCCGCAAGAAGAACATACTTATAGCAAGAGCCAAGCGTGCTCAGGCTCAGGAAAAGATCAATCAGACAATGTCTTCTATTGCCGGCAATACGAGCGCCTTTGACACCTTTGACAGGATGGCGCAGAAGGTCGACGAACTTGAGGCCCGCACCGAAGCTCAGAAGGAGCTGGACGACGCCACCTCCGGCGCATCGCTCGAACAGCAATTTGCAGCCCTTGAGTCGTCTCCTGCCGCCGCAGACGCAATGCTTGAGCAGCTCAAGCAGAAGATGATTGAGCAGGATGCCGGCAAGGCCAAGGAAAGTCCCAATAGCGTCAATCCGTAAAGCTCAGTAAGGCTGTCGCAACCAGGCGGACTTGACCAACTTGCTTGACTTACTTGTCTTCCACACGGGAGATGTGGGCCCCAAGTACCTGCAATCTCTCCGTGATCTTTTCATACCCCCGCTCAATCTGATAAACGTTTTGAATGGTGCTTATGCCGTCGGCGCAAAGGGCTGCTATGACCATAGCCATACCCGCGCGGACATCGGGGGAGACAAGCAGGGCCCCGTTGAGCCGGGAGGGTCCCACAACCACCGCCCTATGCGGGTCGCACAGAATTATCTTTGCACCCATACCTATCAACTTATCTACAAAGAACATACGTGATTCAAACATCTTCTCGTGAATGAGGGCTGTGCCTTCAGTCTGTGTGGCCACGACGGTCATGATGGAAGTGAGATCAGGCGGGAACCCTGGCCATGGAGCGTCGTCTATTTTTGGGACTTGCCCACCGAGATCGGCTACGACGCGCATGGTCTGGCTTCCGGGCACGGTAAGCGTAGTGCCTTGAACCGTCCAGTTGATGCCAAGCCGGGCAAAACCCACTTTGAGAGGCGGCAGGTCCTGAGGTTCAACACCTTCGATGCTGATTTCGCCGTGGGTAACCGCGGCAAGTCCGATAAATGAGCCAATCTCCATATAGTCGGGGCCGATCGCGTAGTCCGCACCATGGAGCTTTTCCACGCCATGAATGGTCAGCATATTTGAGCCGACACCTTCGATATTTGCACCCATGGACATGAGGAGCTTACAGAGGTCGGCCACATGTGGCTCGCTTGCGGCATTGCGCAAAATGGTTGTACCGCTTGCAAGGACGGCGGCCATGATTGCGTTCTCGGTGCCGGTTACGGAGGCTTCGTCCAGGAATATGGGGGCGCCAATCAGTTTGGGCGCAGTGAACTTCATATTGATATCGAGTGAAACGCGGGCCCCAAGTTCTTGTAGGGCAAGTAAATGAGTGTCAATTCTACGCCGACCGATGGTGTCTCCGCCTGGAGAGGGCAGAATTGCCTGACCAAACCGCGCAAGAAGCGGGCCAGCAAGCAGAATCGATGCCCGCACTTTACGTGCCTGCTCTTCAGGGACGTCGAAGCGCGAAACGCCGCTCGTGTCTATGCGCAGTTCATGCGGGCTAAGGTTCTCAACCTCGGCACCAAGATATTTGAGCGTGGCGATCATGACGGCTACGTCTTCGATTTCCGGAATATTGCGCAAGGTGACGGGATCGTTTGTGAGAATGGTGGCGGCCAGACACGGCAGTGCCGCATTTTTGTTTCCTGAGGCTTTGATTTTGCCTTTGACGGGATATCCGCCCTCGATGACGTACTTGTACATACCTACACTTTAGGGTGAGAAAGCCGCGTTGGTCAACATTAATCCCAGTTGGTCAGGATTAGTCGCCGTTGGTGGGCCCTAGTCGGCGTTAGCCAGGCGTCGGTGCCCGTTGGTGTGCGTTAGTTGGAAGCGACGAGGTGCGACCAAGTAAAGAAGTTAGGACTAAGTAAAGACGGTGCGACAGCATGGACAGGATACCCAAGACAGACCAGCGCCGTTATACTGTTGGCATAATTGAAGACGAATTGAAGGTGACGGAAGCAAAAATGGGCGCAAATGACGCTAAGCGGATAACTGAAGCACAGAAGGCACATGAGGGCGAGAGCATAGAGCTACCCATGCCGACGGATTTTCACGTCCACATGCGGCAAGGTCCAATGCTGGCGTCCTATGTGCGACGTGTGGCCAGCGTGTGTGGTAGAGCGATTATCATGCCCAATACAACGCCTCCTATTGCTTCGGCTCAGGCCTTGCTGGAGTACAGGCGACAAATTGAGGAAGCCGCTAGCGGGTTGGTAGTCAATGGTGCGGCGGCAGATGAGGCGGTTGCAAATGGTGTGACTGCAGAAGGTGTAGTTGCGAGGGGCAACGCGCTTGCCCGGCCGGGTTTTGTCCCGCTTATGACCTTCAAGCTTCTGCCCGGGATGAGTGCACAGGTTGTGGAAGAATGTGCGCGCGCCGGGGCGCTCGCGGGCAAATACTACCCCGCCGGCACCACCACCAACGCGGCCGACGGCCCCCGCCGCCCCGCCGACGTGGCCGCTGCCCTGGGCGCGATGGAGGCGGCGGGGCTCGTGCTTTGCGTGCACGCCGAGCGCCCCGGCGCTTCCTCATTTGATCGAGAAAAACTCTTTTTGCCCGACATCGACTTCATTTTAGAAAGATGGCCGCGTCTCCGGGTCGTCATCGAGCACGTTTCCAGCCGCAAAACCGTGGATTACATCCTCGCAGGCCCCGACCGCCTTGCCGGCACCATAACCGCACATCACCTACTCTTCACCGTGGACAGCATGCTCGGGGAAAGCCTCGATCCCTCCCTCTTCTGCAAGCCACTTATCAAGTTCGAAGAAGACCGCGAGGCATTGCGCGTCGTAGCATTCTCCGCTTCTCCACGCTTTTTCTTTGGCAGCGACTCCGCGCCACATCCACTACAAAAAAAACTCTCGCGCCACGCTCCCGCAGGCGTTTATGCCGCCCCCACGGCAATCCCCGCGCTCGTCGAACTCTTCGAAGCTCACGACGCTCTGTCGTCGCTTCCCGCTTTTTGGGCATACAACGGCGAGCGCTTTTATGGCCTGCCGCCCTTGGGAAACGCTGCAACTATCCGCCTCGTGCGTGAACCCTGGGTAGTTCCCGAAGAAATCGACGGTTGCATTCCGCTTTGTGCCGGCAAAACCCTTTCGTGGCGCATCGTGCCTTAAATGTCGTCTCTTTCTATGCTATACTTTTTCGTATGGAACGAATCAAACTCCCGAATACCGGTATCGAGGCTTCGCGCCTCATTGCTGGCTGCATGGGCTTGGGTGGTGGCTGGGCAAAAGAACGACCGTCCGACGCTGATCTACTCAAACAGGCGGACACGTTCATTTCCGCAAACCTCGATCTCGGCATCGACTTCTTTGACCACGCCGACATCTACGCCCAAGGTCGAGCGGAGGAATTCTTTGGCCGCGCGCTTGCACAAAAACCTGGCTTGCGTCAATCGATCGTCCTGCAGACAAAATGTGGCATCCGCTGGAAGGACGATCCGCCCGGTACGCCCCAGCGCTTCGATTTTTCAAGGGAATGGATTCTTAAGGCGGTGGATGCCTCGCTTAAGCGCCTTCATACCGATTATGTCGATATTCTCCTCTTGCACAGGCCCGATATTCTCTGGCAGGGCGAGGAAATAGCAGAGGCTTTCTCAGTGTTGAAACGCGCTGGCAAGGTGCGCTATTTTGGCGTTTCGAACCAGAATCGCTTCCAAATCGAGTATTTGCAGCACTTTCTGGACGCACCGCTTGTCGCGGACCAAGTGCAAATGAGCCTTTTGCATTATCAGTTTGCCGAAGTCGGCATTTCCTTCAATCAGAGGACAAATGACTATCCACAGGGTTGGGAAGGCCTCATGGAATATTGCAGATTGAACGGGGTGAGCCTGCAGGCATGGAGCCCTGTGGACCGCGGTGTGCTCGTTTCGCCTCAGCGCGATACGTTGAGCGCCGACCAGCAACACACCGCTCAGGTTCTTGCGTCCATGGCTTCTGACTACGGTGTTGCGCCTGAGGCTTTGCAGCTTGCATGGCTTTTGCGCCACCCTGCCAAGATTCAGCCCGTGCTGGGCACTACGCGCCCGGAACGCCTTTCCACGTACGCGACAGCGCTCGATGTGACCTTGAGCCGCGAGGACTGGTACAAGCTCTTTGAGGCGGCGCGCGGTCGTTCGATGCCGTAAGGTGAAGGTTCTGCCGTGGAGGCTTCGATGCCTTAAGGAACTAGTTCATTTCTCACGGAATCCAAACAATTTTCTCATTTTGCAGGCCTAGAGTGCACAGAGTTCTAGATGCAACTACAAAAGACCCAAGAAAAGGAGAAAATCGCCATGAGAAGGAACTTAAAGGCAGGCATCGTTCTTGCCATCGCGCTCGGCTTCGCGTTCAGCGTAAATTCGATTTTCGCACAGAACGTGATCATACTCATCCCGGATGGTATGAGCGTTTCAGGTACCACATTAGCTCGATTCTACAAAGGGGCGCCCCTCGCCATCGACAGCATCGCGAGTGGCCTGGTGAGCACATGGAGCTCCGACGGAACTATTGCCGACTCCGCGCCGGCGGGTTCGGCATATTCGACCGGATGGACTTCCCAGACAGGCAACATCGCGACAATCGGCAAGTCCTATATGTTGCCCGGCGCAGAAGTTCCTCAGTACGAGGCCGGTCAGCCGGTCGCGACAATCCTCGAGGCGGCCAAACTGAGTGGGCGTTCGACCGGAATTATCTCCACAAGCGAATTCATGCATGCGACGCCTTCCGATTTTGCCGCCCACGATGCGTCCCGCTCGAATTATGACAACTTGGCTGAACAGATCGTTTACAATAACCTCGACGTGGTACTAGGTGGTGGAACGCCCTTCTTGAGCGCAGCAGGCAGAAAAGACAAGGAAGACCTTCGCGCTATCATCGAGTCCAATGGCTATACCTTTGTGGATAATGTCACTGGCTTGAAGGCTGCTGTCGGCAAGAAGCTCTTTGGTGTGTTTGGCAAAGATCAGAGCGCTACCGCCATGTCCTACGACATCGATCGCGACCCATCCGTGGAACCTTCGCTTGCCGAAATGACCGCAAAAGCAATCGAAATTCTCTCCGCAAACCCAAAAGGGTTCTTCCTTATGGTGGAAGGATCCAAAATTGACTGGGCCGCACATGCAAACGACCCCGTCGGACTCGTCAGCGATATCATCGCCTTCGACGACGCTGTCAAGGTCGCGCTAAATTTTGCCAAGCAAGATGGGCAAACCCTCGTCGTCGCGGTGTCCGACCATGGGAACTCCGGAATGTCAATCGCGGATCGTACCTTGAGTTCGGGATACGACAAGACCCCTTGGACTACATTTGTTGCGCCCCTCAAGAAGGCGAAAGTTTCAGGCGAAGGTCTGGAAAGCAAGCTCGCCACTCGTATCAAGGTGGACGGTGTCTACGAACCTCAAGAGGCCCAGGCCATACGCGATATCGTAGCGCAGAATCTCGGTATTACCGACCTCTCGGATGCTGAAGTGGAGGCCATCGGCAAGACCAAAGTCGGGTCGATGAACTACACAGTCGGACCCATGATCGGAACGCGCGCCAAGCTCGGTTACACCACGAATGGCCACACCGGAGAAGACGTCGTGCTGTATTGCTACGATCCGTTTGGAACCAGGCTGAGCGGCCTCGTACCGAACACTGAAATCGCCCACTACATGGCCAGAACGCTCAACGTGGATCTTGCCAAGACGACCGCCCGGCTCTTCCAGGACGCCGAGTCCATGTTCGCCAAAAAAGGCGCCACGGTCGCGACCGACAAGTCTGATCCCGAAAATCCCGTACTCGTCGTAACCAAGGGCGATCAGGTACTGCGCATCCCCCGCAACAAGAACTATGCATATCTCAACGGGATGGCAGTAAATTCCGACGGCGTGGCTGTCTACAATGGAACAAAATGGTATGTGGCCAAAAATCTGGTCGATCTTGTAAAGTAAACCTTCAGGATGTGTCTCATCAGACGTTTTGGACTATGGGCAGAGCCACGAGCGGGGGGGTGGCTCGGCCCGCTGTCCAACCGATCCATTGACTAATCGAGCATGCTTTGGGTGGTGTAACTGGCTGCATGTTCGAGGATTGTTTTTTCGATGAGCCTGTGCCCTGCACGGTTCGGATGAATGCCGTCCATGCACAAGAGACTTGATACATGTTTCTGCTTCAAGAAATTAGTGCGAATATCGATAACCGGGCAGTCATAGTTCATGGCTACTTCCCAGACGATATCGTTGTAGCCCTCGTGCCAGCGGTAAATGAACTGGACGTCGCCAAGCCAGAAAAGAATGGCGTCCTTGTCGAGACCGTCGCGAGTAAACCAATCGAAGTACCGCTGGGCGTCGAGGGGTGGCAAGGTGAGCAAGACTGGTGTGTATCCCCTATCGCGTAGCGAGAGAATGACCTCGCCGTAGACTTTACGAAAAACGTCGATAGGAGTGGCCGGCTCGTAGTCTCGCCCCGGATCGGCGGCGACTGCTGGCCAGTCGAAGTTACAGTCGTTTCCACCAAATTCAAGCAAGGCTACTCGTTGTTGTCGGTTCAATGAATTGTGGGTCAAAAAATCGTGTACGATCCGTAAACCTTTGGTTATGGTGCAGCCAAAGCGTGCCTTGTTGACGAGCCCTATTCCAAGCCGCTGTGCTGCTTCTTCGGCAAACGAATCCTTTATGGGCGCATAGGAGCCATGCTCGTCCAGGACGATACCGCGGGCGACCGAATCTCCAAACATGCAGACTTCTTTAAGTTCCATTTTTGACCTCTATATATTAAGGTAATGATAACCACAAATAGTTGTAAGTAACATTGTATATGGTATTAAAAACTATGTCAACGCAATTGTTAAGAATAGTTGTGGTGTGATGAATTGCTTTGTATACTAGTTTTATGGCAAATCAGGATAAGAAAGCGAAACAGGAAAGAAAGGCAAACGGCAAAACCCCTGGGACGGATCCGGGACAAGCCGCCACTGCGGAAGCCCCGACAGACGGAACTGCTGGCGCAGTGAAGTCCGGTAAGGTCAGCGAAAGGCAGGAGCTATCACTCAAGGCCTTAATCGAGCAGTACATCGCAGGCATGACGCTCAAATTTCCTTCGGCCTGGGAGCAGCTGCCCGATATCGGGCTCTATATGGACCAGGTCATTACCTATCTTGAGCGACAACTGAGCGCGTTTCGGGGTCCTGACGACGAATATCCTATAACTCCATCAATGATCAATAATTACGCAAAGGCAAAACTCATTCCACGTACGGACGGCAAGAAATATGGGCAATCCCATATTGCGTTGCTTCTGGCAATTTTCTCGCTCAAGCGCGTGCTTTCTGTGCAAGATATTCTCGCCCTGTTCGAAGGTCTGGACGATGAGGCAACCTTGCGCAACTTCTACCAGCTCTTCAGGTCCAAGATGAGCGAGTCCGCCGAGCGCACGGCAAACGAGCTCAAAGCCTCATTGCTTTCCGGGCTCCCCGAGGGTCAGACGCCTTCTTCAGACGGGACTTTGCGAGGGGAAAATCTACCTGAAGGAAGCGACGTGAGTAACGTGAGCGACGTGAGTAACGTGAGCGATCAGGACCGGAAGCGTATCCAGGAACTGGCCCTGCAACTTGCAATCGACGCAAGCGTTCAGAGTTTTGCGGCAGAGAAACTTTTGTCGCTTGCCAAACAAGTTCGCAACAGAAACGACCAGAAAAGTGACCATAAAACCGGGCAAAAAGGCGAATAGTCGGGACCATAAACGACACAAATGAGAGGATGCGGCCGACGAGCACGGGTTGGCACCCTCTTATCCCACTCATCCTGTCGTATCAGGTAATCCAGTCGCTTATCCTGATCCCGTTCATCCTGTCACTTTCTTAGAGCGTCACAATTCTCGACTTGGTCAGAACCTTGCAGCCGTTTTCTGTGATGAGGACATCGTTTTCCAGCCGGACACCGCCGAACTCAGGGTGATACAGCCCCGGCTCAAGGGTAATAATGTTACCGGGAACCAAAATCGCTGTGTTGCTCGGGCGCACATTGACGCCTGGCGCCTCATGAGCCTCCAGCCCGATCCCATGGCCGAGCGCATGCGGCATCGAAAAACCGGATTTTGCAAAGAATTCGTCCACGGCGAGCGCAATATCTCTGGCTGGAACGCCAGGCTTGCAGGCGGCGAGGGCAAGCTCATACGCCCTTTGCACTAAGTCCACCATTGTGGACTGCTCCGAAGTGAGCGGACCGCGGACAAAGCTCATCGTCACATCCGAGGTGTAGCCATCGATCACAATGCCAAAGTCCAAAATGGAAAGCCCTTTGGTGCCGATCGGTCCATTGCCAAAGCAGGGGAAGGCGTGAATGCCAAAACTGCGCTCAGGACCTGCCGCAAGCGTCTCAAAGCCTGTGCGTTCGGCTCCGTGTGCCCGCGCTTCTTTTTCGATGTAGAGCGCAACATCCAATTCGGTGGAGAGCTTCCCGGATGCAACCTGCTGGGCCAGTTGGTCGATAATCGAGTTGGTCAAAGCCGAAGTCCGCTCGTAGATTTCAAGCTCGAGTTCGTCCTTGACCGCGCGCATGGAAAGCACCTCGGAATCCGAGCCGCCGTGTTCGCACACAAGATCCCAGTCCTCAAGCGCTTCCACATGGTCGATATAAGAAGGATATGGCGTCATTTCGGGGAACTCGACCTTGGCGCCCTTCGGTATGCCCAACTGTTCCAGCACAGCCTTCATGGCCGCTTCGGAACTCCTGCCAAAACTCGTATAGGGCACGATCTTGTCTACGGAAGCCAGCTTGTGGGCCATATTTTCGTCCCACGGGACGAGCACCGAGGAACCGTCCGCTGTAATGACCAAAAAAGCATCGCCCGGATGCCCGGAAAGATAACGCACCGAGGGATTTCTCGCACTCTCGAAATCCTCAAAACGAACCGCCGCTATTCCGCGCGATGAAATGAATTTTGCCACACGCTCTCGGCGAGAACGATAGACCGCATTCATGTCCTGCATGGGCTCTCCTTGTTTTGCGCAATCTTGAACGTCTTTATATACCCACTCATTCTACCGCAAACGCCACAATTTTACTGCACCGTTATCGTACCTTTACTGTACCTTGACTGCATCCAAGCTGGCTTTGAGGATGGCAAGACCCTCAATTATGTCTTTGTCGGTAATCACGAGCGGTGGCAGAAGCCGCACCGTATCTTCGCCCGCAGTCAAAACCAAAAGCCCCCTCTCGCGGCAGGCTGATGCGACGTCGTCGGGCAGAACCGTAACTCCTATGCCGATCATAAGCCCCATCCCGCGCACGTCCTTGACGAGCGGATGCTTCCAGGCCCCAACTTCCTTGCGTATCCACTCACCCTTGCGGCTCACCTCTTCATAAAACCCGGGTGCCGAAATCTCGGACAGCACCACGAGCGCCGCGGCCGCCGCCAGCGGATTGCCCCCAAACGTCGTCCCATGGTCCCCCACCTGCAGGACGTCGGCCGCGGCGCCCCTGGCCATCGTGGCCCCAATCGGCACGCCGCCCGCCAGCCCCTTGGCCACTGAAACGACATCGGGCTCAAGCCCCAATTTCTGGCATGCCAGAAATGCACCCGGCCTTCCCACGCCGCTTTGCACCTCGTCCGCCATAAACAGAATGTCGCGCTCCTTGCACATTCTTTGAGCAGCCTTCAAGTACTCAGGCGACACTATCTTGACGCCACCCTCGCCCTGGATGGGCTCAAACCAGAAGCCGCAAACCTTATCCGTGAGCGCAGCGTCCAATTCCGCAAGATCATTCGCGTGCACATACACAAAGCCCGGCGTAAACGGCCCAAAATACTTGTGGAACTTCTCCTGCCCCGTGGCCGTCAGCGTTGTCACCGTCCTCCCGTGGAACGAATCGAAAAGCGTCACGATTACGTTCTTATCAGGCCGCTTGGACGAGCCATATTTGCGCGCGATTTTGATCGCCGCCTCGTTTGCTTCCGCGCCCGAATTGCTGAAAAACACCTTGTCGTAGCCGCCAAGATCCGTTATCCGCTGGGCCAGTTGGCTGGACGCTTCCGTCATAAAGTAATTGCATACATGAATTGTCTTTGCTGCCTGGTCCGCAATGGCCTTTACCAGGCGCGGATGGTTGTGTCCAAGAGAGTTAACTCCAATTCCTGCAGTAAAATCGACGTATTCCTTACCTTCCACCGTAAAAAGCCGCGCGCCCTGCCCATGGTCAAAAACCAGACCAGTGCGGTGGTACGTATTCATGAATCTGTCTGTCATAGATTTCTCTGTCATACGATCATCGTCCCCATGCCTTTGTCGCTGAAAAGCTCCAGCAAAATTGAATGTGGCGAACGCCCATCCAGAATATGCGTCGATTTGACGCCCAACCTAAGCGCCTGCACACAGCATTCCACCTTTGGAATCATTCCGCCCGAAACAATGCCCTGCACGATATACGCGGAAACCTCTTCACGCTTGATCGATGGAACCAAGGTGGAAGCGTCGTTTGTGTCCTTCAAGATTCCCGGCACGTCAGTAAGCAAAATGAGTTTTTCCGCTTTGAGCGCACCGGCCAACTCGGCCGCAGCCGTATCGGCATTCACATTGTAATACCCCTGTTCGCCATCTTCCCGCAGCGCAATTGTCGATATCACAGGGATATAGCCATTAGCAAGCGCCAAATTGACGAGCGCCGGATTCACTTCGTTCACTTCTCCCACAAGCCCGATATCTTTCTCATCCTTGATAAGCCGTTTTGCGCGGAAAAGCCCGCCGTCGCCACCACACAGGCCAAGCGCAGAGCCACCCTGGCGCTGAATATTGGCAACGAGGTCCTTGTTGATTTTCCCTGCCAGGACCATCTGCACGATATCCATCGTGTCGTCATCGGTGTAGCGAAGCCCGTTTACAAAAACGCGCTCCTTGCCAAGGCGCTTCAGCATGCGGTCGATCTCGGGCCCACCGCCATGCACCAAGACCGGCTTTATCCCCACCTGCTGCATCAGGATAAGATCCTCGAGCACAGCCGAGCGCACGCCCTCGTTGATCATGGCTGCGCCGCCGTACTTTACCACGATGACTTTCCCGGAAAAGGCGCGGAAATATGGCATGGCCTGAATCAAAATATCAGCTCGCATCATATCTGAAATCATATTGAGTCTCCTTAATCTCCGAGGCCTGCCACTAGGTCCGGTAGTCCCCGTTGATGCGGACATATTCGTAAGAAAGGTCACAGCCCCACGCCGTCGCCTGCGCGTCGCCCTCGTTCATATTGATAAGAATCGCCACTTCCTGATAGCTCAATATCTTCTTGGCCTTTTCTTCGCTGAAATTGAGGGGAGCGCCGCCTTTGCAAACCTCGATATAGCCCGCGGGGCTTTCGAACGCCACATCCACTTTTTCAGGATCGAAGTCGTGCCGTGTATAGCCGAGTGCACATAAAATACGTCCCCAGTTGGCATCCGCACCGAACATAGCCGTTTTTACGAGGCTTGAGCAGATGACCCCTTTGGCGAGCTGCTCAGCTTTTTCTTCATCCGCAGCTCCCTCTACCGTGCATTCGATAAGCTTGGTTGCACCTTCTCCATCTCGAGCGATCATGCGTGCAAGTTGCGTATTGAGCCAGTTGAGCGCTTCGGCGAACTCCCTAAAGTCGGCACAGTCGCTTTCTATGCGCGGATTGCCCGCCATGCCGTTTGCGAGGATCACCACCATGTCGTTGGTGGAGGTATCGCCATCGACACTGACGCGGTTGTAGGTTCTTTTTACCGAGGCCGTAAGAGCTTTCTGCAACATCTCCGTGCTGATGGCGCAATCCGTGGTAATAAAGCTCAGCATGGTTGCCATGTTGGGATGGATCATTCCTGAGCCCTTGGCCATTGCCCCAATCGTCACCGTCACGCCAGAAAGTTCAATCTGGACGGTCACTTCCTTCTTAACGGTATCCGTCGTCATGATGGCTTCGCGGGCGTCGATATCGCCGGCTTTGGACAGGCCCGCCACGAGTTTATCCATGGCTTTTTCGATCACCGTGACATCGAGCGGTTGCCCGATAACGCCCGTGGAAGCGACAACGACGTCCTTAGCCTTGACCGGCAGGTGCTCAGCGACAAGCTCGGCCATTCTGCGCGCCGCAACGATACCGGCATCACCGGTACAAGTATTTGCATTGCCAGAATTTACAATGATTGCCTGTGCCGTCCCGTCGGCCAGATGCTCGCGTGTGACAATAAGTGGCTGCCCTTTGACCACGTTGGTGGTATAGACAGCAGCAGCATTACAGGGGACCTCGGACCAGACCAGGGCCAGATCCTTCTTCTCCTGATTCTTCCTTATGCCGGCGTGAACTCCAGAAGCCGTAAATCCTTTGGCGGCCGTAACGCCTCCACGTGTCTGTTTCATGTGCTCCTCACTTCCGCACGGCCAGGCCGTGCCAGCAATTATAGTTTTTCAAAACAAAACCTCTTTTCCCATTTGCGCGGGTGCTGCCGCTCGAACGGCAAGACGCGTCGCATCATACAAAAATGCCCGATCTAGAACGCGGGCGGCACCACTTCTAGAACGCGGGCGGCACCATGCCTAAACCTGCCGCCTCGTCCAAGCCCAGTGCCAGGTTCATGTTCTGCACGGCCTGGCCTGCGGCGCCTTTCACCATATTGTCGATGCAGGACACCACAATTCCCATCTTCTTGTTTGCAGAAAGATGGACCGAGATATCGCAATAGTTCGAAAACTTGACATTGTGATTGCTTGCAAAGCTCCCGAGCGGCAAAACGCGCACAAACCGCTCCTTTTCATAGAAACTCCTGTACGCAGCGTGCAAGGCTTCCACCGTCATCGGCTTTTTCAGCCTGAAATAGATGGTGCTCACAATGCCTCGCCCCATCGGTGCAAGGTGAGGCGTAAATACGGAAGAAATTTCGGTCCCCGCCATTTGGGAAAGATATCGGTCTATCTCTGGCTGATGGCGGTGCGAACCCACCTTGTACGGCGAAATGCTGTCGGCGCATTCGGCATAATGTGTGGTCTGGCTCGGTTCGCGTCCCGAGCCAGTCACACCCGAGGCCGAATCGATAATGATCCCTTCGGTGTCGGCAAAGCCATTGGCCAAGGCAGGATAGAGCCCCAACTCGGCCGAGGTGGGGTAGCATCCGGGATTGCCGATGATTTTGGCCTTTGCTATGGCTGGCCTGTTGAGTTCCGGCAAGCCGTAAACACTCTCGGCGTGCAGTTCCGGTGCGCCGTAGCCCTTGCCGTACCAGGCCGCATACGTCGCTTCGTCCGTTCCAAATCGAAAATCTGCGGACAGATCGATAAAAAGCTTCCCCTCCTCGTGACACCTTTGAGCTATCGGCTCGGCAAGGCCGTTGGAAAGGCACGCAAAGACAACATCCGATCCCTCAATAACGGCTTGCGCGTTCTCCAAAACGAGTGGGGCCTTGCCGTGTTGCGTCAAAGCCGGGTAGATCGAATCGAGCGTTTTGCCTTCAAAACTGACCGACGACACCCTGAGGTTCTTCTCGAGCGGATGCGAAAGCAGAATTCTGACCAGTTCAGCCCCCGCGTAGCCAGAAGCTCCAAGAACCCCAATGTTTTTCATTCCAAAACCTCCTCAAAATGCTCACAATGCTTGCGCCATCATAAGTGACCATGCACCTTGCCAACTTAAGCAAGCCTGGCACAATTATTATAGTTTTATAGTGATTAAAGTGTTATAGGGTCGAAGAAATTATCGGCGGGACGGGTAGAGTCGCGGGTCGCCCGGAAAAGAGGAAAGGCGGTACGCGACAAAAGATACGTATGGATAAGAGCGTTTCATAAGCTCCTCCCAAATATGGAATTTCACAATGAAAGTACAAATGACAATAAATGTCAATCGGGATTGCATAAGTATGCATTCTATTTTGCATGTGTTGCTTCGGCTTTGCATGTGTTGCTTCGGCTTTGCATGTGTCGCTTTAGCCTTCCATCGGCCGCTTGATAGAACCGCTATTTCACAGTATCGTTTTTTCTCTTATGGCAAGGACCTATTTGAGCACAGACGACCCTATCGTTGCGCTCGCCACACCCCCCGGCACGGGCGCTCTCGCTATAATCCGCTGCTCTGGGCGAGATGCGATCGAGCGCTGTGCGAAGTGCTTTTCACGGCCTTCCGCGCTTCGTGCAGCATCCGGTTATCAGATGGTCCACGGGTTTGTCCTCGATCCTGAAACGAAAGACAGAATCGACGAGGTCATGGCGGCGGTCTACAGGGCTCCTCATTCTTTTACAGGGGAAGACTCAGTCGAACTGAGCTGCCATGGCTCACCTGCGATAGCCATGCGCATCGAGGAAGCCCTCCAAAAAGCGGGCTTTGTGCCCGCACTGCGCGGCGAGTTTACGTTCAGGGCGTTCCTGCATGGCAAAGCCGACCTCGTGCAGGCCGAGGCTATAGACGAACTTGTCCGTTCGCCTGCGGATTCCGCCCGCGAAGCCGCCCTTGCGCGGCTTGGCGGTGAGCTTTCCGCACGTTTTGCATCGATCAGAAACGAAATGCTCGATATTCTCGCCGAATGCGAGGCGATGTTGGACTATCCTGAGGACGAAGGGGTGGAGCAGAGCTCGATCTGGGCTGCGAGGTTAAGAGCTTTGCAGGGCGAACTTGCCACGCTTGCCGATACCTATCGTGCTGGACGCCTGCGCGAAGAGGGTGCCCTCGTCGTGGTTGCGGGTAGGCCCAATGCGGGGAAGTCGAGCCTTTTCAATAGTTTAGTGCGTGAAGAGCGGGCCATTGTGAGTCCGGAACCGGGCACGACACGGGATTGGCTCGAAAGTTGGCTCGAAATTGAGGGCTATGCCGTCAGACTCGTCGATACGGCAGGCTTGAGGCAAGGCAAGTCCGAGATGGAAGAAGAGGGCGTCAGGCGTGCCCGCGAGCTTGTAGAGCGCGCCGATGTCGTGGTCTACCTTGTTGACGGCGTCGAAGGGCTTAACGAAGAAGATGGTATCTTCCTTGCCCATGAGCCAGGGGCAATCAGGGTCTGGAACAAGATCGATAAACCCGATTGCAAGCTTGTGCCAGAAGCTTGGCTTGGGGTGAGTGCTAAAAAGGCAGTCAATCTCGGCGTTTTGCGGAACGAGATTGTCTCAAGACTCCAGGCGCAATCTGGACTTGACCGTGCATACGGCAAGACGAGCAAGGTGCCTCAATCCAAGTTGCCTCGCACGAGGCCTATGGGCACCGAAGCACACGAATCTCAGTTGCTTGGCCCTGGCACCAGGCATGCGGGCACCGAAGCTGAGGTCCTAATCGCCTCAAAGCGGCAGAAGGACCTTGTGGACGCATGCCTGCGCTCGGTGGCCGAGGCTATTGCAGGGATCGAGGCCGGCTTCCCGCTCGATGCGATTTCCGTCTCTTTGCATGAGGCCGCGGACGCTTTGGGCCAAATCACCGGAGAAATCGGGGGCGAAGAGGTCTTTGAGCGCATTTTTGGCAGTTTCTGCCTTGGTAAGTGATAACGTGGTAAGTGACAAAAGATATGAGTGATTTCGATGCGATCGTCATTGGCGGGGGACATGCCGGCATAGAGGCTTCTCTCGCACTTGCGCGGCTGGGCGCGCACACGCTGCTTATTACGCAAAACCCGGACACCATAGGCAAAATGTCCTGTAATCCGGCGATTGGTGGGCTCGCCAAGGGCAATTTGGTGCGGGAAATCGACGCGCTTGGTGGCGAGATGGGCATTCTGGCCGACGCCACCGCCATCCAGGTGCGAATGTTGAACCAGTCGCGGGGCCCGGCAGTACAGGCGCCGCGCGCTCAATCCGACAAGGCGCTCTACGCGGCACTTGCGCGGAAGACCTTGGAAAATCAGTCAGGCTTGAGCATTTTCATGGATACGGTCGTCGATTTTCTGACTGATCAATCGGGAAAGCGGATCGAAGGGGTAATAACCGAGCGCGGCAAGCGCATCGGCGCCAAAACGGTGGTCCTTACGACGGGCACTTTTATGGAGGCCACACTTTTTATAGGCGAGTGGAAGGGCTCCGGCGGCAGGCTCGGCGAACCGGCCGCAGTCGGGCTCGGAAAGGCCTTGCGCGCCCGCGGTTTTCCCGTGGGGAGGATGAAGACCGGCACGCCAGCTCGAATCAAAGCAAGCAGTATCGATTTTTCGGTGCTGCAAGCCCAGTATGGCGATCCTGAACCAATTTATTTTTCTTTTCTTGAAAAGAATTACAATCGGCCGTCGTTGCCGTGTCATATTGTTTGGACCAACGAGGCGACGCACAGCGCAATCCGCGCCGGGCTGGACCGTTCGCCGCTTTACACGGGGAAGATTGTGGGCAAAGGGCCGCGCTATTGTCCTTCGATAGAAGACAAGGTGGTGCGTTTCCCCGAGCGAGAACGGCATCAGGTCTTTGTGGAGCCGGAAGGGGAGTACACGGACGAGGTGTACATGAATGGGATGTCGAGTTCGCTTCCGGAGGATGTGCAGGAGGCGTTTTACCGTACGCTGCCGGGCTTTGAGCACGCTGAGATTGTGCGGCCGGCCTATGCGGTGGAGTACGATTATCTGGACCCTTCGGGTTTGTATGCGTCGCTTGAGTCCAAGTTGCTCGCGGGGCTCTTTGTGGCGGGCCAGACGAACGGCACTTCTGGTTACGAAGAAGCGGCCGCGCAGGGGCTCATTGCAGGGATCAACGCCAAGCGCTATCTGGATGGTGCGGCGAGCCTCGTCCTTGCGCGTGATGAGGCATACATTGGTGTACTCATAGACGATCTCGTGACGCTCGCGCCAAAGGAGCCGTACCGGATGTTCACGAGCAGGGCGGAGCGCCGGCTTGCGCTGCGGCAGGACTCGGCGGATCTGCGCCTGACGCCGGTGGGGATGGCGGTGGGGCTGGTGGACGAGGCTCGCCGCGCGGCCTTTGAGGCCCGTAAGAGAGGCATTGACGAAATTTCGGATCTGCTTGCGGCGCGCAGAATTCAGAAAGACGATTGTCTCATTGATGAAGCTTTTGCACAGCATATAGGTGAGCCACTCGAGCTCGCACTTCGCGATCCTCTCATTGGCGCCCGGTTGGACGAAAAGCGCGACCCACGTGCCTTCCTGAGTGGTCTTCTTTCCGAAGTGACCAATTATCCTGAGTCTTGGGTGACAACCGCCACGCTCGATGCCCGTTATGCGGGCTATTTGGAAAAAGAGAACCGCCTTGCCTCTCGCGTCGAGCGGGCGGACCGCCTCAAGATCCCCGCCGACTTCGACTACCGCGCCATCCCCGGCCTCTCGGCCGAGTCAACAGAGAAACTTGAGGCCGTCCGCCCGCTCACGCTGGGCCAAGCCGAGCGAATTCCCGGCGTTCGTAAATCGGATATTGCGTTATTGTATGTAGTTCTTGCCCGCTCCAAATCCTAACTGAGAAAAGGTCGGGCTTCAACTGTGGCTCTCTCACTAAGCAAATGCCGCGCCCAAACTCAGCGAAACTAGACTCTATCCGTTCGCATCCGCAAATCCGCAGATTGCCGTCAGATCCTGCTTCGCCTTCTCCAGCGCCTCGCCATAACTCTGCTGCAGTGCTTCAACATTCTTCTTATAGAATTCAACGAACTGTGGATCCGTCATCGGGTCAATTCGCACCTGCCTGCCTGTCTGAAGCGCCAGCTGTCTTTCTTGTTCTTTGAATCGCGGCGCCCATTGATTCCGAATGGCCTGGTCTACTCGCTTCAGCTCATCCAAGTACTTACTAATAAAGGACGAAATCTGCTGCACAAGCGCGGTTGCTTTCTTCTCCGAACCGGCTCCTTGCGCAAAACTCGCCACGACACCCAGCCCCTTGCCAATCGTCGTCAGCTTTTCCGCATCAAACGTCGTCGTGGGCAGTTGCACGAGCCCCATAAATACATCGAAAATCGCCCTTCTAAAGACCTCACGATCTTCGGCTGGCATCGCTTTTATCGCTTTGGCCAGATCTACGGATTCGGGATCATCCAAGTACTTGCCTGCGGTTTTTCTGCCGTTTGTTTTTATTTCGTTCAAATGAATCGCCGTTTCATCGGCTTTCAGGTCCTTGGTACGTTCAAGCGCTAATTCGAGCGCGCTCTTAATCATTGCCATTGATATCCCTCCCAGAAGAATAAATTCCGTCAGCGCTCTGATTCTGCGAACCATTCTCGCAATTCTCTCTGAGTGCAGCCACAAAACTCAGTACTTTGTCTACGATACTGACAACGACAATCGCACTAACAACGATCTGAAGCACCAAGCTAACAACATTCGGTAGGCCGCCAACCATCACGCTGATAAGATCGATTGTATAGAACACCATTATCGATGCGATCGTCACTTTGCCGAGCAAAGTTGTCTTTGGCTCCACCTTGTGCTTTACGAGCGTCAGAACCGCCATAAAGATAAACTGAATCGCAAGGCGTGCGAGCACCAGTATAAGTAGCCAAACAGGAATAAGGTTGTAGTACTGAAAGACAACCGACAACACGACTAAAAGCAGATAATCACTTGTTGAATCGAGAATTCTTCCAATTCGAGTGATTTCGTTGTTCTTGCGTGAAATATAGCCATCCAAAAAATCGGTCACAAAAATAAAGACGACAAGCAGCAAGAGCGGTAGTCGGATTCTGTGAGACTTTGCTGCAATGACCAGAAAAAGCAATGTGGGTAGAGTGCTGAGCCGTACAAGCGTAATCTTATTGGCCTTGTTCACCCTATCCAAATTTTCGCCCGTTGCTTCGCGAACGAAATCTCTTCTGACAAGAAGCAGAAACAAAATGACTACAGCATGAAAAGCCGTGGTCGTGGCAAGAAATTCGAGGCTAAAGTAGACGTCGAACTTGCCAATTACCGCAAAAAGTCCAAATAGCAGGCACTGTATAAGAAAATATCCAATACCAGTCTTAAGAATACTTGAGCGGAGACGCCTGTCTCTTTCGATTTGTTCCATGCTATAAAACGTCTCCGGGAAGAGAATTTAACACCTTTCCACCATCGCCTTTGCTCTACGATGTCCAGCTTCTAAATAATATAACCTTGACAGCTGCAATGTCAAATCTTTATGCTCGACGCTATGAGCAGGGCAGATAAGATAACATTGAGCAGGATCATTCTGGCGCCTTTCTTTTTCCTTATATATGAATATTCTTTATTCCCTCCCACGATTTCGATCGCTTTTCTTTGGATTCTTTACGCCCTTATGGAACTTAGCGACCTTTTTGATGGTCGCGTTGCCCGTTCTGAAGGCAAGGTAAGCGATTTTGGTAAGTTGTTCGATCCTTTTGCCGACGTGTTTGCTCGTCTGACATACTTTGTCTGCTTTGCCTTTAGTGGCATCATGCCCCTATGGATCTTTGTGATAATCCTCTATAGAGAATTATCAGTGCTTTTTTTGAGGATGCTTTTAGGTTTTCGTGGCATTGCGCTGGGGGCACGGCGTGGTGGCAAACTCAAAGCAGGGCTCTATATGGCGTCGGGTCTGCTGTCGCTCGTTATTTTCTCGTTTGAAGGTCTTTCCCTTACGCCGTCTTGGGCTCCAGCGCTTCGTACCATACTTCTCGTGATATATGTGGCTGCCGCGGTCCTTTCTGTGGCCTCATTTATAGATTACATTCTTCAGTACCGTAAATTGACTAAGTCCACCAAGAATCCCTGAAGATTTTCTTTTTTCTCTTGTTTTCTCTTGACGAGATTCTGCAAAATCTGCTAATGTCACGCCCGCACCGTTTAGAGCTTTTTGGGTTCCGATAGTTGCATATGGCAAGTTATGGTACAAAACAACATAATTTGCAAAATCTGCGAAATTCTGAAAAAGCTCTTGACAAGTTGGAGCAAGTTTGGTAGGTTCATCGAGCGCTTTGCGAGTAAGGTTGTGGGGCGCTGGTAAATGAGCGGTACTGTGGGGGGCGGGAGCTCACCCGGTACGGGCAGTGGTCTTTAGACAACGAAGTAGGAAATAGGGAAGGGATAGAGAGAGGTAAGGGATCGGGCATTGAATGCCGGTACCTGTTTTTAAGGAAGCAGGTACGAACTGTTAATTCTCTCATGAGAAGAGATCCTGCGGGAGCAATCCCGTTGGAATATATCATGGAGAGTTTGATCCTGGCTCAGAACAAACGCTGGCGGCGTGTCTTAAGCATGCAAGTCGAGCGGTAGGCGTAGCAATACGCTGAGAGCGGCGGACTGGTGAGTAACGCGTGGATGATCTACCGTTAGGGCATGGGGATAGCCACTAGAAATAGTGGGTAATACCGAATACGTTTGCACAGGTGAAGCTGTGTAAAGAAAGGATCCTACGGGATCGGCCTAACGATGAGTCTGCGTCCCATTAGCTGGTTGGTGAGGTAAAGGCCCACCAAGGCGATGATGGGTAGCCGGCCTGAGAGGGTGTACGGCCACACTGGGACTGAGATACGGCCCAGACTCCTACGGGAGGCAGCAGCTAAGAATATTCCGCAATGGACGAAAGTCTGACGGAGCGACGCCGCGTGGATGAAGAAGGCCGCAAGGTTGTAAAATCCTTTTGCTGGGGAAGAATAAGCGCAGGAGGGAATGCCTGTGTGATGACATGAACCGGCGAATAAGCCCCGGCCAACTACGTGCCAGCAGCCGCGGTAACACGTAGGGGGCAAGCGTTGTTCGGAATTACTGGGCGTAAAGGGCATGTAGGCGGTTTAGTAAGCTTGGCGTGAAAGACCACGGCTTAACTGTGGAGTTGCGTTGAGAACTGCTGAACTTGAGTTACGGAGAGGGAGCTAGAATTCCTGGTGTAGGGGTGGAATCTGTAGAGATCAGGAAGAATACCGATGGCGAAGGCAAGCTTCTGGCCGATAACTGACGCTGAGGTGCGAAAGTGTGGGGATCAAACAGGATTAGATACCCTGGTAGTCCACACTGTAAACGATGTACACTAGGTGCTGGTGCGGATGCATCAGGGCCGAAGCGAACGCGCTAAGTGTACCGCCTGGGGAGTATGCTCGCAAGGGTGAAACTCAAAGGAATTGACGGGGGCCCGCACAAGCGGTGGAGCATGTGG
>OFJB01000128.1_pt1 | contig 42959 bp, 37 predicted proteins | sample 1775081 | NCBI WGS metagenome assembly OFJB01 (sample SAMN08195771, study PRJEB24354) | sludge metagenome | isolation source: initial sludge from phenol fed wastewater aerobic bioreactor | place: India: Nagpur | collected 2016-06-05
GCTGAACAGATAGAGCAGATGAAGAGCATTCTGGCCGCTGCCATGGAGCAGGGCGCTGTTGGGATTTCGTGCGGACTTGAGTATACCCCGGGTTCGTATGCGCCAGAATCGGAAATTGCCGAACTTTGTAAAGTGGTTGCAAACTATAACGGTCTATTTGCCATTCATATGAGAAATGAGGATGACAGGGTGGAAGAGGCAATGGATGAGGCTATCAGGATCGCTTCAAAAAGCGGAGTGAGGCTTCAGATTTCTCACCTTAAAGCTCAAAATGCAGCGAACTGGCATAAGGTACCTGCAATGATCAGGAAGATTGAGAGTGCGGAATCCGCAGGTGTTGACATTGCATTTGACAGGTATCCCTATATTGCGTTTTCTACCGGAATGTCCACATTCATTCCGCTTACATACCGACAGGGCTCATCTGCCGAAGTTGTTGAGAGGCTAAATAATGATTCAATTGCCAAAGAGATAGGTATTTATGCCGAATCTCGTATTAAACGTCTGGGTGGCCCTCAAAATGTTGTGGTTACCTCTTGTAAAAGGCCCGAAAATAGGATCTATGTTGGTAAAAGTGTCGAAGAGTGCTGTAAAATCAGCGGAAGTGAACCATGGCCTTTTATTCGTAAACTCCTTGCAGAGGAGAATGCGAATGTTGATATCATAGGATTTGCCATGAGAGAGGAGAATGTAAGGCTTTTCCTGTCACACAGGCTCGGAATGCCAGCATCGGACGGAAGCGTTTACTCTCCGACCGGACCGCTTTCAGAGAATATGCCTCACCCACGTTCATACGGAACTTTTCCGAGGTTCTTCGGAAAATATGTGAGAGAGGAGAAGATAATGGATCTTGCAACTGCTGTAATGAAGGCTACATATCTGCCCGCATCCAGGTTAAAACTCTCTAACAGAGGATTGTTGGTGCCCGGTTATTTTGCAGATATTACAGTATTTAACCCTTATACAATTATAGATTCCGCAACTTTTGAAAAACCGCATCAGTTTGCAAAAGGGATAGAACATGTATTTGTAAACGGAGTTCACTCAATTGAAAATGGTGCCTCTACCGGTAGTACAGGGGGATCAGTTTTGGTCGGGTAGTCTCTCCTGAGGCTCCTTCTCCATCTTCTCAAATGCATTGACAATCTTTGATACAAGAGGGTGTCTTACGATATCCTCTTTTCCAAAGTTTATAACCTTTACTCCCTTGATCTTACCGGTTATCTCTACTCCCTTTGCAAGGCCGGAGTCGCTTTTTCTTGGTAGGTCTATCTGAGTGGCATCCCCTGTGACGATAAATTTAGAGTTATTGCCCATTCTTGTAAGGAACATCTTTAATTGTCCCAGGGTTGTATTCTGTGCCTCATCGAGAATTACAAATGCACTTTCAAGAGTTCTTCCGCGCATATAAGCAAGAGGCGCAATCTGAATTATCTCCTCCTCCATAAGAGCCTCAAGGCGTTTTGCCGGAATCATATCCCTTAAGGCGTCATAAAGCGGCTGCAGATATGGGTCTAACTTCTCACGAAGATCACCGGGCAAAAAACCGAGTCGCTCACCAGCTTCAACCGCCGGCCGGGTGAGGATTAATCTCTTGACCTCTCTGTTCTTTAGTGCCCGGACAGCCAGAGCAATAGCAGTGTATGTCTTTCCCGTACCGGCCGGCCCCAGAGCAAAAATGAGATCGTGTTCATAATACTCTGCAAGCAGCCTCTTCTGATTCTTAGTCCTGGCCCTGATAACCCTCCCCTCTGTTCCATATACAATTGTATCCTTATCCTCTTCGGAGTGAATATTCTCCTGCTCCCCGTTAAAGTGAGAGTGAATATCATCTTCGGTCAATCTGCTTTTCCTCTTTCTGATCTGAATGAGCGATTTTACAGCCTCCTCAAACATAGAGATATCCTCCGAGCTTCCTCTTACAAAGATTTCGGAGCCTCTGGCAGCTATTCTAAGTTTTGGAAAATATTCCGAAAGCAGATCAATCAATTTATTATTAACCCCGTAAAAATCGGCGGGATCAATCTCCCTTAATCTTATTGTTTTATCGGTCATTTGTAAATCCAGTATAATATTTCATCATATTGTCAAAGTGGGCTTTTGATCTGTACGAAACCGAGCCCTCACGGAAAGAGTTAACCGGGACAACAGAATAGTTGCTTCCGATTTCCCCAGGCCTTGTAGTCCACACGTAATCTAACTGAGGTTCGAGCAAGATTACCTCCCCCTCTCTTTTAGTAAATTTAAGAGTAACGATCATTCCCAGTCGCGTATATGGGGCACTCATATTTGAGATGAGATTTCCAAGAGAGAATATCGTAACAGCCTCGCCTCTACCATCTTTGTCTCTCTCTATAATATAATCTTGTGGGACATGAGGATGTGAGCCTATAATATATCTGACCCCAAGTCTGCGGAAGAGATTATTCCACCTTTTTTGGTGGAGGTTGTGCTGAAGTACATATTCGCTTCCCCAGTGTACTGCAGCTATGATAATATCGCAATTGGCACTCTGAGCGCTTCTTACATCTTCTTCGATTTTGGTGCTGTCGAGCAGATTAACCAGATATGGTTGAGGCACCTTTATTCCGTTAGTACCATAAGTGTAGTTCAATATGGCAATCTTAAAACCCTTAATAGTAGTTATATAGGGATTTGTCCCCGATCTGGTGGCTGAATCTTTCGATATACCGGTGTAGGGGATTCCCCTTTTCTCATATGCCGAAATTGTATACTCCAGCCCTCTCTTCCCCTTGTCGCATATGTGATTGTTTGCTGTTAGAAAGAGATTGAACCCACTTTTGAACGACTCTTCAAGAAGGCTCTCAGGGGATGCAAATGTTGGGTAACCGGAAAACTCGCCGCCGGAAAATGTGGTCTCCATATTTGCAACACGAAGATCGGCTCCGGATAGGATCTTTTTTAGATGAGTGAAGTATTCGGAATAATCATAAGATGAGGATTTCCCAGGTGATCTCCCCTTTATCAGAGCTGCTGAAAGCTGCTCCTTATGTTGCATTATATCTCCGGCAAAAACCAACTTAAGAGTATCTGCCCTCGGTGTAAAGATAGAGCCGAGGTAGAACTGAAAGATGAGTAGAAGCCAGGTCACCTTAATTTTCCTGAATTACTTTAATGTTTTCGGTTTCGAGTCTGACAGCAAGCCAGCGCTGTAATTTATCCACCTCTGCTTCGGATATTTTCTTCTTCCACTTAATTATCAGCACAATCTGTTCAGTAGGGTTGCCGGATTTGACATTCACTTCGCTTCCTCTGGCTGCAGAAAAAGAGACGATGCCCGGGTACTGAGCAATTATTTCGTTGTATATCTTATTGGCCGGTAACTCTTTGTTTTTAAGCTCCTCCAGGTTCTTCTCAAGCTGGCCGATAAGACTATCCTTCTTTTGAACCTCATTCTGTTTGATGTTGAACATATTCTTCAGAACCTCATTATCGGTGTCCGAATTGAATGAGAGGATTTCGTTTATATTCAGCTGGCTTCTTACAATTCCCTTCTCTTCAAGTTTTTGATATAGAAGTTTTTTCTCATCCATTCCTAGCGGTTCTCCGGCAAAGGAGATATTGAGTACTGAAGGGTATTTCGAGTGATCAATAGAGTAGTCGTATATAAAACTTTTGCCGGTTATTTTATTCTCCTTTACAAATAGTTTGGCCGCCTGACTGAAATTATTCTCCCTCACTACAACATATGCGGTATATATACTTGGAAGAATAAATATTACAATAACAATAGCGAGATTCTTTTTAAGTTTTTTCTGTTTCTCAATCTCAGGCATCTTTACCATTGGGAACTTGAGATATCTTACTGCTCCGTATGTTGCAAGAGCAATAAAGACAGAGTTAATGAAGAAGAGATAGAGCGCTCCTACAAAAAATCCAGGGTTTCCTGTCGCTATTCCATATCCGGCTGTGCAGAGAGGAGGCATAAGTGCTGTTGCAATTGCCACTCCCGCAAGAACAGTCCCTTTCTCTTTTCTGAGAGTCTCTATGATCCCGGCAAGACCACCGAATAGGGCAATTATAACATCGTAGAGAGTCGGTTTTGTCCTTGCCAGAAGCTCGGTTGGCTCTTCAAGGTTCAAAGGCGAAATCAAAAAGAAGAAGGTAGAGGCTATAATGCTTATAATAACCATTACAAGCAGATTTTTAAGCCCTTTCTTAAGCAACTCTTCATCGTTTGTACCCATTGCAAGCCCGATGCCCATTATCGGTCCCATCAGAGGTGAAACGAGCATTGCACCGATAATTACAGGAATAGAGTTAATATTAAGCCCAACTGAAGCGATAAGTATTGCAAAGATGAGAATCCACACATTTGGACCTCTGAAAATTATACTTTTCTTAATCGAATCGGCCGTGGTATTCAGGTCGATGTGTTCGTTCAGGTTGGTTATTTCCTTGATTTGTTTGAGAATAGGATCCATATCAACTATTAGTCTAATCTGCGTAAATATACATTTATTTTTCCGGTTGGCCTAAAAATGCTACTTTTGTATAAAGAGCAACTCCAATTTCCATAATTATGAAATATTTGAAATACCTGATAATGGTAGCTGCAATCGCTTTTGCTGCCTCCGGATGCGACAGGATCCGTGCCTTTCTGGATATGCCTACATCGGTCGACCTTGAGTATGCCAGAGAGATTAAGGAGAGGCAGATGGCCGAGCAAAAAGCAAAGAGTGAAGCAAAAGATACAATCTCCATTCGAGATTCTGTGTCGGGTGTGAAAGATTCTCTTAAAAGCGGAGAGTCAGTTACGGCACCGACCGGCACGACATCGGTGAAGAGAAGCACTGCTCGTTACTCTGTTATAATCGGCAGCTTCAAAGTTGAGGCTAATGCTCTCTCTCTAGCCGAAAAATTTTCAAAACTGGGATACAAACCTGAGATACTCCTTTTTAAAAACGGATTCCACGCAGTCTCTGCATCATCTGCCGAGAGTGAGGGTGACGCCCGTATTATCCGTAAAAAGATTATAGATGATTCGCTTATGGAGGAGGATCTCGTTTGGATATATGACAAATTACAAAAACTACATACAGAAAAATGAAAACAACTGCATTCACTGCAAATCACATTGAATTGGGAGCTAAAATGGTCCCATTCGCCGGTTACAATATGCCTGTCGAATATAAAGGTATTAATGAGGAGCACAACCTTGTAAGAGAGGTAGCCGGAGTATTTGACGTATCACATATGGGCGAGATATGGGTAAAGGGTCCTAATGCCCTGGCATTTGTTCAGTACACTACCTCAAATGACGCCTCTGTTCTGCATCCCGGCAAGGTTCAATACTCATGCTTTCCTAACGGCAAAGGTGGAATAGTTGACGATCTGCTCGTCTATTGCATAGATAGTGAGACATATCTGCTTGTTGTTAATGCATCTAATATCGAAAAGGATTGGAATCATCTATGCGCATATGCTTCAAAATTTAATCTCACTCCCGGTAAGGAGCTTTATAACGCTTCCGACGAAATCTGCCAGCTGGCAATTCAGGGTCCTAAAGCTCTCGAGATTATCCAAAAAATTTGCGATGAATCGATTGTTGATATGGAGTACTACACATTCAAGAAACTGACGGTAGGTGGAATTAAAAACGCAATTCTCTCAACAACAGGATACACCGGTTCGGGCGGATGTGAAATCTATGTGGCAAATGAGGATGGTCAAAAGCTTTGGAATGCCGTTTTCGAAGCCGGCAAAAATTACGGATTGGCTCCTATCGGACTTGGAGCACGTGATACATTACGTCTTGAAATGGGCTTTTGTCTTTACGGTAACGATATAGATGACACAACCTCTCCAATTGAGGCTGGCTTGGGATGGATCACAAAGTTCAGTGAGGCTAAGGGTGATTTTATTGATAAGGATAAACTCCTGAAGCAGAAAAATGAGGGTGTAAGCCGCAAACTTGTAGGATTTGAGCTTATCGACAGAGGTATTCCAAGACACGGATATGAGGTTTGCGATGCTTCGGGCACGGTTGTTGGTATAGTTACTTCCGGTACTATGGGCCCTGCTGTCAAGAAGGCTGTGGGAATGGCTTATGTACCGGTTGCAATGTCAAAAGCAGGCTCTGAAATCTTTATCAAGGTCAGAGATAAACTCTTGAAGGCACAAGTTGTAAAATTACCTTTTTATAAGGTTGCGTAATGGAGTATAATTGGGCAGATGAGGCAGATTTTGCCGTAACTATATGCGATTTGGAGGGGGTAGTTATCTACCGGAACAGGAGGTCGGCAGATACCTTCTCCAAATATGGAGAGTTGATGGGGAGGAGTCTAAAGGATTGCCATTCGCAGGCATCATGGGATAAAATAGTTCAAATGATGAAGCGAGGAGAATCTAATACATACAGTGTTGAAAAAGGTGGTATAAAAAAGGTAATTCATCAGACTCCGCTTTTACAAGATGGAAATGTCAGTGGTATGATAGAGATTTCGGTCATTACTCCGGACGATATGAAACATTTTAAAAGAGATTAAATTATGCCGGCTTTCAAATTTGTACACAATAATATTAATGTAAGGGATCTGGGTAAAAGCCTTGAATTTTATGAAAAAGCCCTCGGTCTCAAAGAGGTAAGGAGAATTGCACCCGAAGATGGATCGTTCATAATTGTATATCTTTCCGACGGATCTTCATCTCATCAGCTTGAATTGACTTGGCTGAGGGACTGGGAGAGACCCTATAATCTGGGAGATAATGAGTTCCATCTTGCTTTCAGGGCCGATGACTATGAGAGTGCTCATGCTCTGCACTCTCAGATGGAGTGTATCTGCTATGAGAATCCCAAAATGGGGATATACTTCATTACAGACCCTGACGGATACTGGCTTGAGGTTCTTCCTACAAGATAAATATTACATATGAAAAGATTACTCTCTTTAACTATCTGCATAACAATATCTGTACAGATATTTGCTCAGGTACTGTCGCCTGTTCAGGCATCTCTTAAAAAAAATGTTGAGGTCCTCACCTCAGACTCACTTATGGGTCGTGGCTCGGGAACTCTTTTCGAGAGCCGGGCTGCCAAGTATGTTACAGGCAAGCTTGCCGAAGCAGGTGCGGAGATCCTATATCCGGGAACAGGACAGGATTTCTCATTTATCAGCGGAAAGGATACTCTCCGCTCAGGTAATGTACTTGCAATAGTAGAGGGAATCGACTCTGTGTTGAAAAATGAGTACATTTTGATAGCTGCTCACTATGACCACCTTGGCAGATATGTTATGAAGGTGAATGGAAGGGATTCTCTTGTATTCTTTCCCGGGGCCGATGATAATGCATCGGGTATTGCCTGTATGATAAATCTTGCCAGGATGATATCGGATAACAGCTATCTGTTCAGACGCTCGGTAATATTTGCAGCGTTCGGGGCTGAGGAGAACGGGATGAAGGGCTCGTGGTATTTTGCAAACAGGGCATTCAGGGAGATGCCTAAACTGGCATATGTTGTAAATCTTGATATGGTGGGTCGCTCGGGTGGCGACAACTATCTAAGGGCTTATACCGTAGTACCTAATGCCGAGTTAAGTTCGATTTTCACAATGCTCGCCGACAGAACATACCGGGTCTACCCAAAGGTATTTGATACCGACTATTTCCCGAGCGACCACCAGCCATTTGCATCAAAGGGTATTCCGGTTACACTTGTTACAACAGGAATTCACAGCGATTATCATACTTTGAGAGATACTCCCGATAAGCTCGATTATAAGGGTATGGAGGCCATCTGCGAGTATGTTTTTGATCTTGTCAGAGCTGTCTCCGATCGAGACAAAATGCTTCGCAGAGGAGTCCTCTCCGATGACGATAAATCTATCGATCCTAAAAACAGGATTTATTCGCTCACCGAGGTTCAAAAAAGAGCTATGTTTGGAAATGGAGATGAAAAGAGTTTTCTTGAAAACTGGGTGTATAAATATATTAAATATCCGGAAGATGCTCTCAATTCCGGTCTTCAGGGCAGATGCATTGTCGAATTTGTAGTTGAGAAGAGTGGCTCTGTTACAGATGTTCAGATAGTCGAATCTGCCGGAGCTTCACTGGATGATGAGGCAGTTAAAGTCATAAAGGCCTCTCCCAAATGGAAGCCTGCCAAAATAAATGGCACCCCGGTGAGGAGCAGACTATCTTTACCTGTGGAATTCAGGCTGAGGAGATAGTTTTTTTTCTTACTTTTGTCGCCTAAATATCATTTTAAATGGAATATAATTTTCTTGAAATTGAGAAGAGGTGGCAGGAGTTCTGGGCCAAAAACGGTACTTTCAAAGTAGAGACCGATCCGTCTAAACCAAAATATTATGTTCTTGATATGTTCCCCTATCCATCGGGAGCCGGGTTGCATGTCGGGCATCCTCTCGGTTATATAGCGAGCGATATCTTCAGCCGATACAAAAGGCTGAAAGGGTTTAATGTCCTCCATCCAATGGGCTATGACGCTTTCGGATTGCCTGCAGAGCAGTACGCTATCCAGACAGGTCAGCACCCGGCTCACACTACAGAGAAGAATATTTCCAGATACAGAGAACAGCTTGACAGAATAGGATTCTCTTATGACTGGTCAAGAGAGGTCAGAACCTGTGATCCTTCGTATTATAAATGGACTCAGTGGGCTTTTCTCGAGATGTTTGCTCACTGGTACGATCTCACCGCTCAAAAGGCAAAACCGATCACAGAACTTATATCTATTTTTGAGAAAGAGGGAAACACAAAGATCAATGCATCCTGTGGCGATATAACTCTATTTACTGCACAAGAGTGGGAAAAAATGAGTGAATCCGAAAAAGAGTCAACACTCATGCAGTATAGAATTGCATATTTGGGAGAGACATCAGTTAACTGGTGTGCGGCCCTGGGTACGGTTTTAGCCAACGATGAGGTTAAGGAGGGCTTAAGTGTAAGAGGTGGACATCCGGTTGAGCAGAAGAAGATGAAGCAGTGGCAACTCAGAGTATCTGCCTATGCCGAAAGATTGCTTAACGACCTGGATAAGGTTGATTGGAGCGACTCTCTCAAGGAGATGCAGAGGAACTGGATTGGACGCTCAGAGGGAGCCGAGATGATATTTAAAGTTTCAAACGGATCGGATGAGTATGACATGGTCATCTTCACAACCAGAGCCGATACTGTTTTCGGTGTAACCTTTATGGTTCTTGCTCCGGAGAGTGAATGGGTAGAGAAGCTTACTACTCCTGCTCAAAAAGAGGCAGTTGACGAGTATGTTAAGGCTGCCGGCAGAAAGACGGAGCGTGAGAGAATTGCCGAAACAAAAAAGGTCTCAGGCGTCTTTACTGGGTCTTATGCTACTAATCCTTTTACCGGAGAGCAGATTCCTGTCTGGATTTCGGAGTATGTACTTGCCGGATACGGTACCGGTGCCATAATGGCTGTTCCTGCTCACGACAGCAGGGACTATGTTTTTGCAAAGGCATACAATCTGCCAATTAAGCCACTTATTGAAGGGTGTGATGTCTCTCAGGAGAGTTTTGACGCCAAGGAGGGTGTTATGTGTAACTCCGGATTCTTGTCCGGAATGAATGTAAAAGAGGCTATTCCTGCGGCAATTGAGGAGGTTGAAAAGAGAGGTGTAGGTAAACGTAAGGTAAATTTCCGATTGAGAGATGCCATATTTTCACGCCAGAGATATTGGGGTGAGCCGTTTCCGGTTTACTATAAGGATGGTATTGCTCACCCGATGAGCATAGAGGATCTTCCATTGGAGCTTCCGGAGGTTGATAAGTTTCTGCCGACCGAGAGCGGGGAACCTCCTCTTGCAAGAGCTGCAGATTGGAATTACAAAGGATATCCTATTGAAAAGAGCACGATGCCTGGATTTGCAGGAAGCTCCGCATACTATCTACGCTATATGGATCCGAAGAACGATGGCGCGCTGGTCTCAAAAGAGGCAAACGGCTATTGGCAGGATGTTGATCTCTATATAGGTGGTACAGAGCACGCTACAGGTCACCTTATATACTCGAGATTCTGGAATAAATTTCTGTTCGATCTTGGTTATGTTTGTAAGGAAGAGCCTTTTAAAAAGCTTGTTAACCAGGGGATGATACAGGGACGCTCAAATTTTGTTTACAGAATTAAGGGTACCAACAAATTTGTCTCGCTCGGGTTAAAAGATAAATATGATACAACGGAGATTCATGTCGATGTGAATATTGTAAATAACGATAAGCTAGACATTGATGCCTTCCGTAAATGGATGCCCGATTATGCCAATGCCGAGTTTGAACTGGAGAGTGGTGAATATATTTGTGGATGGGCAGTTGAGAAGATGAGCAAATCTATGTTTAATGTGGTAAATCCCGATATGATTTGCGAGAATTACGGTGCAGATACCCTGAGAATGTATGAGATGTTTCTTGGTCCGCTTGAACAGTCAAAACCTTGGGATACAAAAGGCATAGATGGGGTAAACAGATTTCTTAAGAGATTCTGGAGACTCTTCTTTGAAAATGGCAACTTCGCTCTTTCAGATGCAGAGCCCACACCTCAGGAGCTTAAGACACTTCATAAGCTTATTGGAAAAGTTGAGTCCGATATAGAGAACTTCTCATTCAATACGGCAGTAAGTGCATTTATGATAGCACTTAATGAGCTCTATGACCTTAAGTGTAATAAGAGAGCAGTTCTGGAACCGTTTATCGTCCTGCTATCCTCTTTCGCACCTCATATCTGTGAAGAGCTATGGACTCTATGTGGTCACGAAGGATCGGTATCTGCCGCCTCTTTCCCTGAGTATTGCGAGGAGTATACGATAGAGGATACTTTTGAATATCCGGTATCGTTCAACGGTAAAATGAGGTTTAAACTGCTCCTCTCAAAATCGCTTTCAGCTGCTGAAGTTGAGGCAGTTGTGAGATCTAATGAAAACACATTAAGATATACTGCCGAATCACCTATAAAGAAAATAATCGTAGTGCCCGGAAAGATTATTAATGTTGTAATATAATGAAATTTAAAGCCTTTGTTGCAGATGCCTTTACCAGAAGGCTTTTCGGGGGCAATCCGGCAGCTGTTGTGCTGTTGGACGAATGGCCCGAAGACTCTCTTTTAAAGAGCATTGCATCGGAGAATAATCTGCCGGAGACTGCCTTTCTTGTTAAAACCGGAGAGGGATTCCATCTGAGATGGTTTACTCCCGATATTGAGATGGATCTTTGCGGCCATGCGACACTCGCATCTGCTCACATAATTTTTACAGAGACAGGATTTAAGGATAATATAGTTAACTTTAATACAGTTTCGGGCAATTTGCAGGTAAGAAGAGTCACTGAAACTCAGTTTAATGAATATGAGCTGGAATTTCCAAAGAGGGCAGGAGTCCCTTCGGATCTGCCGGAAAATATTGCCAATAGTTTAAGTATAAGGCCGGTAGAGGTTTTAAAGGCTAGAGATTATATGCTTGTTTATTCTCACTGCGAAGATGTTGCTAATATTAAAATTGAGAGGGGAGAATTCGACAAGATCAATCTAGGAAACGGAGGTGTAATTATTACAGCTCCGGGAATTGAGTGTGATTTTGTATCAAGATTTTTTACCCCGGGTGCCACTCTTTTTGAGGATCCGGTTACAGGTTCGGCTCACTGCACTCTTGCTCCATATTGGAGTGAGAGGTTGGGTAAAGATATTTTGAGTGCAAAGCAGCTCTCCGACAGAGGTGGTGAGCTTGTATGCAGGGTCGAAGGCGATTCTGTGTTTATCAAAGGATCTGCAATAACCTATTCCGAATCGTATATAAATATTTAGAATGATAGCAATGAACATATCGGCAAGCCAGAGAAGAGGAGAGAAGATCAAGTCATTTATTTTTATGAATGTAGGTCTGCTAATTTTTGTATTCAGCTGGACTGCATTTTTAATTCCTCACCAGATTGCCGGTGGCGGAGTGAGCGGTCTTGCCGCTATATTGAGCTATGCCACAGGTATTTCGGTATCATACTACTACCTGGGTATAAATGCGATTCTCATAGCAATTGGTGTTGCAATTATAGGTAAGGGTTTTGGTTTTAAAACCATATACTGTATTCTGGCTGCAACAGTTCTTTTTCGGGTAATGCCTCTTATCCCTTGGGTTTCAACAATTGACGAAAAACTTTTGAATGCTCTCATTGGGGGGACTCTTAGCGGCATAGGTATAGGGATAATATTCCTTCAGGGGGGTAGCACCGGTGGGACAGATATAATTGCTTTGGTTGTGGCAAAGTACAGAGAGACATCTCCCGGGAGGGTGTTTTTCTTCTCTGATCTAATTATTATAGGATCGATTATTCTTCTTCCCGGGAAGGTGTTGCAGGATGTGATCTACGGGTATATTGTTATGGTATCATTCTCCTATGTCATAGATATGGTTTTGACAGGAAACAAACAGTCGGTACAGATACTGGTCTTCTCTTCCAAATATGCTGATATTGCCGATAGGGTTAACAGCGAGCTGAGAAGGGGGGTTACAGCTTTAAGCTCTACAGGATGGTTTACCAAGTCGGAGGGTAAAGTCCTGGTAATTATTGCAAGAAAATCTCAGCTTCCTGAGATAAGTAGGGTTATTAAGGAGACAGACTCTGCCGCTTTCATTTCGGTAACTACCGTAATGAGTGTATATGGAGAGGGTTTCGATCAAATTAAAGCTGGAGGAAAATTTAAATGGAAAAGAGAAGAAAAGGTATCCTGATATTCATCAAGGAGTATCTGATAATATCATTGGGGTTACTTCTGTATGCTTTGGGATGGGTAGTATTTTTACTCCCAAACAAGATGGTTGGCGGAGGTGTAACCGGTTTTTCTGCAATATTATACTATGCAACAGGTTTTCCTGTGAGTTATACATATTTTATCTGCAATGCTATCCTACTCGGGCTCGCACTTAAAATCCTGGGCAGAGGTTTTGGGGCTAAAACGATATATGCTATCATTATAACCTCTCTCTATTTGCAGTTTCTTCCGGAATTTATTCCGACAGATTTTATTAAAGACATTGCCCTTGACAACGGAAAGTTGCTATGTGCCATAATTGGAGGTGCATTTGCAGGAATCGGGATCGGATTAACCTTCACTCAAGGTGGAAGTTCCGGAGGGACAGATATAATTGCGCTTATGATCAATAAGTACAGGAATATCTCTCCCGGAAAAATCATTCTCTATGTAGATGTAATTATAATTACTAGCTCGTTTTTCCTCTCTCCTGCAGAGGGAAGCGTAGCTGCAAGGGTTGCAACCGTGGTATACGGATTTCTGTTAATTTCGGTGACAGGTTACACTATCGATCTTGTTTTATCGGGTACAAAACAATCGCTCCAGGTATTTATCTTTTCAAGAAAATATGATGAGATTGCTCAGAGAGTAACGGAAATGGGAAGGGGAGTAACGGTTATAAGTGCAAAAGGTTGGTACACAAAGCAAGAGGGGCAGGTTTTAATGGTTATAATCAGAAAAACAGAATCTAGTATGCTTTTCCAGATTGTTCGGGAGGTTGACCGAGACGCATTCCTTTCTGTAGGTAGCGTTATGGGTGTTTATGGACAGGGATTTGATCAGATTAAAAAGTAGAAATATTTTTTAGAATTATAAAAATCTTCTATCATACAGATTAATACTGTTTTAACTAAAGATATTTTGTTTATATTTGTTTTTGGACAAAACAAATATTTACACAAATGAAAGAGTTATTATTAGTATCTCCAACCCTTAACACTTTCGATTCAATTCTCACCGCCCTCTATCTGCTTATCGCCCTGGTTTTGTTTGCCAATTACAGGAGAAAAGCAGATATCTTAAACAGTAGTAGCAGGAATTTTATGTTTCCCCTTGTCGGCACAATCCTCACTGCTGTTGTACTTATGTTCAAAATAGTACTACACAATGAAAGCGACCATCAGCTCGATTCGATTCCAACCCCTGTAATGTTGATGCTTGTTTTCCAGTTTTTTATGCCGGCAACTCTCTACTCTTATTATAAAATAAGACATAATACCGTCAGGAGGCATGCCTATATTGCAATTGCAGCACTATCGCTTATCAATCTGACAATCATAGGTATATATTATCGTGCTCCGGAGCCTGTGATTCACGGAGTTGTATCTTTGCTTGCTTTAATCTACTCATCATTACTAATTATTTTAGTTCGTAAGGTGATGAAAGAGACTGACAGTAAAGAGGCCCTGCCTTTTCCACTCAACTCAGCCAGGGTTATGTTCTTCATCTCTGCAGCATTTACGGTAATAACAGTTCTCCTTTTTATCTGTAGGGTGTGTAATCTATTCTTTTATATTATATTCGCCTCTTATTTAGTATTTTCACTGTCACAGGTTCTCTCTCTCTTTTTTATACCTTACAAATCAGATTATTTAGTATATGAGAGCGGGTCACCAGAGCTATATTCGGACCTCCCGGCTGTAGAAAGCAGCTTTTGTGATGGGGGGGGAAAATATACAGGTGATTCAGGGAGAATAAGTGATATAAGAATGAGGTTGATAAACTATCTCGAGAAGGAGAAACCCTATTTGAGGCACAAACTTACTATTGCAGATGTATCTGCCGATCTTTACACCAATAAAACTTACGTTTCAAGAGCAATCAACGAGTTCTCAAATATAAATTTTAACCAGTTGATAAATCAATACCGAATAAATGAGGCCAAGAGAATTTTTTATGAGAATCCCGATATCTCTATGGAGGAGCTATGCTCGCAATCCGGATTTGGTTCTATGGCAGCATTCTCTGTGGCGTTCCGGCTCTATGCAAACGCAACACCCTCCGACTGGTGCAAAAGTCAAAAGATAAAACTCAGAAATGAAGCAAAGGAGAGAAACTAGAAACTCACTATGCTCCATTCTCTATCTTTTTGGTATCTATTTAAAGCCCGGTAGCCCTTCAGGGGGCAATCCGGGTAAATATAGTGCTATACTGTCAAAAGCTATCTCTATCCTTGAAGAGGAGAGGAGCTTTCTTAAAGATGATCTTACAATAACAAAGCTTTCACGAGTTACCGGAACAAACCGTACATACCTCTCAAAAGCTTTTAATGATTCAGGCACCTCATTTACCGAGTACATCAACAAGCTGAGGGTAAGGGAGGCTAAGAGAGCAATCGACAGGATCATAAAGACAGGAAATAGACCTGTGATAAGTGATATCTCCGAAATTTCCGGTTTTGGAAGTTTAAGAGCATTGAACAGATGTTTTAAAAAAGCCGAAGGGGTCACTCCGGCTATGTATATTAAAATTGAGATGGCAAAATTCAGAAGGTCCCTGCAAGTATAGCATCTTCGATGATGACATCCTGCCTTAGATTGCTCTTAATGAAGTGTTGCCTGTCCGGAGTGTTTTTTCCCATATAGAACTCAAGTAATTCCGGGATATTATCGTCATTGGTTAATCTTACTTTGTCCAGACGTATATTCTCCCCGATAAAATATTTGAATTCATCTGGGGAGATCTCTCCAAGCCCTTTGAACCTTGTTATCTCTGCATTTTCGCCCAGTTTTTTAATTGCTTTCTCCTTCTCTTCGGAGTTATAGCAGTAAAGTGTCTCTCTCTTATTTCTGACCCGGAAAAGGGGGGTCTGCAAGATGTAGAGATGTCCCTGTCGTATGAGATCGGGGAAAAACTGCAGGAAGAATGTCAGGAGAAGTAGTCTTATGTGCATTCCATCCACATCGGCATCGGTAGCGATAACAATTTTATTGTACCTCAGATTGTCAAGATCCTCTTCAATGTTAAGTGCTGCCTGCAATAGATTGAACTCCTCATTTTCGTATACAATCTTCTTTGATAGACCATAAGAGTTTTGTGGTTTACCTTTGAGACTGAATACTGCCTGAGTGGCGACATCTCTGCTTTTAGTTATCGAACCGCTTGCGGAGTCACCCTCGGTAATGAACAGTGTGCTGTCAAGTGCCCTGTCATCCTTATCGTTATAGTGAACTCTGCAATCGCGAAGTTTTCGGTTGTGCATGTTGGCCTTTTTGGCTCTCTCTCGTGCAAGTTTCTGAATGCCCGAGATCGCTTTTCTCTCCTTCTCCGATTCAAGGATCTTCTTTAAAATTATGTCGGTGATGTCGGGGTGGCGATGCAGATAGTTATCGAGTTGCTCAGTCAAGAAATCTCCAATGAAATTTCTTACACTTATTCCTCCCGGTGACATCTCTTTTGACCCAAGTTTTGTCTTTGTCTGTGATTCAAATACCGGCTCCTGAACCTTTATACTTATAGCTGCAATGATCGATTGCCTGATATCTCCTGAATCGAGATCCCTTTTGTAAAAATCCTTTATTGTTTTTGCTACGGCCTCTCTGAATGCCGAGAGGTGTGTTCCTCCCTGAGTTGTATATTGACCGTTAACAAATGACGAGATACTCTCTCCGTAATCGTTTCCGTGAGTTATTGCAATCTCAATATCATCACCCCTGAGGTGAATGGCAGGGTAGAGAGGCTCCTTGGTCAGAGTCTCATTTAGCAGATCGAGCAAGCCGTTTTTAGAAACAAACTCTTTATCATTGAATTTAATTATCAGGCCGGTATTCAAATAGGAGTAGTTCCTCAGCATACTCTCAATAAACTCAAAATTGAAAATATAGTTGCCGAATAACTCCTCATCTGCCACAAAACATACCTTTGTTCCATTTTTTTCAGAGGTAGAGAAGCTTTTATCCTCCTTAAGCACTCCTTTACTGAATGCTGCTTGTCTGCACTCTCCCTCTCTGTACGATTCTATCAGGAATTCCGAAGATAGGGCATTAACGGCCTTTATACCTACCCCGTTAAGTCCTACTGATTTCTTGAACGCCTTGTTATCGTATTTGGCTCCGGTATTCATCTTACTGGCTGCATCTATCAGACTCCCCAGCGGAATACCTCGGCCAAAGTCACGTATTGTTACAAGCTTGTCATTAACAGAAATTGAGACCTCCTTACCATACCCCATGGCATACTCATCAATTGAGTTGTCCATCACCTCTTTAAGTAGAACATATACTCCATCGTCGGGAGAGGATCCGTCTCCAAGTTTCCCGATATACATTCCCGGTCTTCTCCTGATGTGTTCATTCCACTCAAGTGTAATTATCTCACTCTCCGTATATTTGCTCATGTCCTGAAAAATTTGAGAACAAAGTTAGCAAATTTTGAGCAGTATCTCGGCAATCTGAACAGCATTTGTTGCAGCTCCTTTTCTAAGATTATCCGATACGATCCAAAGGTTAAGGCATCTCTCTCTGCTTGGATCTCTTCTGATACGGCCTACAAATACATCATCCTTTCCCTCCGAAAAGAGAGGCATCGGGTAGATCTGATTAGCCGTGTCGTCCTGAAGGGTAACCCCGGGAGAATCCGATAATATTTTGAAAATATCTGCCAACTCAAACTCATTTTTAAACTCAACATTTACCGACTCGGAGTGGCCCCCCATTACCGGCACTCTGACTGTAGTGGGCGATACTCCGATGGAGGAATCACTTAGTATCTTATGAGTTTCATTAACCATCTTAAGCTCCTCTTTTGTATATCCGCTTTCGGTAAAACTGTCAATTTGCGGGATAAGATTAAGATCTATAGGGTATTTGTATGCTCTCATATCCGGTCTCGATTCGCCGACTCCCCGTTCGCTCTTTAGTTGACTGACCCCTTTCTGTCCGGTACCGGTAACCGATTGATATGTCGAGACCACAATTCTGCTTATACCGTAAGCCTTGTGCAGAGGATTCAGAGCAACCAGCATCTGAATTGTAGAGCAGTTAGGGTTTGCTATAATAAAATCCTCTTTGGTAATACTATCTCCGTTTATTTCGGGAATAATCAGTTTTTTCGACGGATCCATTCTCCAGCAAGAGGAGTTATCAACAACCCTACACCCAACCTCGGCAAATTTGGGAGCCCACTCCCTGGATACATCTCCCCCCGCCGAAAAGATCGCAATGTCGGGTCTCTTTGCAACACCCTCCCGTGGTGTTATAACAGTATAATCACATCCATTGAAATTTATCTTTTTGCCCGCAGAACGTTCAGAGGCAACAGGAATAAGTTCGGTAACGGGAAATTCTCTCTCTTTAAGGACCTCAAGCATTTTTGAGCCAACTAGACCGGTGGCTCCTACAACAGCTACTTTCATTGTATTATATTTATTTTAAGAATATCATTAAATACTCCGGTTGCAGTCTGTCTTGCACCGGCACCGGCACCGGTTACAACTACCGATCTTGGATAGTCATCTGAACAGATAATTATAGAGTTCTCCTCTCCGACAGAATATAGAGGATGCTCTTCGCCTATAGATACTATACCCGAGAACGCTTTTCCATCTCTGACCGAGGCAATATATTTAAGCTTTTCTCCCTTAGAGTTGGCGCTGTCATACATTTTTTTGAGTCTATCCTCATATGCAGCCAGCTTGTCATAAAACTCATCGAGTGAGCCACTGAAAAAGTGTGCCGGAAGGAACTCAGATGTTTCAACATCACTCTCTTCTGTCTCGTAACCTATCTCTCTTGCCAGAATCAGGCATTTTCTGAGGACATCTCTTCCAGACAGGTCAATTCTTGGGTCTGGCTCTGTGTATCCTGCATCCCTTGCCTCTTTAACAAGTTCAACAAATGGCTTTGACCCATTATAATTACTGAACAGATAGCTTAATGTCCCCGAAAGCTGACCATCGATCGAATTAATTTTATCTCCACTGATTTTCATCTGGTTTATTAGAGAGATTACAGGTAGAGCCGCGCCAACATTGGTCTCGTAAAAAAAGTATGAGTTGCCTTTACCGGCTGCCGCCCGTATACTCCTGTATGTCTCCAGCGATGATGAGTTCGCAATTTTATTGCTTGTGACTACATTAATACCGTTACGTAAAAGTTCAGGATATTTTTTGCTCACCTCCTCACTGGCAGAACAATCGACGAATACGGTGTTTTTTAAAGAGAGCATAATGCTCTTTTTTACAAGATCATCGATATCATATCCTATTCCCTTCTCGGCAAGTATATCTGCAGATACTGCCTTTAATCCCGATTTGTCAATCAGTGCTTTTTTGCTGTTGGCAAGACCTACAAGCCTTATATCGGTACTGTATTTGTCCAGAAATAGCTGATTCTGATTTTTAATTATTGAAACGAGCTCTTTTCCAACGTTTCCGTATCCTGCAACAATAATATTTATACGCCTCAGTTTATGGCCGAAGAACTCCCTGTGTATTGTACGGATTGCCTCTTCAATGTCTCTGCTTGAAATAATGGCGCTCACATTTCTCTCCGACGATCCCTGTGCAATAGCCCTGATATTTATTCCGGCCCTTCCCAGAGCATCGAACATCCTTCCACTTGTCCCCGCCTGATTCTTCATATCATCGCCAACGATTGATATTATAGAATTGCCAAGTTCAACCTTAAGCGGCTCAAGCTTGCCGAGTGAGATTTCATAAGTAAAGACCTCCTCTATAGCCTCTCTTGAGATCTCTGCATCCTTCTCATCAACTGCAATACACATAGTATGTACGGAGGAGGCCTGAGTTATCAGAATTATATTGACACCTCTGTTTGCCAGTGCCCCGAATAGTTTACTCGAATACCCCGGGATACCGACCATTCCGCTACCTTCGATAGATAGCATTGCAATCTTGTTGCTTGAGGAGATTCCTCTCACTCTGTCCTGACTTCCGTCGGGATGACTCTCAATCAATGTCCACTCCCCGTATGGGTCAAATGTGTTTTTGACGGCTATCGGGATCTCTTTGCTGATAACCGGTTGTATTGTTGGAGGATACACCACTTTTGCCCCAAAATGGGAGAGCTCAAGAGCCTCTTTGTAGGAGATGCTCTTTATTGTAGCTGCCTCCGGTACGATGCGAGGATCGGCGGTCATCATTCCATTCACATCTGTCCATATCTCAAGAATTGAAGCATCGGAGCACACAGCTACAATTGAGGCGGTGTAATCAGATCCTCCTCTTCCCAATGTTGTTGTTCTGCCCGATGAGTCACTTGCAATAAACCCCGGCATTATATAGAGAGGTTTGTCGTTCTCTTCAAGAGCTTTACGAATTAATTTTTCGGTAGATTTAAAATCCACACTGTTCTGGTTGTATTGAAGCTTTGTTTTAATTAGTTTTCTTGAATCAAGCCACACGTGATCAACCCCCAGGGCGGTAAACTTATCGCTTATTATTTTGGTTGACAGTATCTCCCCATAGCTCATAATCTGGTCAAGTACTGCAGGGGTCAGCTCTCTCACCATTGAGACACCGTTACACACCTCTCTCAAAGAGTTAAACGCCGATGCACACGTCAATTCGGAATGAGAAACGGGAATCTCTGTTATTAAATCGTTAATAATCTGAATATGCCTGGCTTCAAGATCGTTAATCAGTTCCAGATATGACTTGTCATTCCGGGAAGCCAGTTCGGCAATTTTAATAAGAGAGTCGGTGCATTTGCTTACAGCTGAGGCAACAATCAGAGTCTTCCCTTTTGGAAGAGCCTCCAGGGTTATCTTTATAACCGAAGAGATATTCTCTGCATTAGCAACCGATGTGCCTCCAAATTTTAGTACTTGCATCAAATGAAATTTTTAAAGTGTTTAGATATTGCGTTGGTAATCTGCTCGTATTCAAGCAGAAATCCATCGTGACCGAATTTTGAAGAGATCTCTTCGTATTTTGCCCCCGGAATATGCTTTGCAAGGGATCTCTGTTCATTTACCGGGAATAGAGAGTCGCTGTCGATTCCAATAACAAGAGTCTTTGCCTTTATTCCTGAAAGTGCGTTTTGAACTCCACCTCTGCCCCTGCCTACATTATGACTGTCAACTGATTTGCTGAGAGTGTAATAGGAGTATGCATTAAACCTGTCAACCAGTTTTTTCCCTTGATATACCTGATATGTACATGCTCTGTTTGCAAAAAGGAAGTCGGCACTCTCCTCACTCTGTCCTGACTCATATCCTTCATAGGAGCGATATGAGAGCAGAGCAGTAGATCTGGCAGCTGCAAGGCCCCTTTTGCCCCCTTCGGCAGATTCCTGTCTGAAAAATGTGTCATCGGCATAAAGTGACATTCTTTGAGACTCGTTAAAAGCAGTGCCCCACGGGCTTATTTTTGCATTGCAAGCCAGTAGGACAACATTGGTAAAGAGCTCCGGATTGGATATGCTCCATTCAATAGCCTGAAACCCGCCGATAGAGCCTCCGATAAGCAGATCTATATGATTTATATTGAGGTGCCTTCTCAATATTTCAAGAGTCTTGACGATATCACGAACTGTTACCTTTGGGAATCTGAGCAGATATGGAACTCCATTTTCATCAGGAGAGGCAGGCCCAGTTGATCCGTAACAAGATCCGATAATATTGGCACAAACGATCCTGTATTTTTTAGTGTCAAGAAACTTTCCCTCTCCCACAATAAGATCCCACCACTCCTCGGGGTTTGAATTTGCTGTTAGAGCATGGCATATCCAAACAACAGGTTTGTCGCTCTCAAGGTTCCCCGTATGGTGATAGGTAATCTGCAGGGAGGGAATTGTTTCACCGCTCTCAAATCCAAATGTGTAATTATATGAGAATATATCCTTCTGCATAAGATTTACAATAGTTTAAAAGCAGCCTCAAGATCGGCCTTAATGTCTTCAATATGTTCTATACCCGCAGATATTCGAAGGGTAGTAGGCTTTATCCCCAGCGCAGATAGTTCATTGTCCGATAATTGGGCGTGAGTTGTGGTTGCCGAGTTGCTAATTAATGTTTTATTGTCGCCAACATTAACCAGATGTGATATCAGTTCAAGATTCTCAACAAATTTTGATACATCCTCCCTGCTCCCCTTTAAATCGAAAGAGAGAACTCCTCCGAACCCCCTTTTAAAATACCTGGTTGCATTTTTATAATTAGGATTCTCTTTTAGACCCGGGTATTTTACACACCCTACTTTTGGGTGCCTGCTTAGCCACTCTGCAAGCTCCAGGGCGTTAGAGCAGATTCTATCAACTCTTAATGAAAGCGTCTCAATACCTTGTAACAGCAGAAATGCATTAAATGGACTTAAGGTGCATCCCCATTCGCGTAAACCCTCTGCACGAGCCCGTAGAGCAAAAGCAATATTACCGGTTGCCGAACCATCCCCGAAGGAGTCCCAAAATCTCAATCCGTGATATGATTCAGAAGGATTTGTAAATTGAGGGAAATTACCGTTAGACCAATTAAAATTCCCTCCATCTGTAATAACTCCTGCGATGGAGTTCCCATGTCCTCCTATCCACTTAGAGGCAGATTCGACAACGACATTTGCTCCCCATTCAATAGGTCTGAATAGATACCCTCCTGCCCCGAAAGTGTTATCAACAATCAGAGGAATTTTGTATTTGGAAGATAGTTCAACAAATTTTTCGAAATCGGGAACATAGAAGTCTGAATTACCTATAGTCTCAAAATAGATTCCCTTTGTTTTAGAATCAATTAGCTTCTCAAAACTCTCTGGTGAGCCATCATTCGTAAATCTGAACTCTATACCGAGTCTTGCAAAGCTTACTTTGAATTGATTATATGATCCGCCGTATAGTGACCCTGAGCTTACAATATTGTCGCCTGCCGAGGCTAGATTCTGAATGGCAATAAATTGGGCAGCTTGCCCCGATGATGTAGCAAGGGATGCTGTTCCACCCTCAAGCGCAGCAACTCTTTTTTCAAAAACATCTGTGGTCGGATTGCCTAATCTTGTGTATATATTTCCGAACTCTTCGAGTGCAAATAGCTTTGCAGCGTGCGATGTGCTGTTGAATACAAATGAATTTGTCTGGTGTATAGGGGTTGTTACCGTTCCCTGAACCGGATCGGCTGCTCTGCCGGCATGTACCTGCAGAGTTTCAAAATTTTTATATGATTTCATTATGAATTGGTTGGTTAATAACTAAAACCGGCTTGATGCCGCACATTTACTTTTTAATAATTTTTGAGCTTGACTCAATGGACCTCACGAAGTGCCCGGAAACTACAATATGCATCTTAGCGATGCATTCGCATTGATGCGATAGTAGTGGCTGAGGTTGTAATGTTAGATGTGATACCCGTATTAAGGGTAGTTGTCATGCAAAAAGAGATAGATGCGGTTGTAGTTCCGCAAATCAAATCTTCTATGAGACTTTTATTGTGCATGACAGTTATTTACCGTCTGCAAAAATAGATATTAAATTGTAACCTCCAAATTTTTATTTCCAGAGACCGGTTTTGTGCTCTCTGGCATATCGCTCTGCTTCTACGAATAACTCTCTGTGTTTCACGTTAGGAGGAAATGTCGCAACTTGGCAATATCCACTCTTGACGAGATATTCATTTAGAAAAGTTCCGTTTTCCAAGTATACATAAGCCAGCGTACGGCCGTATTTATCAACTCTTTGTACGTCAAACTCAAGTTTGACTCTTGCGTTTTTTAATAAATCTGTAAGATATTTTTTGGATTCTTCACCAAACTCCTCTTTTTTCTTCTTCCCACTGTTTCTGGATTCAGGAGCGTTAACGCCTATAAGCCTCACCTTCTCCTCGTTGCCATATATGTTAAATATTACGAAAGTGTCACCGTCAATAACCCTGGTAACCGAAACATAATCACCCTTTACTGTGTCCAGGTCTGCAGGTTTGGTAACAATCCCGGGTTTAATTGAAGAGTTTTTAACAGTATCGGTGCTAATTTGATTTCTGTTGTCATCAACCCTCTTGGGGCCATTATCTCCGGACGGGCTACTCTCCGCAGATTTATTTAGCTGGGGAAATTGATTGACTCTGTTGTTGTTACAAGAGGTAAATAAAATGACTGAGAGATATATGATTGAAAATAGAATCTTTTTTTGCGGGAACATACTCTTTATATTTTTTTTTAAAATTAGATAAATTAATTTTAAATGTGTAAAATTTGAAAAATTACCAATATGAAAAAACTATTACTCCTTGTATTGCCGACAATTATGTTAGGTTCTGTCCTCTTTGCGCAGGAGAGAGACTCAAGAGATCTGTTGAAAGAGAGATCATTTCCGGAAGGGATGGAGGGACCTGCCATAGATAAATATGGAAATCTTTATGCAGTTAGCTATCTGAGAAGAGGAACCATTGCTATTGTAGATCCAGTAAATCAGATGGTTTCACTATATCTCACCCTGCCGGAGGGGTCTACAGGAAATGGGATACGATTCTCAAAAGATGGGACAATGTATATTGCGGATTATACAGGTCATAAGGTATTATTTATGAAGCCAGGGAGTACTATGCTTGAAACCTACTCATATAATCCGGCAATGAATCAGCCTAATGACCTTACAATTTGTAATAAAACAGGAGTTATTTATTTGAGTGATCCGAACTGGACCCAAAATAACGGTAATCTGTGGATGGTTTTACCTGGAGGAAAAGTTATCCTTGTCGAATCTGAAATGGGAACAACAAATGGTGTGGAGATAACCAGAGATGGCTCCAAACTTTATGTTAATGAGTCCAATCAGCGAAATATCTGGGTTTACAAGATTGATAGAGAGGGGAGGCCTTATGATAAGAGACTTTTTATAAAATTCAGCGATTTCGGTATGGATGGAATGAGGTGTGATTCCAAAGGCAACCTATATGTTGCCAGGTACGGAGCAGGGAAAATTGTGAAGATATCACCAAACGGAAAAGTATTGAAAGAGTATCGGTTGAAGGGGAAGAACTGTACAAATATCACCCTCTCACTTGATGAGAAAACAGCATATGTAACTATGCAGGATAGAGGGTGTTTTGAGGTGATAGATCTTTAGAATATTAAAAAAAGAGGCTAACCGGAAAATTGCGGTTAGCCTCTTTTAAATTATCAGTAATGATTAATCAAATTTCTGCAGCAGAAGCTCCATAAGTTTGATTGACGCACCTGAAACAGAGGTCCCGGGACCGAAAATTGCTGCTGCACCCGCTTTGTAAAGAGCATCATAGTCCTGAGCAGGAATAACACCTCCTACAATAACCATAATGTCTTCGCGTCCGAGTTTGCTCAGCTCCTCAATAATCTGAGGAACGAGGGTTTTGTGGCCGGCAGCAAGCGATGATACTCCCACAACGTGAACGTCATTTTCAACTGCTTGTTTAGCAGCTTCGGCAGGAGTCTGGAACAGAGGTCCCATATCCACGTCAAACCCACAATCGGCATAACCGGTAGCAACAACTTTAGCTCCACGGTCGTGTCCATCCTGGCCGAGTTTTGCAATCATTATACGAGGCTGGCGTCCCTCTTTCTTTGCGAATAGAGTAACGAGCTCTTTAGCTTTTTCAAATTCGGAGTCATGTTTAACCTCCGATGAGTATACACCTGAGTTCATTCTGATTACTGCTTTATATCTTCCGGCTACAACTTCACAAGCATCGGAAATCTCACCGAGGGTTGCCCTAAGTTTTGCAGCTTCGACAGCCAGCTCAAGCAGATTACCTGTTTTGTTCTGAGCAGCCTCGGTAATCGCAGCAAGAGCAGCTTTAACCTTTGCTTCATCCCTGTTTGCTTTAAGTTCTGCAAGTCTCTTAATTTGAGACTCACGAACTTTTGTGTTATCAACATCCAGGATTTCGAGCGGATCTTCTTTATCCAGTCTGTATTTATTAACACCAACAATAGTGTCCAGTTTTGAGTCAATTCTGGCCTGTTTTCTGGCAGCAGCCTCTTCGATACGGAGTTTAGGAATTCCTGTGTTAATTGCTTTTGCCATACCACCGAGTTTTTCAACCTCTTCAATATGACTCCATGCAAGTTCGGCAATCTCTTTTGTAAGGCTCTCAACATAGTATGAACCAGCCCAAGGGTCAAGAGATTTGCAGATATTTGTCTCCTCTTGAATGTATATCTGAGTATTTCTTGCAATTCTGGCAGAGAAGTCAGTTGGAAGAGCAATCGCCTCATCCAGTGCATTTGTGTGCAATGATTGAGTGTGACCAAGTGCTGCACCCATTGCTTCAATACATGTTCTTGCAACATTGTTGAATGGATCCTGCTCTGTGAGTGACCATCCCGATGTTTGAGAGTGTGTTCTGAGAGACAGAGACTTAGGATTTTTAGGGTTGAAGCTCTTTACGATCTTTGCCCAAAGCATTCTGGCTGCTCTCATCTTTGCAATCTCCATAAAGTGATTCATACCAACAGCCCAGAAGAATGAGAGACGAGGTGCAAATGAGTCGATATCGAGACCTGCTGCGATACCTGTTCTCAGATACTCCAATCCGTCGGCAAGAGTATAGGCCATCTCGATATCACAAGTAGCTCCGGCTTCTTGCATATGGTATCCGGAAATTGAGATCGAGTTAAATTTAGGCATATTCTTGGCGGTGTAAGCAAAAATATCACCAATGATTCTCATAGAGAAATCAGGGGGATAAATATATGTGTTACGAACCATGAACTCTTTTAGAATGTCATTCTGGATTGTTCCGGCCATCTCCTCAAGTTTTGCTCCCTGCTCCATACCTGCTACAATGTAGAATGCCATAATAGGTAAAACAGCACCGTTCATAGTCATAGATACAGACATCTTGTTCAAAGGAATCTGATCGAACAAGATTTTCATATCCTCTACGCTGCAGATACTTACCCCAGCTTTCCCAACATCACCTACAACTCTCGGATGGTCAGCATCGTAACCTCTGTGAGTTGCAAGGTCGAAAGCTACAGACAATCCCTTTTGTCCGGCAGCCAGATTTCTTCTGTAAAAAGCGTTTGACTCTTCAGCAGTTGAGAACCCGGCGTACTGACGAATAGTCCAAGGGTTCATAACATACATTGTACTGTATGGGCCCCTTAAAAACGGAGGGATACCTGCCGCATAGTTGAGATGTTCCATCCCTTCGAGGTCGGCAGCTGAATAAACACTCTTATCTGCCCCCTCCGATGCAGCCGAAGCGGTTACCGCTGCTGCACCTGTATATTTTAAATCGTTGAAATTTGGTCGCATATCCTTCGTTTTTAATTATTTCTGGATTCCAAGCATCTTTTGGTAAGATGTTAATGTCTCCAGAACATTACTTTTTACATTAATGAATTTGTCAATACCTTTGGAAGCAAGCTCATCCTTGCAAGCAGGATCCCCTGCTACAACCAGAATTGCTTTTTCTCCTAAAAGTTCGGCTATTTGAGGAACAGCCTCGGCATATTCATCGTCCGATGAACAGGCAACCACTATTTCTGCTTTGGCTTCAAAGGCAGCCTTAACTCCCTCTTCTACCGTAGCGAAACGGTTATTGTCAATAATATCATATCCTGCAACTGCGAAGAAGTTCGAAGAGAACTGAGCTCTTGCGCGGCACATAGCCAGATTCCCAAATGTAAGCATAAACACCTTCGGAGTTTTACCACTCTTATCGGTAGCATATCTCATCGCTTCAAACACCTGTGAACCACGATATTTTTGAAGCGGTTCTGCAATTGCATCAGCTTCTTTGGCAGCAACACCTCTTGTTACAACATCTGCAGTAACCTCATTCGATATCTTTTCGGTAAAATTAGGGTACTGATTTGTGCCGAGAAGGATTTCGCGGCGGGTAGCAATGCTCTGATCCTTTTTAAGTGCAGATGCTTTAACCTGCTCCTGAACAACTCCGGATTTGAAAGCTTCGGTAAATCCACCTTTAGCCTCTGTCTCACGGAAAAGACCCCATCCGTTATCGACGAAAGATTGAGTTAGAGTCTCAATATAGTATGAACCTGCAGAAGGGTCAACCACTTTATCGAAGTATGACTCCTCTTTAAGAATAATCTGAACATTTCTTGCAATCCTGTTGCTGAATTCACCTGGTTCACGATACGAGTAATCGAAAGGAAGAACCTCAAGTGAGTCAACACCGGCAAGAGCAGCACTCATAGCCTCAGTAGTTCCTCTTAGCATATTTACATAAGAGTCGTAAACAGTCATATTCCACTGGCTGGTAACAGCATGCATCGCAATTTTTTGAGCCTCAACGGATGCTCCGTATGTAGCTGCAATGTTAGCCCAAATAACTCTGGCTGCTCTGAATTTTGCAATCTCCATAAAGTAGTTTGAGCTGATAGCAAAGGTGAACTTCACTCTTGAAGCAGCCTCAGTTGCATCTATCCCGGCAGAGGTCATCAAATTCAAATACTCACTTCCCATGCTCATCGCATAACCAAGCTCCTGAACCAGAGTTGAACCTGCATCGTTAAATGCGTAAGCTTCAACATTGATTACCCTGATGCCCGGATAACCAGAAACGATTTCTACACATTTTTTAATTGTTTGAGCATATTCGCCGCAGCAGAATTTCCCTTTTTTTACCAGAGAGCGGAGTGGGTCAAAGTCGAAAGAGGCTTTTACCTTCGATGAATCAACTCCATTCGATTTTACAACCGAAAGGAAAGATTCGATAGTCTGAGGAGTTGCACTTTCACATCCCTCAAAATTAACTTCGGTGGTATTCAGGTCAATCCCTTTCAACAAAACAGCCATATCCGAAACAGATACAGCTTTGTTCCCGTCAATACAGAAAGCAACAGATTCTACACCTCTGCTGATTCCATCCAGAGCCTGTTCGTTTGCTTTTGAGAAACTCTCCCAAGCACAGTATCCCTGACGGATTAACCAGTTGTTCTCTTTTTTTGTACCCCTCACATATGGGAAATCCCCGGGAGCACTCTCCAAATGTTTGACGTTTTTAAGATCTTCGGCCCGATAGTAGGGACGAACAGAAATCCCCTCTTGTGTTCTCCAGATTAGTTTTTTTTCGTAATCGGCACCCTTGAGATCCTTTGTTATCACCTCTTCCCACTGTGATGTGGCAACAGGTGGAAACTCAGAAAATAGTTTTTGTGACATATATATGATTTTATAAAAAGCTCATTTTTAAAATCGCGGGCAAAGGTAGCAATCTTTTTGGATATGCACCGGGAAAATCAGAAATTTCCCCTCTCTTTGTCAGAGGCCTCGCTCGCATAGTTAGTCATGTCTGAGTCCGGCAATTCAGATTGTAAATTCTCTTCTACGACAACTGCAGGTTTAGAAGGCTCCTGCTTACCCTTAAGATTAACGTGTCTGAGTTCGAAGTTCTCGCCGAGATATTTTTTTCTTACCTCCGGATTATTGGCAAGCACATAAGCCGACCCACTTTCAAGGATCGTTCCCTCGTAAAGCAGATACGATCTGTCGGTGATGGCAAGCGTTTCGTGAACATTGTGGTCGGTAATGACTACCCCGATATTTTTTGCCTTAAGTTTAGCAATAATGTGTTGAATATCCTCAACTGCAATCGGATCGACCCCTGCAAAAGGCTCATCAAGCAGAATGAATTTCGGATCTATAGCAAGAGCACGGGCAATTTCGCATCTTCTCCTCTCACCGCCTGATAGTTGAATTCCATAGCTTTTTCTAACCTTAGCAAGGTGGAACTCTTCAATCAGATTTTCCAGTCTCTCCTCCCTCTCTCTCTTAGTAAGAGAGCTCATCTCCATGACCGACATAATGTTATCTTCAACTGTCAGTTTTCTGAACACAGAGGCCTCCTGAGCAAGATAGCCAAGCCCTTTTTGAGCTCTTTGATACATTGGCAGATTGGTAATCTCTTCGTCGTCAAGAAATATTCTGCCTGAATTGGGTTTGATGAGTCCGGTAATCATATAGAAGCTGGTAGTTTTTCCGGCTCCGTTTGGCCCGAGAAGTCCAACAATCTCTCCCTGTTCCACCTCAATCGAGACTCCCTTTACAACAGTCCGGGAACCATATTTTTTAACCAGATTACTACAGTACAGACGCATTATTATAATATTGTTAATTTATATCCAAATCGAGATCTTTTTTAAGCTCAATCAGCTCGGGATTATTCTCCAGCAAAAACTTTGCCTTTTGACCCGGCATATATAATTTTTGTTCGACAGGAGCATCGGCAGGAGTAACATCTATCACCAGCTTTACTCCATCATTTTTCAAATTCCCTCTCAAAAAATCATTTATCCTGGCCAGGCAGTTTTTCTCAATCCAGCTCTTTTGTGATTCATTGCTCACAGTAAAGTGGACCTCATAATTCTCTCCCTTTCTAGGAGGGTTGTTTGCCAGCGCATTTGCTAATCGAGGGAGTGCCTTTTCTGACTCAACCAGCATCTTCCACGCAATATCCAGATCATTCTCGCTAAAATCTTCGGACTTTGGCTCCGTATTTACCCGTTCGGCAGATTTTGTCGCCTTTTTTTCAGCATTAGCGATCAATGCCTTGATAGATAGGGTAGAGGGTGCGGGTTGGGCAGATACTTCAGGTGCGGCAGCTACAGGTTCCTTCTCAACACTTTTAACAATCTGATTTGCCGGAATAGTTACAACAGGTTCGTCTACAGTGCAATCCGATAGTTTAGAGATCTTTACCAGAGCGAACTCAACGTGCAATCTCTGGTTATTACTTGTTTTAAAACCTGCTTCGCAGGTCGTTGTTATATCCAGAGCCTGGTAAATGAATTGAAATGAACATCTGCCTGCCTGTTCCGAATACCGTTGAAGCAAACCGGGAGAGAGTTCAAGCAGTTTTCCCGTAGACTGATCCTTACAGAGCAGAAGATCTCGGAAGTGAGTGCTTAGACCACCTATAAAGTGAAGAGGATTGAATCCCTTACCCAGAATCTCGTCGAACAGAAGCAGTGCCCCTGAGTAATCTCCGTTAAGAAAGATATCTGTGATCTTGAAATAGTATTCATAATCAAGGACATTCAGGTTCTTTATTATATCAGAATACCTGAGTTCGCTTCCGCAAAAAGCTACCATCTGGTCGAAGATAGTAAGTGCATCCCTCATTGCACCGTCGGCCTTTTGTGCAATAATGTGGAGAGATTCTTCGTCGGCAGTAATATTTTCGTTACCAGCTATCATCTTAAGATTCCTGACAATATCTTCTACAGAGATTCTGTTAAAGTCATATGTCTGGCATCTAGATAGAATGGTAGGTATGATTTTATGTTTTTCGGTAGTTGCAAGTATAAATATCGCGTGAGCGGGCGGCTCCTCAAGAGTCTTTAAAAATGCATTGAAGGCACTCTGGGAGAGCATATGCACCTCATCAATGATAAATACACTGTATTTGCCGATCTGAGGTGGTATACGAACCTTCTCATTAAGCATTCTGATGTCGTCGACCGAGTTGTTGGAGGCTGCATCAAGCTCGTGGATAGAGTATGAACGGCCCTCATTAAATGAGACGCACGATTCGCATTCGTTGCAGGCATGCATCCCCGGTAGTGGATTGAGACAGTTTATTGTCTTTGCAAAGATCCTTGCACTTGTCGTTTTCCCTACGCCCCTTGGGCCGCAAAACAGATAAGCGTGTGCCAGCTGGTTCTTTAAAATCGAGTTCTGAAGAGTGGCAGCTATATTGTCCTGGCCAATAAGTGTCTCAAAACTGTTTGGCCTATATTTTCTTGCAGATACAATAAATCTTTCCATACCCTGCAAAAGTATAAATTTTTATCTAATTTTGCGAGTGTAAAAACTACAAATGGATCAAATAGTAAGCAGGCTCCACTCAGGGGTTTTACTCGCATATAGACATATCAGCTCTCCGGTAGCCTACTGCGCTCTGAGCATCAAGGCCGGAACAAGGGATGAAGAGACATCCCAGGCAGGTATCGCACACTTTACGGAACATATGCTATTTAAAGGCACGCAGAGGAGGAGTGCATTGTCGGTAAACGGCTATCTGGAAAAACTTGGAGGAGAGATCAACGCCTATACTACTAAAGAGGAGACTGTTATTCACGCAACCGTTTTAAAAGAGGATATTTCAAAAGCGATAGACCTTATATCCGACCTTGCTTTTAATGCACTATTTCCTCAAAAAGAGGCAGACAATGAGAGAGGGGTTATTCTGGAGGAGATCAGTTCGTATAAGGATACTCCTGCGGAGCTTATTTTCGAAGATTTCGACGAGATGATCTTTGGAGAGCATCCGCTATCGATACCTATTCTGGGATTTCCCAAAAGTGTTAAAAAAATAGACTCTGTAAAGCTTGCGGAGTTCAGGAATAGACACTATATCCTACCCAAGATGAGTTTTTCAATTGTTGCGGATATCGACTTCAAGAGGGCTGCCACTCTTGTCGACAAATATTTTAAAGGACAGAATAACAGACTTTTTGATCTGCCGTTAAAATCTGACAGAGGAGTGAGTCATGATGGAGCTACTGAGAGAGAGAGAGTTGTGTCTCGTAAAACATTTCAGGCTCACTGTGTAACAGGTTCGTTGTCATATTCGTATTATGATCCCAGGAGATATGCCGCCGCTCTGATTACCAATATGCTGGGAGGTCCGGCGCTGAATTCCCGTCTCAACACACTACTCAGAGAGAAGCACGCACTTGCATACAGCGTTGATGCTTCAAATAACTCTTTCACCGATACCGGACTCTTTTCGGTATACTTCGGTACCGATAAAAATAATATTGATAAGTGTCTAAACCTTGTAAAAGGCGAATTTCTAAAACTTGCAAACGATGGAATAACCCCATCAAAATTGAAAGCGGCAAAGAAACAACTGTTGGGACAATTGGCTATTGCGTCCGATAATGCGGAGGCTCAGTGCCTTAATATGGGGAAATCGCTGCTTGTGTTTGGAAGAGTCGACACAATAGAGGAGATCCGCTCAAAGATTGAGGGTATATCTGCCGGAGATGTTCTGAATGTGGCCGGAGAGCTGTTTGACCCATCCAGACTATTTACGATAATCTATAAATAGAGTCAGGGAGTGTAGCAATATACGATCAAATTGAAAAATAATATGGAACTTCAGGATTACCTTAAAGATCACACCTCCGCACCTGACGATGTATTACGTTGGCTCATAAAGGAGACCAACATAAGAACCAATCATGCGAGGATGCTCTCCGGTGAAGTATTGGGAAAACTATTGGAATTTATCTCCAAAATGATCTCTCCCTCAAGGATTTTGGAGATCGGTACATTTACTGGCTATTCGGCAATCTGTCTTGCCCGTGGCTTAAAAGAGGGAGGCTCTCTTCATGCAATAGAGCTTAATGACGAACAATCTGCACTTATCTCTGAAGCTTTTGAAAGGGCCGGAATATCTCAGAAGAGCTCTGTTTTTTATGGAGATGCGAAGATTATTATCCCCTCCCTTAAGGATATTTACGATTTGGTTTACATTGATGCAAATAAGCGAGAATACTCCATCTATTACGATCTTGTTTTTGACAAGGTAGCTGCGGGAGGTTATATAATTGCAGATAATGTACTGTGGGATGGTAAGGTTTTACAGGATCCTTTACCTGTCGATGCTCAGACTAAAAGTCTGGCGGAGTTTAACGAAAAGATAAAAAATGACCGCCGCGTTGAGAAGGTTATGCTTCCTTTGCGCGACGGCCTGTTTATTATTAGAAAAATTGAGTAGCCTACTTGTTGAGATATTCAATCTCCATTTTATAGTTCCACTTGTTGAAGTATAGGTTTCCACCTCTCCACTCAACTTCTCCTCTCTGGAAGTCCAGCGTTTCGCTCCGGAAGTGAACCTTTGCCGGGTAAAAATCGGCTGAAAAATCGTCATTTACAACCAGTCTGTATGGATCCAGACCTCTTGTAAAATAGTAGTATGCACTCTCGTTATCCCTGGCTCCTTTAACTCTTCCGAATGACTGATCTACAGGAATCCATCCGATTCCTTCAAAATATACTTCAGCCCAATCGTGCAGATTTTCATTTCCCGGTTGCATCATCCATCCGCTCTGCCACTTGGCAGGAATTCCAGCGTATCTGGCCATTGTGATGAATAAAAGACTAACCTGTCCGCAATCCCCGTGTCTATTAGTCAGAACATATTCCGGAATATTGTCGATAGTTGAATACTCTCTGGCACCGGCCCATGGGAAGTGACTGTCTATCCATTCGTAAATCTTTTTAACCTTCATATATGGATTGGATTCCATCCCCACAGCCTCTTCAACCGCCTTTTTGATTCTGTCGCTAAATTGAATATGAGGTGCCCTCTCGGCTGTATATTGGGCAACTATTTCAGACCCGGGCTTGTAAAGTTTAATATCTGCCGGGTTGAATTTCGGATATCTGGCATATGATGTATACTCGAGAGTATAGCCAAACTCTACCGGCTCCCCTTTTACTGCGCGCCTCTCCATATATATTGAGCTATGCTTTACTCCAGTAGGTGAAATAAGATAGTCTGGCTGGCTCGATGAGAGCAGATTAATATCTGTCTGATAATCTTTTCCTCTCTCCGGATAAGGCAACCAAGCTCTCACGATCTCTCCTGCAGGAACAGCATCGGGCTTTACACTGATTGAGTATTTAATTCTCATTCTGGCAGGAGCAATAATGCCCGAAGAGGATTTTGCAGATTTATCTAACAACTCGGGAATAAGCCATGTAAGGAGTCTCTGAAGAGAGTCCGGCTCCCGTGCCTCCTTCTGGTCGAAATTTGCCAGAGCTAATGAATCGATTCTGAAAAGATTTCGTGCCGAACGAGCGAAAAAGTACCTCTTTCCGTCAATTACCATATTCTCAAGAGCATTTGATTCGATCCATCCGTTTATCTGCTTATCGGTTACACCAGGATAGTGTCTCTTAACATAGTTAATTACAGTAGTGTCCTCTTTGTTGAAGTCTAGCCTTATTCTCTCCATCTTGTCAAGAAGAAACTCGAGGGAGTCTCTTTCGGAAAATCTTAAAGAGTCCTGAAGTAGATACATTTTTATAAGTTTGGAGGCTTCGCTGAACTCTCCCTTTGCTACTGCTTTGTCAATCTCGCTCCTGGACGGAACGAAACTGCTGCTCCCGTTACACGAGAACAGCAGTAAAGCAGTAAAAACCAAAAAACAGAATCTGGTTTTCATATTTTTTAATGTGTTAGATTATTTGCACCTTTCGTAGTATGAGCGGTCTCTTGTGTCTACTTTGATTCTGTCTCCCTGATTTATGAAGAGAGGAACCATAATATCAGCGCCTGTTTCCAGAGTCGCAGCTTTTTGTGCGTTGGTAGATGCAGTATCGCCCTTAACTGCAGGCTCGGTATAGGTTATCTCGAGCTCAACAAAAGGAGGAAGTTCGCAAGTGAGAACTCTCTCTTCGTCGGCAAGAAACATCATCTCCACATACTGACCCTCTTTCATAAGGTCGGCATTGTCAACGAACTCTTCGCCAAGTTGTATCTGCTCAAAAGTCTCATTGTGCATAAAGTTGAATCCCATGTCATCTTTGTAAAGAAATTGATATGGTCTGCGTTCAACACTTATGATTTCAACTTTTTCTCCTGCTGTATATGTGTTCTCGAGTATTCTTCCATTCTCAAGATTGCGCATTTTAACCTTTACGAATGCTCCGCCTTTGCCAGGCTTAACATGCTGAAACCAAACGATAGAGCATGGTTTTCCGTTGAAATCGATACATAATCCGTTCTTAAAATCTGCTGTAGTTGCCATATATACTTTAAAAAATTTTGTGCAAATATACTATTTTCATTTAGATGTATAGAGTGGATTGTAAATAAAAAGTTTTGCAATATTGAAAAATAGTGCTACTTTTGCATTCCCAAAACGGTGTCATAGCTCAGTTGGTAGAGCAAAGGACTGAAAATCCTTGTGTCCCCGGTTCGATTCCTGGTGACACCACCAAGAAAATCGCTAATAGCTAAATAATCAAGCTGTTAGCGATTTTTCTTTTTGTCCTTTTCAGCGAAATGTCACCACATTGTCACCACATTTTATTCTTGTCACCACACAATTTTCAAAATAAGGGAAAAGGAAATGCCCATCTACCGATGCGGACGGTAAACAGGCATTAACAGGATTTGAATAGAAAAACATTAGAATCTATCAATCTTTCTCCTTTTATAGCGGAAAATCTTATTCTCTTTTACCGCCTCGTCAATTTCGGCAGCATCATAGAGGATGCGCCCACCAATTTTCTTTTCGCGGATTTCTCCACGCTTCACCATTTCTATCACAGTCGGATTAGTCACGTGTAATATCTCACACAATTCTTTGCGTGTATAATACTTCGGCTTATTGGATTCCTCCGCCTTAATCTTCGCAATAACTTTATCGGCAATAGTGTCGGCAATATTTTCAAGCACGGTATTCAACGGAGTCTGCAAATTGCCTAATGATTCTAATCCTGTTATCATATTTTTGAGTGTTTAATTATCCTTGTTTTTATGAATTACACCGCAAAGTTATAACCCATTTTACCATTCGCATAATAAACGTGGTGGCATGTATCGGCAGACCGATATTTACCATAAAACATGGTGAAAATCAAAAATATAGTATGATTTTAAAGTATGATTTTGAAAATAATTTTAATTTTTCATAGATTTTAGGCGTTAATTTATGTCAATTTGATTTTGTTTGTAAAAAGCATTATAACTTTGAGTTGCGGCGCGGCAAAATTGAGTACAAATTTTAATGAAAAAGAATAATGGAAAATGTATTTTTTGATGAGCAAAAAATGAACAAGAACATTCAGTTTACACTTTCGGCAGTGAAAGAGAATCTTGACAAAGACGGGAATCTCATTTTGCCGAAACAGGTTTCTTTAGACGATGCAGTAGACCTATTTGTACAAATGGCTAAACAACCTAATAAGACATTTGAGGATATAGCCAAGTCGTCTAAAAAGGCAGCTACACTGGTAAATCTTCTCCTTCATGGAACTAATTTAGGAATGAAGATTGAAGAGGGAATAAAGAAGGAGGACATTTCCCCTGAACTTGTTGAGGAGCTTAATAAACTTATAGACGAATTTGGAAATGATACAGATATTTCCAAAAAAACAAGCACAAAACCTCATAAAGCAGAACCTGAGTTTTCAACCTACATTATAGACCAATCTTGCGCAAATGAAATAAAGATGGTTATGCACGATGCCATTGCAGACAGACGAGGCAAAGATGCTATCCTTGTTATCGTGTGCGCTATGGAGCTTGGTATTATAACCCGCTTGCCATACCTTGCTGCCAAAAAGGAGTTCCCTTGCGTGGGTGGTCGTTCCAATTACAACAAATATCTCTCTGATGGTTTCCTTGACTCCGAGAAAGAGCCGATAAAACTGCTATTCAAAAAGCGCTTACCACAGCTCTTTTCGTAGATTCTTTATCTCATAGAATGGCATTTAACGGCATGCCAATACATACCAATCGAATTTTTACCTCTTCTAACTGTGACTGTATAATTTTGCAGCATTAACAGAATTAGAAGAGGTAAAATTATATGAACTACATCAATATCATAGAAGGATTTTGGAGGATGAATGCCTATGACCGGTTTTCATCGTCCGAGATAATCCTATACCTCTATCTGGTACACATCTGCAATCAGAACTATTGGAATATGCCCATAGCTTGCAAAACAGCAACCCTGCAAAGCGAACTAGGGATGAACAAAAGCACAATCATTCGTGCCAGGGCAAAATTGCGTGAACGAGGACTTATTGAGTTTACCGAAGGAGTGCAGAACTCCTGTTCGCCCAAATATAGTTTACTCGAGATTCATAGTTGCAAAAATGCAACCGCTTCTGCAACTGCTCGTGCAACTGATTCTTCAACCGCTGGTGCGACCAATATTAAAGACAATAACAGAGATAAATATAATTATTCAACTGCTTTTGAAAAGAAAAATAGAGGTTATGGAACTACTAAACAAAACAACAAGGATCAACGCAGAAGCATTGATGTCAGCCCTGCGACACAGGAAGGGTACGATGCCCCGTTTTAATCTTCCGCTTACCGAGGAAGAGGCATACAACAGCCTGATGGTAGCAATCAAGGTAGAAGTTGAATACCGCCACAGAGAGTTTGTGATGAATGATGAATTAGAATCCCAAGCAAGGCATTTATCCTCCTTTTTAACGCAAGAAAGCAGCAAGTTCGGTGTCGTGCTTACCGGTGGGTGCGGAAATGGTAAAACCACCATCATTAAAGCCTTGCAGAACCTCATTAACACACTTCGCATTCCCAACCCATATAATGGCAAGGAATATGCAATGAGAATCATTGACGCAAAGTCAATGGTCGCGACCTGCAAGTCCAACTATGAAGATTGGAAACGACTGATGTATCAGGATCTGCTGGCAATAGATGATTCGGGAACAGAACCACGTGAAGTCATGGACTATGGCAATATCATCAACCCAACAGTGGATATTCTCACAAGGCGATACGAAAACCAGCTTTTCACAATCATATCCACCAACCTGACACCTCCTGATTTTTCCCAAGTATATGGAGAACGCATCGCTGATCGTATGAGGGAAATGATGGAGAAAATCCCATTCAACAATTCTTCTTATAGGTCAATTAAATGACAAGCCCAAGGCTCAACCACATAGTAACACATTGGCTAATGCCGTTGAACCATCTTTTTCTTTTGGCTTGCCAAATGTACAATCTCGGAAGTGGCAAAATCTCATATCGTTTGGCTTGCCAATTGTCCACTAAAAACGAAGTGGGGTAGCCTAATACCCCGCCCATTGAAAATGAGCGAGGGGCTATCCACTTCGAAACGGCAAGCCGAGGGTAAAATTAGACTGGTAAAACGACGGATTTTGCCGATGCTCGTCCCCACTTCTAAGACCGATAAATGATAATTTAGAGGCGATGGCGAAGCAACTCTACGATTATTGGTTTGTACAGTTTGATTTCCCAAACGAAGATGGTAAACCATACAAGTCAAGTGGTGGCAAGATGATATGGAATGAGAAGTTGAAGCGAGAAACTCCTGAAGGATGGGATACTTGTACTTTAGAGAATTTTTTGACAATAAAAAATGGGCGTGACCATAAACACTTAGCCGATGGTATGTTTCCTGTATATGGTAGTGGTGGTGAAATGCGAAGGGTGACAGAATGCTTATATGATGGAGAATCGGTATTAATGCCTCGTAAGGGTTCTTTGAATAATGTTATGTACGTGAATGAAGCCTTTTGGACAGTTGATACAATGTTCTATTCAGAAATGAAAGTATGCCATTGTGCAAAGTTCATTTATTACTCAATTAAAGATATAGACTTTACTCGCTTGAATTCAGGAACAGGAGTTCCAAGCATGACATCTTCAACACTTTATTCAATAAAAATAATAAAACCCAATATTGATATTTTAGAGAAATTCGATACAATGGCAACTCCTTTGTTTGCACAAATGAAACAAATCGCAAAACAAAATGCAACCCTCACTAAGCAGCGAGACGAATTACTGCCACTATTGATGAATGGTCAGGTGTCGGTAAATTATCATTTATACGCCCCGTTATATATTGATAGTCTTATATTAAACTATACACTTAATACAAGACTATATGAAAGAAACTTTTTTAAGTGCTGTAATCCACCGATTGGAGTCCAATTTTACAGCAGATCAAATCACGAAGGTGGTAGAGGTTGTAGAGGATGAGCTATCCAAGTATGAAATTAGCAGGCAAGCAAGCGATGAAGAGGTGCGAATGCGAGAAAACTCACAACTTGTAGGAATATTCATTTCAGCTAAGCGCATCGAAGGGTGTTCCGAGAAAACGATTCACTATTATCAATCTTCAATCGAGAAATTGCTCACAGCAATAAAGAAAGAAGTTTGTAATATCACCACCAATGATATTCGGTGCTATCTTGCGGAGCAGCAAGATACAAAGCATCTAAGCAAAGTGACTATTGACAACCTCCGCAGAATATTCTCCAGTTTCTTTTCGTGGCTGGAAGATGAAGATTATATAACTAAAAGTCCAGTGCGTAGAATACACAAGGTACGAACTGACACGTTAGTCAAGGAGGTGCTGAGTGATGAGAGTATGGAAGTATTACGTGACAGTTGTACAGAAATTCGTGACATCGCAATGATTGATCTGCTGGCAAGCACTGGCATTCGTGTGGGGGAACTCGTTAAGATGAATCGTGAAGATATAGATTTTCAAGAACGGCAATGTGTTGTTTTTGGCAAAGGCAACAAGGAACGAGAGGTCTATTTCAATGCTCGTACTAAAATTCATTTGAAACGCTATTTGGACGAGCGAACGGATAACAATCCGGCTCTATTTGTCAGCTTTTCAGTCCCGCACTCACGGCTCACCATTAGCGGTGTGGAAGCTCGCTTACGGCAATTAGGGAAACGCGCCAATATCCTCAAAGTGCATCCGCACAAATTCAGAAGAACTCTCGCGACAATGGCGATTGACAAGGGTATGCCCATCGAGCAGGTGCAGAAATTATTAGGTCACGTTAAAATTGACACTACCCTGCATTATGCTATGGTAAACCAAACAAACGTGAAACTCGCACATCGCAAATATCTCGGATAGCTTGCTAAATAGCATTTTATTCGTCATTCGCAGGGGCAGTTTAACTGTTTCTGCTAAAAAACGTGTACCTTTGCAGAAAAGATTGATTATATGAAGTTGGCAGAGGTTATCGATTCATTTGTTTCTGGAGATTGGGGTAATGAGGAGTATTCCAATGAATCTCCAAATGCTGTATTTTGTGTGAGAGGCGCAGATATTGTTCCTATCTCCAATAATAGCTTCAACAATATTCCCCAACGATATGTATCTGACAGAACTATCGAAACAAAATTGCTTAAAGAGGGAGATTTGGTTATTGAAAAATCAGGCGGTAGTCCTACTCAATCAACTGGTCGCGTTGTATATATTTCTAAAGACTTAATAGAAAATGTAGGTTCTGTTGTTTGCTCTAATTTCTGTACCGCCATTAGGGTAAAGCCCGAATGGAACCCATTATATGTTTACTATTATTGGCAGAACATATATAATCGTGGTGTATTCTTTAATTTTGAGGGGAAGACATCCGGTATCAAGAATTTACAGGTGGACAATGCCTTATCTGCCATAGAAATAGAATATCTTCCCCTTGATAAACAAGACGAAATCGTTGCCACATTATCTGCAATTGATTCTAAAATAGCTATCAATCGTCAGATAAATGATAATTTAGAAGCGATGGCAAAGCAACTCTATGACTACTGGTTTGTTCAGTTTGATTTCCCGAACGAAGAGGGCAAACCATACAAATCAAGCGGTGGCAAGATGGTATGGAATAATGAATTGCAAATGAACATTCCTCATAATTGGGATATTTGTAGACTTAATGATTATGTCAATAAAAACAACACTGGTGATTGGGGGAATGACGCACCTTCAAAAGACTCTATTGAAGTAGGTTGTATTCGTGGAGCAGATATTTTGAAACTAAATAATTTACCCAAACGTTATATCAAAAGCAACAATATAGCCAAGTTGCTTTCAGACTGGGACATGGTAATTGAGGTTTCAGGAGGAAGTCCTACCCAAGCAACAGGAAGAAGCGCCTTAATCACACCTGGTACAATTAAAAGGAATGGTGGAAAGATAACATGTTCAAACTTCTGTCATGCATTCTCTTTTATAGACTATAAATACTCATCGTTTTTCTTTTTTGTTTGGAAGATGTTTTACGAGAATAACATAATGTTTAATTATGAGGGCAAAACTAGCGGCATAAAAAACTTTATGACTGAAACATTCCTCGCAAACAAATGGGTTAAGCCCGACCAAGAGCTTGTGTATGATTTTTTCAAGCAAATAAAGAGTTTTTATGCACAAATTGATGCAAATATTGCAGAAAACAATCATCTTACTAAGCAACGAGATGAATTGTTACCTTTGTTAATGAATGGTCAAGTGTCTGTAAATTATCATTTATCGCACGATTAAGCGCAATCTTTTGGTCTATCGATGAAAAGATATCACCAATACGTTTCTGCTCAGCCAAAGGAATTAGTGGTACAGGAAAGTTATTCAACGCATCAACGGAGAGAGCATATCTTTGCCCACTTCCTGATGCGTTATTTGCAAAATAAGTTCTCGCATAATCTGTATGCAGCAAGGCATTAAGATATTTCCCGCTTAATTTTTCAGGGTTAGGTGTGATAAGTGCATTGTGATATCCCAGAATTACATCGTCGAAATCGTCGGCGATGTATGTTGCTATACCAATATCAAAGCGAGTTTCGCTATCTTTTGTTAGAGCGACTTGCCCTCGTTTGAGTTTGAACCGTTCAATCTCATTTGTACGAGCTGTAGCCTCCATGAATTTCTGCTCCAAATCCAATGTGATAGCCCAGTTATAGTACACATCAACAAAATTGCACAATTTTACTGGAACCTCGCCATCCTTGATTTTCTTATCAACCCCACTAATTTCTACTGTGGCTATTTCTCCTAATTTATATTTCTTCATCTTTTATTCTTAAAAAGGTAAATCATCAATATCCTCTATAACCGGTTTGACTATTTGCGGAAATCTCAACTTATAAAAATTCAATAGAAATAGTCCGACGGTTGAAACTGCATTTACAATGAAGTAGGCATATAATGGCTCTGTGAGGACATAGTTAGAATCCATTTTGCCATGAAAAATAGTTTTGTCACTTCTCAAATCATCAATAGCTTTGCATGCATTCAACAGAGAGCTTGAAATAGTTTTTATTTCATTAGGCATTTCCGAATCGGTTGTCAACTTAAATGCTTTGCAAATACTTTTTATCAAATTTGAGAGAGTATCTTTTTCATTCCATTCCACATCAATCCTATCATCCTTTAGAATTTCTTTAATGATACTCTCCAATGCAGAGTTTGCCAAACCAACAGCCAAACTTGGATCTTCCTCTACATTTTTAAAGGCTTTCTCAAAAGTTTGACTTGCCGTCTCGTAACTTGATTTCAGCTCATTTTTGAATACAGGAATACTTGGTATGTAATCAGGAGTTTCCACTCCCAGATCTATTGCTATTTTCCCCTCCACTTTAACTTTGAAATCCTCTAAAGCCTTCTTTAACTTCAAAGCTCCTCGACTAACATAAGAGTCTAGGATAGCAGAAATCACCTTTATGTCATCTAATTCATTTACCGAATAGGATGTTTTTTTAACATACTCTCCATTTACATAAAT
>OFJB01000129.1_pt1 | contig 42952 bp, 43 predicted proteins | sample 1775081 | NCBI WGS metagenome assembly OFJB01 (sample SAMN08195771, study PRJEB24354) | sludge metagenome | isolation source: initial sludge from phenol fed wastewater aerobic bioreactor | place: India: Nagpur | collected 2016-06-05
AGATTAACGGTGCTGCCCCTGATCCAGCTGGCGTTCCAGCGACAGGCTGTAGCGCGAGATCGAGTAGCAGAAGACGAAGTAGATGGCCGAGATGAAGAGGTAGGATTCCGTGCTGAAGCCGCGCCAGACGGCGTCGGACACGGCCGCCTTGGCCGCCTGGGTCAGGTCGAAGATGCCGATGATCACCACCAGGGACGTGTCCTTGAACAGGGAGATGAAGATCCCCACCAGCGGCGGGATGACGATCTTCAGCGCCTGCGGCAGGATGATCTTGCGCATCTGCTGCCAGTAGCTCAGGCCCAGCGAATCGGCGCCCTCGTACTGGCCCTTGGGGATGGCCTGCAGACCGCCGCGCACGGTCTCGGCCACGTAGGCCGCCGCGAACAGGATGATGGCGATCTGGGCGCGCAGCAGCTTGTCGATGGAAAAGCCTTCGGGCAGGAACAACGGCAGCATCACCGAGGACATGAACAGCAGGCTGACCAGAGGCACCCCGCGGATCAGCTCGATGTAGACCACGCACACGGCCTTGACGCCCGGCATGTGCGAACGCCGCCCCAGGGCGAGCAGCAGCCCGAAGGGAAAGGCGAAGGCAATGCCGAAGGTGGACAGGATCAGCGTGAGCGGCAGGCCGCCCCACTTGGCGTTTTCCACGTAGGTGAGGCCCAGGACTCCGCCCCACATCAGCACGCCCACCGCCTGCAGAACGTCAACAAGTGGTACGGCCAGTTCCACGTCCTGAAGGACCTGAACCTGGACGTCGCGCCCAGCGAGCGCATCGTGATCTGCGGCCCTTCCGGGTCGGGCAAGTCCACCATGATCCGCTGCATCAACCGCCTGGAGGAACACCAGGAGGGCCGCATCATCGTCGACGGCACCGAACTCACCAACGACCTCAAGCAGATCGAAGCCATCCGCCGCGACGTCGGCATGGTGTTCCAGCACTTCAACCTGTTTCCCCACATGACCGTGCTGGAGAACCTGACGCTGGGGCCGGTCTGGGTGCTCAAGCGCCCCAAGGCCGAGGCCGAGGCGACCGCCATGAAATACCTGGAACGGGTGCGCATCCCCGACCAGGCTAGCAAATACCCGGGCCAGCTCTCCGGCGGCCAGCAGCAGCGCGTGGCCATCGCCCGGTCCCTGTGCATGAACCCCAAGATCATGCTGTTCGACGAGCCCACCTCCGCCCTGGACCCGGAAATGGTCAAGGAAGTGCTGGACGTCATGGTCGAGCTGGCCGAAGAAACCGGCATGACGATGCTGTGCGTGACCCACGAAATGGGCTTCGCGCGCAAGGTCGCCGACCGCGTCATCTTCATGGACCACGGCGAGATCATCGAGGAAAACGCGCCGGACGAGTTCTTCGACCACCCGAAGAACGAGCGCACCCGGCTGTTCCTCAGCCAGATCCTGCACTGACCCCCGGGGTTGAAGCATTCCGCCTTTTCGGGAATCATCGACGTGCACGGCCGGCGAGGCTTCCCGCGCCGCCGTCCACGTCCGCACGACAAGGAGAATGAATGATGCGCACACTAACGCAACGGACCGCCCGCACGGCGGCGATCGGCAGCCTGGTGCTCTTGACGGCCTGCGCCAACATGTCGCCCCAGGGCCAGAACACGGCGATCGGGGCCGGCGCGGGCGCCGCCCTGGGAGCGGGGCTGGGGGTGCTGATCGGCGACAGCGGCAAGGCCGCGCTGATCGGCGCCGGCATCGGCACCGTGGTGGGCAGCGTCGTCGGCTACAACTGGAAGGCGGTCAAGCAGGACGTCGAGAAGTCCGGCGCATCCGGCCTGGGGATCGCCGTCATCGAAATGCCCGACGGCACGCTGAAGGTCAACATTCCCAGCAACGTGTCGTTCGACACCAACAAGGCCGTGCTGAAGCCTGAGCTGCTGCCGGTCCTGGACAGCGTGGCGCGGGCCCTGATCCAGCATCCCGAACTGCGCGCCAAGGCGGTCGGCCACACCGACTCCACCGGGACCGACGCCATCAACGTGCCGCTGTCCCAGCGCCGGGCCGGCGCGGTGACGCAGTACCTGGCGGGCCAGGGCGTCGCCGCCGGCCGGCTCACGGCCGAGGGCCGCGGCGCCGCCAACCCGGTGGGCGACAACGGCACCCCCGAAGGCCGCGCCCTGAACCGCCGGGTGGAACTGTTCCTGTACGCGGTGAAATAGGGAGGGGGCGGGACACTGACCAGTCCCTTGCGGGCTGATCAGTGCCTGGCGCAGTCCTCACGCCTTCTGGTAGATCTCTGCCCCCTGGCTGATGAATTCGGCCGATTTCGCGGCCATGCCCTGGGCCAGGGCGGCGGCTTCGTCCAGGCCGTTTTCCCTGGCGTAGTCGCGCACGTCCTGCGAGATCTTCATGCTGCAGAACTTCGGGCCGCACATGGAGCAGAAGTGCGCCACCTTCATCGAGTCCTTGGGCAGGGTCTCGTCGTGGAAGGCGCGCGCCGTGTCCGGGTCCAGGCCGAGGTTGAACTGGTCCTCCCAGCGGAACTCGAAGCGCGCCTTGGACAGGGCGTTGTCGCGGATCGCCGCGCCCGGGTGGCCCTTGGCCAGGTCGGCCGCGTGGGCGGCGATCTTGTAGGTGATGATGCCGTCCTTCACGTCCTTCTTGTTGGGCAGGCCCAGGTGCTCCTTGGGCGTCACGTAGCACAGCATGGCCGTGCCGTACCAGCCGATCAGCGCCGCGCCGATGCCCGAGGTGATGTGGTCGTAGCCCGGCGCGATGTCCGTGGTCAGCGGGCCCAAGGTGTAGAACGGCGCCTCGTGGCAATGCTTGAGCTGCAGGTCCATGTTCTCGCGGATCATCTGCATGGGCACATGGCCCGGCCCTTCGATCATCACCTGCACGTCGTGCTTCCAGGCCACCTGGGTCAGTTCGCCCAGCGTGCGCAGTTCGGCGAACTGGGCCTCGTCGTTGGCGTCGTAGCCGGAGCCCGGACGCAGCCCGTCGCCCAGCGAGAAGCTGACGTCGTAGGCCTTCATGATCTCGCAGATGTCCTCGAAGTGCTCGTAGAGGAAACTTTCCTTGTGGTGCGCCAGACACCACTTGGCCATGATCGAGCCGCCGCGCGACACGATGCCCGTCATGCGGCTGGCCGTCATCGGCACGAAGGGCAGGCGCACGCCCGCGTGGATGGTGAAGTAGTCCACGCCCTGCTCGGCCTGCTCGACGAGCGTGTCGCGGAAGATGGCCCAGGTCAGGTCCTCGGCGATGCCGCCCACCTTCTCCAGCGCCTGGTAGATCGGCACGGTGCCGATCGGCACGGGGGAGTTGCGCACGATCCAGTCGCGCGTGGTGTGGATGTTCTTGCCGGTGGAAAGATCCATCACGTTGTCCGCACCCCAGCGCGTGGCCCAGACGAGTTTTTCCACCTCCTCCTCGATGCTGGAGGTGACGGCCGAGTTGCCGATGTTGGCGTTGATCTTCACCAGGAAGTTGCGCCCGATGGCCATGGGCTCGACCTCGGGGTGGTTGATGTTGGCCGGGATGATGGCCCTGCCGCGCGCCACCTCGTCGCGCACGAACTCGGGCGTGATCACGGGCGGGATGCTGGCGCCCAGGGCGTTGCCCGCCAGGCGCGCCTCGCGCGCGGCATCCTGCAGGTACGGGCGCGTCCATTCGCGGCGCCCGTTCTCGCGCAGCGCCACGTATTCCATCTCGGGGGTGACGATGCCCCGGCGGGCGTAGTGCATCTGCGTGACGTTGGCGCCGGCCCTGGCGCGGCGCGGCGGGCGCTGCAGGCCCGTGGCTTCGGCGCGCAGGGCGGCCAGGCGCTCGGACGCCTCGCTCTTCTGCCCGTCGTCGATGGGGGCGGGCGCGCGCCCCGCGTAGCGCTCGGTGTCGCCGCGCTCGGCGATCCATGCGCCGCGCACGCTGGGCAGGCCGCGCTTGACGTCGATGGCGGCGGCGGGGTCGGTGTAGGGGCCCGAGGTGTCGTAGACGCTGACGATCTCGCCGTTGGTCAGCGCGATGTCGCGCACCGGCACGCGCAGGTCGGCGCGGCTGCCGGCGAGGTAGGACTTGGTGGAAGCCGGGAAGGGCTCGCGTGCGCGGGCCAGCAGCTGGGAAAACGATTCAGGGGCGTTCATCGGCGGTGCATTCCTCTAGGACAGGGATGGAATGCTCCGCGATCGGTGCGCGAGGGCCCGCGCACCGGGGTGCGCGGGCCTGTGCACTGCAGCTCTTCTTACGCTGGTACTAACCAGATCAAGTTCGCGGTTTTGGCGGGCCGGCCCGCCATCTCAGCACGCCACTGTCGTGCACCCCGGAGCGGGTGCGAGTATAGGCGACGGGCCGCCATTCGACATACGGCCCGGCGCATATGCGCCATGCGCCCCGCGCCGCTCAGGTGCCGCCGACGTAGGGGTTGCTGCGCCGCTCGCGCCCGAAGGTGCTCTCGGGCCCGTGGCCGGGGATGAAGACCGTCTCGTCGCCCATGGGCCACAGGCGTTCGGTGATGCTGGCGATGAGCTGCGCGTGGTCGCCCTGCGGGAAATCGGTGCGGCCGATGCTGCCCGCGAACAGCACGTCGCCGACGAAGCAGCGCCCGATCTGCGGCGCGTGGAACACCACGTGGCCCGGCGTGTGGCCCGGGCAGTGGCGCACCTGCAGGGTCTCGTGGCCGATGGTGACGGTGTCGCCGTCGTGCAGCCAGCGCGTGGGCGTGAAGGTCTGGGCCGGCGGAAAGCCGAACATCGCGCTTTGCTGCGGCAGGCCGGCTATCCAGAACTGGTCGCCCTCCTGCGGGCCGATGATCGGCAGGCCAAGCTGCTGGGCCAGCTCGCCCGCGCCGCCCGCGTGGTCGATGTGCGCGTGCGTGAGCCAGATCGCAGCCAGGTGCAGGCCGCGGCGCCGGGCCTCGGCGAGGATGTGCTCCAGGTCGCCGCCCGGGTCGATCACGGCCGCCTGCATCGTCTGGTCGCACCAGACGAGCGAGCAGTTCTGCGCGAACGGCGTGACGGGGAGGGTGTGGTAGTGCAGCATGGCGGGCCGGGGGTGCTTCGCAAACCGGCTATTTGACCATCACGCGCTGCTTTCGTTGCGCGGGTGGCTTTGCGACTGCGTGGCGCCGCGCACCAAGTGTGGAAACCAATCTTCCATATGGATGGTAATTGTCCATATTGGCTGCGGCGTAATCGTGCTGATTCTTGTTTGCCCGTCCGGCGGTTTCAGGCAAATCAAGGGCTTGCGCCGGGCTGGTTGGTGTTTTCCCTGGGGGCCGCCGCTTTGGCACCGAAGTTGCTTCGTGTCTGTCATCCCACAGGAGGCACGCACGATGGAGACCTTTTACGATGTGATGCGCCGCAAGGGCATCTCGCGCCGCAGTCTGATGAAGTACTGCTCGCTGACGGCGACGTCGCTGGGCCTTGGCCCGGCCGTCGTGCCGCAGATCGCCCACGCGATGGAGAACAAGCCGCGCACGCCGGTGCTCTGGCTGCACGGCCTCGAATGCACCTGCTGCACCGAGAGCTTCATCCGCTCGGCGCACCCGCTGGCCAAGGACGTGGTGCTGTCGATGATCTCGCTCGATTACGACGACACCTTGATGGCCGCCGCCGGCCGGCAGGCCGAGGAGGTGCTGGAGCAGATCATCGAGAAGTACAAGGGCAACTACATCCTCGCGGTCGAGGGTAATCCGCCGCTCAATGAAGACGGCATGTTCTGCATCCAGTCGGGGCGGCCGTTCGTCGAAAAGCTCAAGCACACCGCGGCGGGAGCCAAGGCCATCATCGCCTGGGGTTCGTGCGCTTCGTGGGGCTGCGTGCAGGCGGCCAAGCCGAATCCGACGCAGGCCACGCCGATCGACAAGGTGATCTTCGACAAGCCCATCATCAAGGTGCCTGGCTGCCCGCCGATCGCCGAGGTGATGACAGGCGTGATCACCTACATGCTGACGTTCGACCGCATCCCCGAGCTCGATCGCCAGCGTCGGCCCAAAATGTTCTACAGCCAGCGCATCCACGACAAGTGCTACCGCCGTCCGCACTTCGACGCGGGCCAGTTCGTCGAGGCGTTCGACGATGAATCGGCGCGCCGCGGCTACTGCCTGTACAAGGTCGGCTGCAAGGGCCCGACCACCTACAACGCCTGCTCCACGGTGATGTGGAACGAGGGCACGAGTTTCCCGATCAAGGCCGGCCATGGCTGCATAGGCTGCTCGGAGGACGGCTTCTGGGATCGCGGCTCGTTTTACGACCGCCTGACCAACATTCCGCAGTTCGGGATCGAATCGACCGCCGACAAGATCGGCGCCACCGCCGCCGGCGTGGTCGGCGCCGCCGTGGTGGCGCATACCGTCGCGTCGGTCATCAAGCGCACCAAGCGCAAGAGCGACAGCGCGAGCGACAACCCCGCCCCCTGAGCCCAACGCAAGGAAGACAAGGCCATGTCCGTAACCTACGAAACCCAGGGCTTCAGGCTCGACAACTCCGGGCGACGCCTGGTGGTGGACCCGGTGTGCCGCATCGAGGGCCACATGCGCGTGGAAGTCAATGTGGACGCGCAGAACGTGATCCGCAACGCCGTCTCCACCGGCACCATGTGGCGCGGGCTGGAGGTGATCCTCAAGGGGCGCGACCCGCGCGATGCGTGGGCGTTCGTCGAGCGCATCTGCGGCGTGTGCACCGGCTGCCACGCGCTGGCCAGCGTGCGCACGGTGGAAGACGCGTTGGGCATCAAGGTGCCGCTGAATGCCCACCTGATCCGCGAGATCATGGCCAAGACGCTGCAGGTGCACGACCACGCGGTGCACTTCTACCACCTTCACGCGCTCGACTGGGTGGACGTGGTCAACGCGCTCAAGGCCGATGCAAAGCGCACCAGCGAGCTTCAGCAACTGGTCTCGCCCTCGCACCCGATGTCTTCGCCGGGATATTTCCGCGACATCCAGAACCGGCTCAGGCGTTTCGTCGAAAGCGGCCAGCTCGGCCCGTTCAGCAACGCCTACTGGGGCAGCAAGGCCTACGTGCTGCCGCCCGAGGCCAACCTGATGGCCACCGCGCACTACCTGGAAGCGCTGGACCTGCAGAAGGAGTGGGTCAAGATCCACACCATCTTCGGCGGCAAGAACCCGCACCCCAACTACCTCGTGGGCGGCGTGCCCTGCGCGATCAACATGGATGGCGATCTGGCCGCGGGCGCGCCGATCAACATGGAGCGCCTGAACTTCGTCAAGGCGCGCATCGACGAGATCATCGAGTTCAACAGGAATGTCTACGTGCCTGACGTGCTCGCCATCGGCACGCTGTACAAGCAGGCCGGCTGGCTCTACGGCGGCGGGCTGTCGGCGCTCAACGTGGCTGACTACGGAACGTACGAGCGGACGCCGTATGACCACAGCACGCAGCAGCTGCCCGGCGGCGTGGTGCTCGGCGGCAACTGGGACGAGGTGCTGCCGATCGATCCGCGCGACCCCGAGCAGGTGCAGGAGTTCGTCACCCACAGTTGGTACAAGTACGGCGACGGCAACAACGACAAGGGCCTGCATCCCTGGGACGGCGTGACCGAGCCGGATTACCAGCTCGGCCCCAACGCCAAGGGCACCAAGACCGCGATCGAGCAGCTCGACGAAGCCGCCAAGTACTCGTGGATCAAGGCGCCGCGCTGGCGCGGCCATGCGGTGGAGGTGGGGCCGCTCGCGCGCTACATCGTCGGCTACGTGCACGCGAGCAAGGGCAACAAATACTGCCAGCGCGTCAAGGACCAGATCGACGCGGCGGCGGTGGCGATCAACTCGGGCATCCCGAAGGCGCTGGGCCTGCCCGAGACGCAGTTCACCGCCAGGCAGCTGCTGCCCACCACCATCGGCCGCACGCTGGCGCGCTCGCTTGAAGGCCAGTACGCGGGCGAGATGATGCTGGACGACTGGAACAGCCTCGTGGCCAACATCAAGAGCGGCGACCGTTCGACCGCCAACGTCGAGAAGTGGGACCCATCCACCTGGCCCAAGGAGGCCAAGGGCGTGGGCACCGTGGCCGCGCCGCGCGGCATGCTGGGCCACTGGATCAAGATCAAGGACGGCCGCATCGAGAACTACCAATGCGTGGTGCCGACCACCTGGAACGGCAGCCCGCGCGATGCCAAGAAGCAGATCGGCGCGTTCGAGGCGAGCCTGATGGACACGCCGATGGTCAACCCCGAACAGCCGGTGGAGATCCTGCGCACCATCCACTCGTTCGACCCGTGCCTCGCCTGCTCCACGCACGTGATGAGCCCCGATGGCCAGGAACTCGCCAACGTCACCGTCCGCTGAATCCACAGGAGACACGACTATGAACAAGATAGCTGCCCGCGCAATATCCACCGGGTCTACAGCGCTTTTTCTCTTGATGTCAGGCGGCGCCCTGGCGCACACCGGCACGGGCGAGCCGCATGTCCACGGCTGGATGGCGAGCCTGCAGGCCGGTGTGCTGCACCCGTTCTCGGGCTGGGACCACCTGCTGGCGATGCTGATCGTCGGCGCCTGGGCGGTGGCCGGCCTGCGGCGCGGGCGGCGCGTGCTCGCGCCGCTGGCGTTTCTTGGGGCGCTGGCGCTCGGCGGCGTGCTCGGCATGGCGGGCGTGGTGATTCCCGGTGGTGAGCTGGCGATCGCGGCGAGCGTGGTCGTGCTGGCCGTGCTCTGGGGCCTGGGCCAGCGCGTGGCACCGGCCGGGGGGCTGGCGCTGATCGCCGTCGCCGGCTTGCTGCACGGCCATGCGCACGGCGCCGAGATGGCCGATGGGCTGTTCGCCACCGGTTACGCGGCGGGCTTTCTGATGGGCTCGGCGGCGCTGCACGGCCTGGGCTGGATTGCGGGTCGAGGCTTGGCCGAAACCCGCTCGGTGCTCGGCGAGCATGCGCGCCGCCTGCTGGCGGCTGGCGCCGGCCTGGCCGGCCTCGTGATGCTGGCCGGCCGCGTGTAAACCCACCACCTGCGAGGAGGACGTCATGGCAAACGTTTCCCGGCCGACGGCCATGGTGACCGGCGTGGACGACAACGCGGTCGCGCGCGGGCACAGCATCCAGTCGGTCTACGTCTATCAGGCGCCGGTGCGCATCTGGCACTGGATCAACGTGCTGTGCGTGTTCACGCTCGCGCTCACCGGCTATTTCATCGGCAAGCCGCTGCCCACGATGCCGGGTGAGGCCATCGCCAACTACCTGATGGGCTACATCCGCTTCGCGCACTTCGCGGCCGCCTACATCTTCGCGATCGGGTTGCTCGGGCGCATCTACTGGGCCATCGTCGGCAACCACCATGCGCGCGAGATGTTCTGGCTGCCGATCTTCCAGAAGGCCTACTGGAGCGAAGTTGGCCGCATGGCCCTGTGGTATGGCTTCATCGCGCCGCGCCCGGGCCGTTACGTGGGCCACAACCCGCTCGCGCGCCTGGCGATGTTCGGCTACGTGTGCCTGTCGATCTTCATGATCTTCACCGGCTTCGCGCTGTACGGCGAGGGCTCGCAGATGGGCTCGTGGCAGGAGCGGATGTTCGGCTGGGTGATTCCGCTGTTCGGCCAGTCGATCGACGTGCACAACTGGCATCGCCTGGGCATGTGGGCCATCGTCTGCTTCGTGATGCTGCACGTCTATGCCGCGATCCGCGAGGACATCATGGGCCGCCAGAGCATCATCAGCACCATGGTCTCCGGCCATCGCACGTTCAAGGAATAAGAGGCCCGCGCCATGAAGATCAGCGTCCTGGGCATTGGCAACCTGCTGTGGGCGGACGAAGGTTTCGGCGTGCGCTGCGTCGAGCTGCTGGCGCGCCGCCATGCGTTTCGCGACACGGTGCAAGTGCTCGATGGCGGCACGCTCGGGCTGTACCTGCTGCCCTGCGTGCAGGAGGCCGATGCGCTCCTGATCTTCGACGCGATCGATTACGGTTTGGAACCCGGCACGCTGAAGGTCGTGCGCGACGACGAGGTGCCGCGCTTCATGGGCGCCAAGAAGATGAGCCTGCACCAGACCGGTTTCCAGGAAGTGCTGCAACTCGCGCAATTCACCGGCAGCTACCCGAGCCATGTGACGCTGATCGGCTGTCAGCCCGAGGAGCTCGAAGACTATGGCGGCAGCCTGCGTGCGGTGGTCAAGGCCGCGCTCGAGCCGGCGCTCGCGCTCGGCATCGCCGAGTTGCGCGCCTGGGGCGCGGCGGTGGAAGACAAGGCACCGTTCGATGAGGAATCCGTCGCGTTTGGCGGGCTGGCCATGAATGTGTATGAATCGGGGCGCCCAAGCGCCGCCGACGCCTGCCGCTCGGGCGACGAACGCGTGCTCTGCACCCTGCCCGCCACGGGCCTGCCCCGCGTGTGAGGCCGCCATGTGCATAGGCATCCCCATGCAGGTCGTGCAGTGTGCCGAAGGCACCGCCGTATGCCGCGACGGCGCGGGCGAGCTGCATTCGCTGCGCACCAGTCTGCTCGAAGAGGGACTCGTCGTGGGCGACTGGGTGCTGACCTGCCTGCACGATGCGGTCGAGCGCCTCACACCCGAGCGCGCGCAAGAGGTGCTGCACACGCTGGCGCTGGTGCGCTCGGCGATGCAGCCGCCCGCGGCCGTGCTGGATGCCGACGTACACCCGGCCCGCGCCGCTGCCGGTTTTGATCTGCCCTCGCGCCTCAGTGCCAAAGAGCTTGCCGCGCTGACGGGCGCCTGAATGTTTGCCGCCGGAGACTGTCATGACCACCACCACACCGATCGAATCCCCACTTGTCGCCCGCCTGGTGCGTGACTTTGCCGCGGTGCGCGTCGATCCCGCCGCGCCCGATGCGTGGTGCGCCGACGCGCCGCACGCGGTGATGCTGCTCGCGGGCGATGCGGTGCGCTTCCCCGAGGGGCAGGATGTGGCGGTGGTGCTGCCCGAACTGCTCAAGGCCTGCGAGGGCGTGGTGGACGGCTCCGTGCGCATCGGCGTGGTGGAGCGCGAATCCGAGGACGCGGTGGCACGGCGCTTCGCCTCCCGGCGCTGGCCCAGCCTGATCTTCTTTCGCAATGGCCAGTACTGCACCGCGCTGGCGGGCATGCACGATTGGGATGAGTTCGTCGCGCACTTCCGCGAGAGCCTGGTCGTGGGGCCGTCGCCGCTGCCCACCGCGCCGGTGCCGCTGCGTGGGCTCGCGCCCGCGCGCGCCGCGCCGGGCGAGGCATCGGGCGCGAAGTCCGGCGTCATGTGACAAGCATCACCGCTCCCATCTCCGCCATCGTCAAGGAGTTCGCATGAAGCCACTTTCCATCACCCGCACGCGTAGCGCTGGCTCGCAGATCGAAGGCGAGCGCCTGGAATACATGAACATGCCCAAGGGCATGGAAGTCTATGAGCCGCCGCGCCTGCCCGAGGCCGAGCAGATCGCCGCCGCGCCCGAGGGCTTGAGCGTGCTGCAGGAGGTCGCCGATGCGCTGGTGCGCAGCGCGGGCAGCCACGGCAACGAGACGCTCGACATCACCGCGCTGACCGCGGCCGAACGCGCCGTGGTCAACCAGGTGCTCGGCGAGGGCGAGGTCAGCGCCATCATCGACAACGGCGACGGCGTGCGCGTGAGCGTGCAGGAATCGCTGCTCGCGGGTGTATGGCGCCTCATCACCACACGTGGCGATGCGATCGAGCGCGATGCAATCGAGGTCGGCGCCGTGCCGGCCCTGTTCGCGCAGGCGGCGATGCTCGACTGGGGTGCCGAGCGCCCCGCGTGGCAGGGGCCGCTGCCGCCCAACGTGCTCAACGCGCCTTCGCTGGTGGAGGAAGTGCGCGACCGGTCGGCGCGCTGGGAGCCGGGGCAGGAGGCGCACGTCATCAACCTGACGCTGCTGCCCGTGACGATGGAGGACATCGGCTTTCTCGACCACGAGATCGGCACCGGCTCGCTGCTCGTGCTCTCGCGTGGCTACGGCAACTGCCGCATCACCAACACGCGCATGCGCTACGGCTGGCGCGTGGTCTACTACAACTCGATGGACAAGGTGATCCTCAACACCGTGGAGATCACCGACATTCCGCAGGTCATGATGGCCGCGCCCGAAGACATCCGCGACGCACACGAGCGGCTGGTGGACCTGCTGCACATCTTGCGGGAGGACTGAGGCCATGCAACGCCTGGAGACTTTCGAGGGCACCTATCTGGGCGACAAGAGCGCGCTCAAGCCTGGCTCGCGCCTCGAATGCAAGATCTGCTGGTGGATCTACGACCCCGCCGAGGGCGATGCGGTGTGGCAGATCCCGCCCGGCACGCCGTTTGCCGAACTGCCGCCGCACTGGCGCTGCCCCAATTGCGATTGCCCGCCTGAACAGTTCATGCTGCTGGACGATGAGCGCGCCGCACCCGGAGCCTGAATGCCGGACGAGTTCAGCATCGCGACAGCCGCCTGATGGCGCACCACGCCATGCCTGCCGCCACCCATCCCGAACCGCTCGCCACGCTCGATCCCGCGCTGCTCGCGCGGCGCGTGCGGGTGCTGGAGCAGCGCTTCGACACCATCGCGCGCGAGCGCATGGCGGGCCTGCCCATCGTCAATCCGCATCTGCGCGTGCAGGCGCTGGGTTTCGAGCCGACCGCATCGGCCGCGGACAGCCGCGTCGCGATCATCGCGGGCGTGCTGATCACGCCGTGGTTCATGAGCCTCGTGCGCCTGCCGCTCACGCCCCACACCGTGAGCGCGGTCGCGCGCGAGCAATGGCGCAGCGGCAGCAAGCGCAGCCATGTGTTCGGCGCGCACGGCTTCGTCTTCCTCGCCGCGCACGACGAGGTGCTGGGCGTGTACGAAAGCTGCGCGCTGTTCTCGCCGATGGACGGGTTCGCGGACCATGCCGGCGCCGAGACCGTGGCGCTCGAAGTGCTGCGCCAATTGCGCGACGCGCCCGAGCCGGTGGAGGCCGTGCCCGCTGCGTCCGACACCGCCCATGCGCAAGAGGCCGCAGCGGCCTCGCGCCGCGCGCTGTTGTTCGGGCGCGGCGCACCGGGGACAGGCCCATGAGCAGCCTCACGCCGCCGCTGCACGTGCGCCCCGGAGTGCCGCCGGGCCGGGCGGTGCGCCACCAGCGCGCCGACCTGGCGCAGGTGCTGGCCGAGCGCACGCCACTGGCCGAACTGCCGGACGTGCTGGGCCGCGTCTACAACCTGTGCGGCCGCGCGCACACGCTGGCCGCGCGCCTTGCGCTGGCTGCCGTGGGCGCGCTCGCGCCGGTGCCGGGTGACGAGAGCCTGCGCGCGCTGCACACCGAGACCTGGCTCGAACACACGCGCCGCCTGCACCTCGATTGGCCGCGTTTGCTGCTCGCGGGCCACCCCGACCTGGCGGATGGCCAGTCCGCCGCGCTGCAGGCGTTGCGCCGCTGCCCCGTGCCGCTGCACCAGCCGCTGGCCGACTGGCCCGGTGCCGACGTGCTGCGCGCGCTGGCTCAATGGCAGGCGCAGAGCGCACTGGGCCAGCCCGCCGACGCGTGGCTGCGCGCCTGGAGCGCGCATGGCGTGCAGGCGCTGGCCGACTGGGCCGTGCGGGCAGATACCTGGCTCGCGCGAGCGCTGCGGCAGGCGCTGGCGGTGCAGGCCGGCCTGGCGCCCGAGCGCCACGCGCGCGTCGCTGCACTCGAATTCCATCGCGATGCCGATCGCTGCGCCGCCTTCGCCCAGGCGGTGCTGGCGCAGCCCGCGCTGGCGGCCGAACCGGTGGTCGGCGGTGCGCCCTGCCACACCGGCACCTGGTCGCGCGGCGGCGCGCCCGCATCCACGCTGCTGGCCATGCTTGGCTCGCGCATCGCCGAATGGCTGCGCCTGCTCACGCCCGCCGCGCGCCCGTTGCTCGCGGCGCAGGCCCGCCGCTGCGCGCCGCATGCGGCATGGGCCTGGGTGGAGATGGCGCGCGGCCTGCTGCTGCACGTGGTGGAACTGCGCGCCGATGGCGGCGTGGCGCGTTACCGCGTGGTCGCGCCGACCGAATGGAATTTCCACCCGTTGGGCGCGGCGTCGCGGCGCATTGGCGATCTGCGTCCCGTGGATGCCGTGCAGGCCGCGCAGCAGGTCAGCCTCGTGATGGCGGCGTTCGACCCGTGCGTGCCCTTCATCATCGAGCCCGCCGAATTGCCGAAGGAGGCCTTCCGTGCATGAAGTGAGCCTGGCTGGCGGCATCCTGCGCATCGTCGAGCGCGTGGCCGAGCGCGAGCGCTTCAGCCGGCTGCTGCACCTGCGGCTCGAAGCCGGCAGTCTCGCGGGCGTCGACGTGCGCGCGCTGCGCTTCGCGCTCGAAGCGCTCAGCCCCGGCACGCTGCTCGAGGGCGCGCGCATCGACATCGACAGCCCTGTCGGCCAGGCCTGGTGCATGGACTGCGCGGCGAATGTGGCGATAGAGCAGCGCGGCGATGCCTGCCCGACTTGCGGCGGCTATCAGCTGATCCCCAACGGCGGCACCGAACTGCGCGTGGTGGACATGGAGGTCGCTGACCCATGAACACCTTGCGCTGCTTTGCTATTGATAGCTTCTGGCGCTTGATGGACGGGCGTTTAGAGTTGATTGGATTTGAATTTTTGCGACGATGGCCGTACGCCCCGCGCCTGCCACGTGCGGGCGTCTGAAGTTTTTTGCGATACAACCAAACCGTCTTCTTCACTGAACATCAGGAGAAAACCATGTGCGTCGTCTGCGGATGCTCCAACACCTCCGATCCGGTCACCAGCCATGCCCACGGCCACGGGCATGCGCAGGGCATGGACGCGCAATCCGACCTGCACTTCGGCCAGGGCGCGGCGCGCGTCTCGGTGCCGGGCATGAGCCAGAGCCGCGCGATCCAGATCGAGGAAAACGTGCTCGGTGCCAACGACGCGATCGCCGGGCGCAACCGCGCGCAGTTCGCGGCGCACGGCATCACCGCGCTGAACCTCGTCTCCAGTCCCGGCTCGGGCAAGACCACGCTGCTGTGCGCCACCTTGCAGGCGCTGCGCCAGCGCCGCCCCGACGTGCCGCTCGCGGTGATCGAGGGCGACCAGCAGACGAGTTTCGACGCCGACCGCATCCGCGCCACGCAGGTGCCCGCGATACAGATCAACACCGGCAAGGGCTGCCACCTCGACGCGCCCATGGTGGCCGAGGCGTTCGAGCGCCTGCATGGCCACTTTCACCAGCACGGCCGCGACCATGCGCATGACCACGGCCATCATCACCACGATGGCGGCCTGCTGTTCATCGAGAACGTCGGCAACCTCGTCTGCCCCGCCGCGTGGGATCTGGGCGAGGCCGCCAAGGTGGCGATCCTCTCGGTCACCGAGGGCGAGGACAAGCCGCTCAAGTACCCCGACATGTTCGCCGCGTCGCGGCTGATGATCCTGAGCAAGATCGACCTGCTGCCGCATGTGCCATTCGACGTCGCGCGCTGCCTCGCGCTCGCGCGGCGCGTGAATCCGGCGATCGAGGTGTTGCAGCTGTCGTCCACTACCGGCGAGGGCATGGACGAGTGGCTGCACTGGCTCGAACACGCGATGGGCCATGCGCACCATCACCACGATCACGGCCACGGGCACGCGCACGACCCAGCCTCGGCCACCGAAGCCGGACTGCGCGAGCGCGTGCGCCAGCTCGAGGCGGAGCTGGCCAGCGCCCGCGCCGAGCGCGCCTGACAGGGTGGGCGTGAGATGACAATCAGCATCCTCGGCGTCGGCGCCTGGCTCAAGAACGCGGCCTGCCTGTGGGTCGATGGCCGCGCGCACTGGTCGCCGCTGCATGGCGACCTGGGCACGCGCACGGCCTGCGAGGCGCTGGAAGCCTCGGTGCAGACGCTGCTGTGCGAGGCCGGTGCCGCGGGCGCGCCGGTGCAGGCCATCGCGCACGATCTGCACCCGGATTTTTTCAGCACGCATCTGGCGCTTGCCACCGCCGATGCGATCGGCGTGCCCGCGATCGGCGTGCAGCACCACCACGCGCATCTGGCGGCGGTGCTGGCCGCGCACGGCGTGGATGGCCCGGCGGTGGGCCTCGCGCTGGACGGCGTGGGCCTTGGCTCCGATGGCCTGCCCTGGGGCGGCGAGTTGTTGTGGCTGGCTGGCGCGCAGTGGCAGCGGCTCGGCCATCTGCTGCCGCTCGCGCTGCCCGGTGGCGACCGCGCTGCGCGCGAGCCGTGGCGCATGGCCGCAGCCGCATTGCACGCGCTGGGTCGCGCCGACGAGATCGTGCCGCGCTTCGGCGCGCGGGTGGGCACGGCGATGGCGCAGGGCGTGCGCCGCATGCTGGAGCAAGGTCTGAATTCCCCATTGAGCAGCAGCTCCGGCCGCTGCTTTGACGCCGCTGCCGGCGCGCTCGGACTGTGCCTGCGCCAGCACGACGAAGCGCAAGCGGCCATCGCGCTGGAGCGCGCTGCCACGCGCGCGCTGGCCGCGCGCGGCGAGATCGCGGCGCCCACGGCTGGTGTCGATGCGCAAGGAAGGCTCGATTGGCGTCCCTTGATTGCGCCGCTGTTCGATGCGCGTGACGTCGATACCGCTGCCGCCGCATTCCACATCGGCCTGGCCGATGGCCTGGCTGATTGGCTGCTCGCCGCCGCCCGCGCGCGCGGCGTGCGCACCGCATGCCTCGGCGGCGGGTGCTTCTTCAACCGCATCCTGCGCGAGCGCGTGCACAAGCGCCTGGCCGATGCGGGCCTGACGGTCTTGCTGCCCGGCGAACACGGCTGCGGCGATGCCGGCCTGGCGCTTGGCCAGGCCTGGGTCGCGGCGCAGCAACTGGCTGGCGCGCGCACCGCGGCCGACGATCCCTTGTCGACGGAGGCCGCCGCATGCGCCTGACCGTTTGTTTCACCCGCACCTGCTGAGGGGACCCTTGCCATGTGCCACGCCCTGCCTTCCTTGTTGATTGAACGCCTGCCGGGGGATGACGCGATCGTCGAACTCGGGGGCGTGCGCAAGACCGTCTCAGTCGCGCTGCTGCCCGATGCCAAGGTGGGCGACTACGTGATCGTGCATGTCGGCTTTGCCATCGGCCTGATCGACCCCGACGAAGCCGCGCGCACGCTCGCGCTGTTCGCCGAAATGGAGGCGGCGCACCGGGCCACGACGATGCAGGAGACCGCGCCATGAAATACATCGACGAATTCCGCGACGGCGGCATCGCCAGCGTGCTGGCCGCGCGCATCGCGGCCGAGGCGCGGCCCGAGCGCAACTACAGCTTCATGGAGTTCTGTGGCGGCCACACGCACGCGATCGCGCGCTACGGCGTGGGCGAACTGCTGCCGCCCAACGTGCGCATGATCCACGGCCCCGGCTGTCCGGTGTGCGTGCTGCCGATAGGCCGCATAGACCAGGCGATCCAACTGGCGCTGGAGCGCGGCGCCATCGTCTGCACTTATGGCGACACCATGCGCGTGCCGGCTTCGGGGTCGCTGAGCCTGACCAAGGCCAAGGCGCGCGGCGCCGACATCCGCATGGTCTATTCGGCGGCGGATGCGTTGAAGATCGCGCGCCGCCATCCGGATCGTGAAGTGGTGTTCTTCGCCATCGGCTTCGAGACCACCACGCCGCCCACCGCGGTATTGATCAAGCAGGCGCAGGCCGAGGCCATTCCCAACCTCAGCGTGCTGGCCTGCCACGTGCTCACGCCCAGCGCGATCACGCACATCCTCGAATCGGCCGAGGTACGCGACTTCGGCACCGTGCCCATCGACGGTTTCATCGGTCCGGCGCACGTCAGCATCGTGATCGGCTCGGCGCCGTACGAGCACTTCGCCGAGGAATACCGCAAGCCGGTGGTCATCGCGGGCTTCGAACCGCTTGACGTGATGCATGCCATCCTGATGCTGGTGCGCCAGATCAATGAAGGCCGCGCCGAGGTCGAAAACGAATTCAGCCGCGCGGTCACTTGCGAAGGCAACCTGGCTGCGCAAAAGTTGGTGGCCGAGGTGTTCGAGCTGCGCGAGAACTTCGAATGGCGCGGCTTGGGTGACGTGCCCTACAGCGCGCTCAAGATCCGCGGCGCCTACGCGCAGTTCGACGCCGAGCGGCGCTTCGGCCTCGTCTATCACGGCGTGCCCGACCACAAGCAGTGCGAATGCGGCGCGATCCTGCGCGGCGTCAAGAAACCCACCGACTGCAAACTGTTCGGCACCGTCTGCACGCCCGAGACGCCCATGGGCTCATGCATGGTGTCTTCCGAAGGCGCCTGCGCGGCGCACTACAGCTACGGCCGCTTCAAGGACAAGAAGCCTGAACCGGCCACCCACGCGACCTGAATCTGAAGAACGATGAAAAAAGACTACCTGCGTCCGGTCGATTTCAAGAACGGCCGCATCGACATGAACCACGGCGCGGGCGGGCGCGCCACGCTGCAACTGATAGAAGAGCTGTTCGCGCGCGCTTTCGACAACGAGCTGCTGCGCGAAGGCGACGACGGCGCGCGCCTTGACGTGCCGCCAGGCCATCGCCTCGTGATGGCGACCGATGCGCACGTGATCTCGCCGCTCGAATTCCCCGGCGGCGACATCGGCGCCTTGAGCGTGCATGGCACCGTCAACGATGTGGCGATGCTAGGCGCCGAGCCGCGCTGGCTCGCGGCCAGCTTCATCCTCGAAGAAGGCTTTGCGCTGGCCGATCTCAAGCGCATCGTTGAATCCATGGCCGCCGCCGCGCGCCAGGCGGGTGTGGCCATCGTCACCGGCGACACCAAGGTGGTCGAGCAGGGCAAGGGCGATGGCGTGTTCATCACCACGACGGGCGTCGGCGTGCTGCCGGTGGCGCGGCGCATCTCGGGCGCGCTCGCGCGGCCGGGCGATGCGGTGCTGGTCTCGGGCACCATCGGCGATCACGGCGTCGCGGTGCTGTCGCAGCGCGAATCGCTCGAATTCGAGACGCAGATCGTCTCCGATACCGCCGCGCTCAATGGCTTGGTCGCCGCGATGCTTGCCGCCGTACCCGAAGGCGCGGTGCGCACGCTGCGCGACCCGACGCGAGGCGGGCTCGGCACCACGCTCAACGAAATCGCGCGCCAGTCGGGCGTGGGGGTGCAGCTCGACGAGGCGCGCATTCCGATCGCGCCGCAGGTGGCGGGCGCGTGCGAGCTGCTCGGGCTCGACCCGCTGTACATCGCCAACGAGGGCAAGCTGATCGCCATCGTCGCGCCCGAGCATGCGGAGGCCGTGCTCGACGCGATGCGCGCGCACCCCTTGGGGCGCCGCGCCGCGCGCGTGGGTGACATCACGGAGGACGCGCACCACTTCGTGCAGATGATCACGCGCTTTGGCGGCCAGCGCGTGGTCGATTGGCTCTCCGGTGAACCGCTGCCGCGCATTTGCTGACATGACCACGCCGCTTCGCATCCTGCTGCTCACGCACATCTTCAACGGCCTGTCGCAGCGCCTGTTCATCGAACTGCGCGCGGCCGGGCATGCCGTATCGATCGAGTTCGACATCGCCGACACGGTGGCCGAGGAGGCGGTCGCGATGTACCAGCCCGATCTGGTGATCGCACCGTTCCTGAAGCGGCGCATTCCCGAATCGATCTGGAGCAAGTACGTCTGTCTCGTCGTGCACCCCGGGCCGCCGGGCGATGGTGGGCCGTCGGCTCTCGACTGGGCCATCCTGCGCGGCGCACCCCGCTGGGGCGTGACGGTGCTACAGGCCAATGGTGGGCTCGATGCCGGCGAAGTCTGGGCCTTTGAGACGTTCGCGATGCGCGGTGGCGCGAGCAAGAGCAGCCTGTACCGGCGCGAAGTGACCGGGGCCGCGGTGCGCGCGGTGCAGGCCGCGCTGCAGCGCTTTGTGCGCGGCGCCGCCGGGCCGCGCGGCGCATTGGCGCTGCCCGAGGAGCGTGGCGCGTGGCAGCCGCTGATGCGCAAGCACGAACGCGCCATCGACTGGACGCGGCACGACCAGTCCGAAGTGCTGCGCCGTGCACACAGCGGCGACGGCAGTCCTGGCGCCGAAGCGCTGGTGTTCGGCCAGCCGTGCCGCCTGTTCGATTTGCATGAAGCCCGGATCATGCACCAAGCCGCGCCGGGCACGGTGCTCGCCCGGCGCGGCCCGGCGCTGGCGATTGCCACGCGTGGCGGCGGCGCGGTCTGGGTTGGCCACATGCGCCGTGTGGCGGAGGACGGCGTGGTCGATGACCTCAAGCTGCCCGCGACCGAAGCCTTCGCCGAATTCTGCGCGTCCGTACCCGCTTCACCGGCGCCGTTGCTGCGCGAAGTCGATGCTCCACCCGCGCAGGCGCTTGAATGGGACGAGTTGCGCTACCGCGAATACGGCAGTGATGGCGCGCGCGTCGGCTGGCTCGAATTCGATTTCCACAACGGCGCAATGTCCGAGCGCCAGTGCCGCCGCCTGGAAGCCGCACTGATCGAACTGCGTGTGCGCCCGCTGCAGGTGCTGGTGCTGGCCGGTGGCGCCGAGTTCTTCTGCAATGGCATCCACCTGCACACGATAGAGGCCGCGTCGCGCCGCGAGGGCGATTCGGCCGCCGATGCCTCGTGGCGCAACATCCAGGCGATCGACGACACCGTGCTTGCCCTGCTCGAAACCACCGACCGCCTCACCGTGGCCGCCCTGCGCGGCAACGCCGGTGCCGGCGGCTGCTTTCTGGCGCTCGCGGCCGACGAGGTCTGGGCGCAGCCCGGCGTGGTGATGAACCCGCACTACAAGAACATGGGCAACCTCTACGGCTCTGAGTACTGGACCTATACGCTGCCGCGGCGTATCGGTCTGGAGGCGGCGCGCGCCGTGATGCGCGAGCGCCTGCCCACCGGCGCGCGCCAGGCCGCGGCCAGCGGGCTGATCGACGATTGCTTTGGAGAGGATGTGGCGAGCTTCGAGACCGAGGCTCTGGAGCGCGCGCTCGCCCTGGCCGCGTCGCCCGACCTTGCCGGCCGCATCGCCGCCAAGGCCGGACGCCGCGCCTTGGATGAAGCCGCCAAGCCGCTCGCCGCCTACCGCGAGGAAGAGCTCGCGCGCATGCGTCTCAATTTCTACGGGTTCGATCCGAGCTACCACGTCGCGCGCCACCACTTCGTGCACCGCAAGCCGCAGGCGTGGACGCCGCGGCACTTGGCGATTCACCGCTGAAGCCGGGCCGGTGAATCGGGTACCGGCGCACGCTGGTGGCGTGCGTCAGCCTGCCGCGTATCGCTTCGCCATTGCCTCCTGCCGCACCACTTTGATCTTGCCCGCCTGTCCACAGCAGCCGAAGGCTTCGAAGCGCTGCCTGCAGATGCCGCGCGCGGCCGACTTGGCGGCGGCCAGCGCCTTGCGCGGGTCGAACTCGCCCGGCTGTTTGGTGAACAGCTCGCGCATCGCGCCGGTCATTGCGAGGCGAATGTCGGTGTCGATGTTGACCTTGCGCACGCCGTGCCTGATGCCGCGCACGATCTCTTCCACCGGCACGCCGTAGGTTTCCTTGATGTCGCCACCGTACTGGCGAATGAGGGTCAGCCATTCCTGCGGCACGCTCGACGAGCCGTGCATCACCAGATGCGTGTTCGGCACCTGCGCGTGGATCGCGGCGATGCGGTCGATCGCCAGGATGTCGCCGGTGGGCTTGCGGCTGAACTTGTAGGCGCCGTGGCTGGTGCCGATGGCGATCGCCAGTGCGTCCACCCCTGTGCGGGCCACGAAGTCACGCGCTTGCGCCGGGTCGGTCAGCAGCATGTCGTGCGTCAGCTTGCCGGCCGCGCCCACGCCGTCTTCCTCGCCGGCTTCGCCGGTTTCCAGGCTGCCGAGGCACCCCAGTTCGCCCTCGACCGAGACACCGACGGCGTGCGCCATCTCGCAAACCTTGCGCGTCACGTCGAGGTTGTAGTCATGGCTGGCGGGCGTCCTGGCGTCCTCGCGCAGCGAGCCGTCCATCATCACGCTGGTGAAGCCCGAGCGGATGGCCTGCATGCACACCGCCGGCGTGGCGCCGTGATCCTGGTGCAGCACGATGGGGATGTCGGGATGCGCCTCGGCCGCCGCCAGCACCATGTGGCGCAGATAGGGCTCGCCCGCGTACTTGCGCGCGCCGGCCGAGGCCTGCAGGATCACCGGGCTGTCGGTGGCCTGCGCGGCTTCCATGATGGCCTGGATCTGTTCCAGGTTGTTGACGTTGAAGGCCGGCACGCCGTAGCCGTGCTCGGCCGCGTGATCCAGAACCTGCCTCAGCGATGCGAGGGCCATGCGTATGCTCCTTGGTGGTTGGTCAGAATGTCGTCCTGTCCGCGAGCTCGGCGGAGTACCGCCAGCGCCGGCAATGGCGTGCCTTCGAGCACTTCGAGGAAGGCACCGAGGTCGAAGCGGATGAGCTGGCGGGGCGGCATGGGCGGTCTGCGGCGAGCTAGTGGCCGCACAACGAGCGCACCGCATCGGCCAGGCGCGCGGCCGTGATGCCGAAGTGCTCGTACAACACGTCCGCTGGCGCCGATTCGCCAAAGCGGCCAATGCCTATCACCGCGCCGCTGCGGCCTACGTATTTGCGCCAGAAATCGGGGTGGGCGGCTTCGACCGCCACGGCAGGCAGGTGCGCGGGCAACACCGAGTTCTGGTACGCCGCATCCTGCCGGTCGAAAACAGAGGTCGATGGCATCGACACCACGCGCGTCGCGATGCCCTCGCACGCGAGCTGTGCCTGCGCGGCCAGCGCAATCGACAGCTCGGAGCCGGTGCCTATCAGCAGCGCCTGCGCGCCTTTCATGTCCGATAGCACATAGCCGCCACGCCGGATCACGCTCGCGGATACCTTGCCGCCTGTGAGATTGGGCAGGTTCTGGCGCGACAGCGCGAGCGCGCTCGGGCCGTCGCGGCGCTCGATCGCGCTGGCCCATGCAACGGCGGTTTCCAGTCCATCGGCCGGGCGCCAGACATCCAGATTCGGGATCAGCCGCAGGCTGGGCACGTGCTCGACGCTCTGGTGCGTCGGGCCGTCCTCGCCCAGGCCGATGCTGTCGTGCGTGAAGACGTGGATCACGCGCTGCTGCATCAGCGCCGCCATGCGGATCGCGTTGCGGCTGTAGTCGCTGAAGGTGAGGAAGGTGCCGCCATACGGGATGAAGCCGCCATGCAGCGCCATGCCGTTGAGCGCTGCCGCCATGCCGAATTCGCGCACGCCCCACGAGAGGTGATTGCCAGCCTGGTCGCGTCCGGCAGGCGTGCAGCCCTTGAAATTGGTGAGGTTGGAGCCGGTCAGGTCGGCCGAGCCGCCGAACAGCTCGGGCAGCAGCGGCGCGAGCGCGTTCAAGGCGTTCTGGCTGGCCTTGCGCGTGGCGACCGCCGCCGGGTCGGCGGCGATCGCGGCGAAGATCTCGGGCAATCGGGCGCTGAAGCCGGCGGGCAGCTCGCCCGAGGTACGGCGCTCGAACTCGGCCGCCAGTTCCGGGTGCGCCGATCGATAGGCCTCGAAGCGCTGGCGCCATGCGCGCTCCAGCGCCCTGCCGTGCTCGCGCGCATCCCAGAGCGCGGCGACGTCTTCGGGCAATTCGAATGGCGCATGCGGCCAGTCCAGCGCCGCGCGTGTCGCGGCCACCTCGGCGGCGCCAAGCGCCGCGCCGTGCACGTCGTGCGTGCCGGCCTTGTTCGGCGAGCCGCGCCCGATCACGGTCTTGCAGCAGATCAGCGTGGGCTTGCCACGGGGCCGCGTGGCCTGCGCGCGCGCGGCGTGGATCGCGGCGTCCACCGCCGCCGCGTCGTGGCCGTCGATATCGGCGATCACGTTCCAGCCGCAGGCCGCGAAGCGCGCCGGCGTATCGTCGGAGAACCAGCCCTTCACATGGCCGTCGATGCTGATGCCGTTGTCGTCGTAGAACGCGATGAGCCTGGACAGGCGCAGCGTGCCGGCGAGCGAGCAGGCTTCGTGGCTGATGCCTTCCATCAGGCAGCCGTCGCCCATGAAGACGTAGGTGTGATGGTCGACGATGGTGTGGCCGTCGCGGTTGAACTCGGCCGCGAGCAGCTTTTCGGCCAATGCCATGCCGACCGCGTTCGCCAGCCCCTGCCCGAGCGGGCCGGTGGTGGTTTCCACGCCGGGTGTGACGCCGGCTTCGGGGTGGCCGGGCGTCTTGCTGTGCAGCTGGCGAAAGCGCTGGAGCTCGGCGATCGGCAGGTCGTAGCCTGTCAGGTGCAGCAGCGCGTACAGCAGCATCGAGCCGTGCCCGTTGCTGAGCACGAAGCGGTCGCGGTCGGCCCAGCGCGGGTTGGCGGGGTTGTGCCTGAGGTGCCGGTGCCACAGCGCCTCGGCGATCTCGGCCATGCCCATGGGCGCGCCGGGGTGGCCGCTCCTGGCGGCCTCGACCGCATCGACCGCCAGCATGCGGATGGCGTTGGCCATGCGGTGGGTGGCGGCGGGGGCCTGCGTGGTGCCGGTCGGCAGCGGTGCGTTCATCTCAGGTCTCCATCGCGCGCGCATGCCGGCGCGTCGAACAATCGGAAGGCTGCGCAGCCGAGAGCCGGCCGCTGGTGTCGCTGTGCCCGCTCATGAAGAGGCTTTTTTCTTGCGTTCCATCATTCGCCAGACGAAGGGCGTGAAGATGAGCTGCATCGCCAGCTCCATCTTTCCGCCCGGCACCACGATGGTGTTGGCGCGGCTCATCCATGCGTTCTGGATCATGCTGAGCAGGTACTGGAAGTCGATGCCCTTGGGGTTGGCGAAGCGGATCACTACCATGCTTTCGTCGGCGCTTGGGATGTCGCGCGCGATGAAGGGGTTGCTGGTGTCCACCACCGGCACGCGCTGGAAGTTGACGTGCGTGTGCGCGAACTGCGGCACGATGTAGTGCACGTAGTCGGGCATGCGGCGCAGGATGGTGTCGGTCACCGCCTCGGTGCTGTAGCCGCGCTGGTGCTTGTCGCGCCACAGCTTCTGGATCCACTCGAGGTTGACCACCGGCACCACGCCGATGCGCAGGTCGGCGTGGCGGGCGATGTCGTGCTCGGGCGTGACTACGGCGCCGTGCAGGCCCTCGTAGAACAGCATGTCGGTGTCGGCGGGCAGTGCTTCCCACGCCGTGAAGGTGCCGGGCTCCTGGCCGCAGGGTGCGGCCTCCTCGGCGTTGTGCAGGTACTTGCGTGCCCGGCCCTGGCCGGTTTCGCCGTAGGTGCGAAACAGCTCCTCCAGCTCGCCGAACAGGTTGTTGTCGGGGCCGAAGTGGCTGAAATGCTTGTCGCCCCGTTCCTCGGCTTCGGCCTGGCGCAGCCGCATCTCCTTGCGGTCGTAGCGGTGGAAGCTGTCGCCCTCGATCACAGCGGCGTTGACGCCCTCGCGGCGAAAGATGTTCTGGAAGGTGCGTGTCACCGTGGAGGTGCCGGCGCCGGACGAGCCGGTGATCGCGATGATGGGATGGCGTTCGGACATGGTGTTGGGGCTCGGGGATCACGGGAATCGGTGGGCGGACGCGGTCATTGAACCAGCGCATCGGCGCGGAACAGACCGCGCTCGCCGAACAGCGGATGCACCGGCTCATGCACCTTGGCCGGTTCGGCGTGGTAGCGCTCGATGCGCTCGACCTCGTTCTTCGAGCCGAACACCACGCCTATGCGCTGGTGCAGCGATTCGGGCTGCACCGTCAGCATGGGCACGCGGCCGGTGGATACGCGCCCGCCTGCCTGCTCGATGATGAAACCGACCGGATTGGCCTCGTAGAGCAGGCGCAGGCGTCCGGGTTTGGCTGGGTTCCTGCCGTCGCGCGGGTACATGAACACGCCGCCGCGCATCAGGATGCGGTGCGCCTCGGCCACCATGCTGGCGATCCAGCGCATGTTGAAGTCCTTGCCGCGCGGGCCGGTCTGGCCGGCCAGGCATTCGTCGACGTAGCGCTTGACCGGTGCTTCCCAGAAGCGCGCATTCGATGCGTTGATCGCGAACTCGCGTGTGTCCTCGGGTATGTGCATCTCGGGGTGCGTGAGCATGAACTGTCCCAGATTGGGGTCGAGCGTGAACCCCGCCACGCCGTTGCCCACGCTCAGGATCAGCATGGTCGACGGGCCGTACAGCGCGTAGCCCGCGGCGCATTGCTGGCAGCCAGGCTGCAAAAAGTCGGCTTCCACGACGTCGCGGCCCGAGTCGATCACGTCCTGCGGTGCGCGCAGCACGCTGAAGATGCTGCCCACCGTCACGTTCACGTCGATGTTGCTCGAGCCATCGAGCGGGTCGAACACCAGCAGGTACTTGCCGCGCTGCAAGGTTGGCGGGATCTGGTAGGGCGTGTCCATCTCTTCCGACGCCATGCCCGCGAGCTGCCCGCCCCATTCGGTCATCTGCGTGAAGTACTCGTTGCTGATGACGTCGAGCTGCTTCTGTTGCTCGCCCTGTACGTTGACCGTGGTGGCGACTTCCGCCGCCGGGTTGCCCAGCATGCCACCGAGTTCGCCGAAGGCGACCGAGCGCGCGATCGCCTTGCAGGCCAGCGCCACGTCGAGCAGCAGCGCGTTGAAGTCGCCGCTGGCGCTGGGAAACCGGCGGCGCTGCTCAATCAGGTATTGCGTCAGCGTGAAGCGACGGCGGCGGGGCGGGTTGGTGGTCATCGTGAGGGGCTTTCATGCATGGGCAGGCGTGCCTTGCCGCGCGTCGGCATGCCACTGGCGCAGCTGCGCGAGGCTCAGGCCCGACAGGTTGGGCAGCACGCGCAGCGCGCCTCTGAAATCGTGGTGCGCGGTGAATTCGTTGGGTGCGATGACAGTGGCCGGGCCCGCCTCGTGCGCAGAGGCCAGGCCGTTGGCCGAATCCTCGAACGCCACCCAGCCCGACGCGGGCAGGTGGGCGCGCCCGGTATCGGCCAGAGTGCCATCGACGTCGAGGATCAGGGCTTGCAGCGTCATTTGGAGTCTCCTTGTTGGAATACGCGGCTGGCGAGAATGTCGCTCGCCGCGAGCGTGCCGAGGTCGCCCGCCGTCAGCACGCGCTCGCGGTCGGCGAACAGGCGGCTGGCCTGGCGCAGTCGCGCGCGATCGAGCGCGTTGCGCACGCTGCGTGCGTTGGCGAAATGCGGTTGCGTGATGCGGCGCTGCAGGTAGCGCGCGAAAGCGTCTTCGGCGCCGTCACCGAAGCGGTAGCTTTGCTGCGCGAGTATTTGGTGCGCAATCTGCATCAGCTCGCGGGTGTCGTAGTCGGGAAAGTCCAGGTGGTGCGTGATGCGGCTGCTCATGCCGGGGTTGGACTGAAAGAACGTGTCCATCCGGTCCTTGTAGCCTGCGAGGATCACCACGAGATCGTCGCGCTGGTTCTCCATCACCTGCAGCAGGATCTCGATGGCCTCCTGCCCGTAGTCGCGCTCGTTCTCGGGGCGGTACAGGTAGTAGGCCTCGTCGATGAACAGCACGCCGCCCATGGCCTTCTTGAGCACCTCGCGCGTCTTGGGCGCCGTGTGGCCGATGTACTGGCCCACGAGGTCGTCGCGTGTGACGGCCACCAGGTGCCCTTTGCGCACGTAGCCCAGGCGGTGCAGGATGGTGGCCATGCGCAGCGCCACCGTGGTCTTGCCGGTGCCGGGGTTGCCGGTGAAGCTCATGTGCAGCGGTGGCGCTCGCGAGGTGAGGCCGAGGTTGGCGCGCAGCTTGTCGATCACCAGCAGCGCCGCGATGTCGCGGATGCGCGCTTTGACGGGCGCCAGGCCCACGAGGTCGCGATCCAGCTCGGCCAGCACATCCTCCACCTGCGATTGGGCCAGCACCTCGCCGACGCTGCGTGCCGCGCTGCTTGCGGTGGCGGGCGCGTCCGGCTCGGGCGCCGCGGTTTCGGCTGGACTGCCTGCCACGCCGGGAATGCGGTACAGCGGTGCGTTCATGGCCAAATCTGGCTGTATGCCTTATGGAAAAAGCGCTATTAGCTATTCAATCAATAGCGCATCAGTACTGCACGCCTTCGGGCTTGCCGGTCGCGTAGCTGTGCACCGTGTAGCGCATGGTGCGGCCTTGCGCTTCCTGCCGTGCGAGGCCGAAGCCGGGTTCGTCCTTGGGCCGATTGACGATGAAGCTCATCGCGACGCTTTCCACGCCGCGCGTCGAGTCGAACGCCATCAGGCGGATGTAGTGGCTGGGAAAGGCCTTGCGGCAGTCCTTGACCTCGCCGAGCACGCCGGCGGCGTCCTTGAGGTCGAACATCGGCATGCCGAACATTTCCCAGTAGGTGTTGCGCGGGTGCGGGTCGTCGGTGTATTCGACGCTCCAGGCGTAGCCTTTGTCCAGGCCGTATTCGATCTGCGCAGTGATCTCGGTATCGGTCAGGTCGGGCAGGAAGCTGAACTGGCCTTGTGTGACGCGGCCGGTGGGGTTGGTCATCATCTTGGTTCCTCCAATGTCAATAGCTGCTGGCGCCTGCTGGGCAATGGTTTGGCGGCGATTCAAGCCACGGCTGGCGTGACGGCGTAGTCGCTGCTGTCGGTGCTCGCGTAGTTGAAGGTGACGTCACCCCAGGTGTCGAGCGCGGCCTTGAGTGGTGTGCAGTGGCGCGCGGCGTCCTTGAGGATTTGCGGGCCTTCGTTGGCGATGTCCTTGCCCTCGTTGCGTGCCTTGACCATCGCCTCGAGCGCCACGCGGTTGGCCACGGCGCCGGCCTGGATGCCCTGCGGGTGGCCGATGGTGCCGCCGCCGAATTGCAGGATCACGTCGTCGCCGAACAGGCCGAGCAGCTGGTGCATCTGCCCCGCGTGGATGCCGCCCGAGGCCACCGGCATGATCTTGCGCGTGTCGGCCCAGTCCATGTCGAAGAACAGGCCGCGCGGCAGATCGGTCCTGGTGACACTGTCGCGGCATACGTTGTAGTAGCCCTGCACCGTGAGCGGGTCGCCCTCGAGCTTGCCAACGGCGGTGCCGGTGTGCAGATGGTCGCAGCCGGCCAGGCGCAGCCACTTGGCGATCACGCGGAAACTGACGCCGTGGCCCTTCTGGCGCGTGTAGGTGCTGTGACCGGCGCGGTGCATGTGCATCAGCATGTCGTTCTTGCGGCACCAGTTGGCCATGCTCTGGATCGCCGTCCAGCCGATCACCAGGTCGACCATCACCACCACGCTGCCCAGTTCCTTGGCGAACTCGGCGCGCTCGTACATGTCTTCCATCGTCGCGGCGGTGATGTTCAGGTACGAGCCCTTGACTTCGCCGGTCGCGGCGCTGGCCTTGTTGACGCCGTCCATCACGTAGAGGAAGCGGTCGCGCCAGTGCATGAAGGGTTGCGAGTTGATGTTCTCGTCGTCCTTCATGAAGTCCAGCCCGCCCTTCAGCCCTTCGTAGATCACGCGGCCATAGTTGCGGCCCGACAGGCCGAGCTTGGGCTTGGTGGTGGCGCCGAGCAGCGGGCGGCCGTATTTGTCGAGGCGTTCGCGCTCGACGACAAGGCCGGTGGGCGGGCCCTTGAAGGTCTTGACGTAGGCCACGGGAATGCGGATGTCCTCGAGCCGCAGCGCCTTCAGCGGCTTGAAGCCGAACACGTTGCCGATCAGGCTGGCCGTCATGTTGGCGATCGAGCCTTCCTCGAACAGGCACAGGTCATAGGCCACCCATGCGAAGAACTGGCCGGGATGGCCCGGCACCGGTTCGACCTTGTAGGCCTTGGCGCGGTAGCTGTCGCAGGCGGTGAGGCGGTCGGTCCAGACGACGGTCCAGGTCGCGCACGATGATTCGCCCGCCACAGCGGCCGCGGCCTCTGCCGGATCGACGCCCTCCTGCGGCGTGATGCGGAACAGGCAGATCGTGTCGGTGTCCTTGGGCACGTAGTCGGGCATCCAATAGCCCATCTGGCGGTATTTCAGGACGCCCGCGGCATAGCGCTTCCTGGCGTCGGTGATCTGGGTGGTTTCTTCCTGCGTGACGGCGTTCATGCGTTGCTCCCGGGTGGTTTGCGCCACTGTAGAAACGCATCCGATTAAGGTAAAGTCAGTTTTTGTTTTGAGTAAGTTAAAAAAATCTGAATGAAAAATGCCACCTTCCGCCAGTTGCGCATCTTCAGCGAGGCCGCGCGCCACCAGAGCTTTGCCGAGGCGGCGCGCTTGTTGCACCTGACGCCGCCGGCGGTGTCGATGCAGATCAAGGAACTGGAAGGACAGGTCGGCCTGCCGCTGTTCGAGCGCAGCGGGCGCAAGGTGCAATTGACCACCGTGGGCGAATACGTGCTGGTCTATGCGCGGCGCATCCTCGCGGGCCTGAAAGACGCCGAAGACGCGGTGGCGCGCCTGCGCAAGCTGGAGGCCGGGCAACTCACGATAGGCATGGTCAGCACCGCCCAGTACTTCCTGCCCAAGCTGCTGGTCGGCTACCGTGAAGAGCATCCGGGGGTGGACATTCGTCTTGCGGTGGGCAACCGCGAGCAACTGGTGCGCATGCTGCACGAGGGCGAACTCGACATCGCGATCATGGGCCGCCCGCCCAAGGAACTGGCCACGCGCGCCGAACCATTCGCCGCGCATCCGCATGTATTCGTCGCGCCACCCCAGCACCCGCTGGCGCGCGAAGGCACACTCGCGCCCGAGCAGCTGGCCGGCCAGCCTTTCATCATGCGTGAAAGCGGCTCGGGCACACGCGCGGCGCTCGAGCAGTTCATGGAGGCGCACCGCGTTCTGCCGCGCGTGGCGATGGAGATGGCGAGCAACGAAACCATCAAGCAGGCGGTGATGGCCGGCATGGGGCTGTCGTTCCTGTCGCTGCACACGATGGGGCTGGAACTGAGCCAGGGCTTGATTGTGGTGCTCGACGTACACGGCGCGCCGGTGGTGCGCGCATGGAACTGCGTGCATACGCTGTCCAAGATGCTTTCGCCGGCGGCTGAGGCGTTTCGCTACTTCATGCTCGAGCGGGGCGAGGCGTTTCTGGCGCAGGAATTCGGCGGCGGCAATCTTCAGTCTTCGCCGTGAGGCAGCCCATCCGGCGCCGCATCGAAACGCCAGCCGCTATGTGATGGATACGGCTATCGGGGTTGACGTGGGGACATGCGCGGCCTTGCCTCAGGCCAGTGGCAGCGTGACGGTGAAGCACGCGCCGCCGCCGGGCACATTGGCGGCGGCGATGGTGCCGCCATGCCGCTCGACGATGCCGTAGCTGATCGACAACCCGAGACCCGTTCCCTTGCCCAAGCTCTTGGTGGTGAAGAACGGATCGAACACGCGGCTCAGGTGCTCGGGCGCGATGCCGGGGCCGTTGTCGCTGAAGCGGATGTGGACCGTGCCGGCCTGCGCGTCGCTCGTCAACTCGATGCTGAGCGCGGGTTCGGCACCGCCGTGCTGCGCGGCGGCGTCGTAGGCGTTGTGGATCAGGTTCATCGCCACCTGCAGCATCTGCCCGGCGTGGCCCACGACCATCGCGGATTCGGGGTGCGCGAAGTGGACGCGCAGGCCCGGCGCGGTGCCCTTGCGCACCCAGCGGATCCCGCGCTCCAGCACCTCGACGAGGTCGAAGCGCGTGTACTCCTCGCGATCCGCCGCGGAGAACTGCTTGAGGCCGTTGACGATGTCGGCGGTACGCAGTGCGCCCTCGGTCATGCCTTCGATCAACGAGGGCAGGTCGGCCAGCAGGTGGTCCACATGCAGCTCATCACGCAGGCGCGCTTCCTCGGGCGATTGCGGGCGGGCGTGCACGGCCTTGAGGTAGCGCTCGATGCGCCCGGCGTAGCGTTCGAGCGCTCGCACGTTGCCGAGCACGAAGCTGATCGGGTTGTTGAGTTCGTGCGCCACGCCGGCGACCAGGCGCCCGAGTGCCGCGAGTTTCTCGGAATGCATCAACTGCGCCTGCGCGTGCTTGAGCGCCTCGTGCGCCTCTCGCAGCTCGTGGTAGGCGCGCTTGAGCTCGCCCATCGGGCGCCCGACCAGTACATGGCCCACCACGTGGCCGCTGGCGCTGCGGCGCAGCGTGCAGTTCAGATCGACCGCCACCGGTTGGCCTTGTCCGCCCAGCATGTTGACCTCGACTGTCCCGCCGCCGCGCTGCGCCTCGGGCGATGCGATGCAGGCGCGCAGGCGCCGCGCGCTGTCGGCGTCGGCCAGCAGCGTGCCGATCTGCTGCCCGCGCAATTCCTCGTCGGTGCGGCCCACCAGGCGGCACAGCGCCATGTTGGTCTGCTCGATCGAACCATCGTCGCTGCAGGCCACGAGCACGTCGGTCATCGACGACAGCAGGCTGTAGATGAAGTGCTGCGAGGATTCGAGCTGCGCGTTCTTCTCTTCGAGCGCGATCTCGTCCTCGACCAGGCGCGCGTAGACGACCTCCATCTGGTGGATCACGTCCATCCAGACCGATTCATCCACCTTCGTGAAACCCTCGGCGGAAGCGGCGCGCGCGGCCAGCGCTGGCGCCTGGCTGGACGGGTGCGGGGCGGCGTTCATGCGAATCAGCGCCCGTCGCGCATGGCTTCGGAGCGGTGGGTGTGGCCGCGCTGCGCGAGCCAGTCGTCGAACTCCTGCGCGAGTTCATCGTCGAGGGAGATGGTCAGGCGTTCCATGGGATTGCGGGTCAGTGAACGGTGCAGACCATGCATGGATCGTAGGAGCGCACGACGTGCTGCACCGCGAGGTGTGCGTCGTGCGCTGCCGCGCTGGCGTCGATCGCCGTGCCCGCGAGTGCGGCCTCGAGCGGGCCGGGCGTGCCCTGCGCGTCGCGCGGCGAGAAGTTCCAGCTGGTCGGCGAGATGATCTGGTAATTGCTGATGCGCCCGTCCTTCACGCTGAGCCAGTGGCCAAGCGCGCCGCGCGCCGCCTCGGTCAGGCCCACGCCGTGGGCGTCGCGCAGCGTGGGCATGGGTGCCGCGCATGGCTCGCCAGGCCGCAGGTCGCGCGTCCATTGCTCCATCAGCGGCAGGATGCGCGCCAGTTCCAGCAGCCGCGCCACCACGCGTCCCCAGACGCTTGCGGGGCCGTCGCGCAGTAGCGCGCGCGCCAACGGATGGCCATCGACCGCCTGGCGTGCAAGCGCGCCGACTTCCACCACTCGGCCCGCCAGGCGCGGCGCCTTGTTCCAGCTGTAGGCGCCGGGCTTGTCGGGCGCGGGCACCGTGAGGCCGGCATCGGGGTGCAGCGGCCCTTGCGCGCTGTCGAGCCACGCGCTGTGCGCGTCTTCGGTGATCTGCGCTTGGGGTACCGTGCGCACCGTGGCGGGCGTGCGCTCAAACAGCCCGGCGGCGAAGGCGTGCGATGTGCCGCCTTCCGGGGCGGGATAAGCGCCATAGGCCATCAGCCATTCCGGCCCCGGACCGAGTTGGTCGAGCGCGAGATCGCGCGCGATCTCCACCCACAGCGCGAGGTCGCTTTGCGCCTGCATGCTGCCACCCGCGGCCCACGCGTCAAGCGCCGCCACCGAATCGAGCGCCGCCACCGCTTCGAGCGGTGCGCCAAAGGTGTGCGTCTCCAAGAAACCGCGCGTCTCGCGCAGCTTGCCGAGTACGCGCAATCGTTCGGCCGCGTCAAGCGCACGGCTGGTGCCCGCCGGCACCAGTGCACCGGTGTGCGGCCAGCGCCCGCCCATCATTCCCATCAGCTCGAACCAGCGCGCGCGCGCCGCCGTGGCCGCGATGCTGCGCGCGCCCGGTGTGGCCTCGCCCAGCGCGGCGAAGCGGCGCAGCACCTCGGCATGCCAGGGCCGCGCGGCATAGGGCGCGCGCGTGAAGTCGGGCATGAAGAACAGGTAGAAGTGCGTCAGGTGATCGGCGAGGTTCTCGCATGCGATCATCAGGTTGTGCAGGCGCTGGCCGTTGGGCGGCGGCGCCACGCCCATCGCGCTCGCGAGAGCGCGCGCGGCGGCGATCGATTGCGAGACCGAGCAGATGCCGCAGACGCGCGGCGCGATGGTCAGCGCATCCATCGGATCGCGCCCGATCAGCATGGGTTCGAAACCGCGGAACATCGTGGCGTTGACCTCGGCCGACTGCACCTGGCCACCCTTTACGTCGAGGCGCACCTCGAGGTCGCCTTCGACGCGGTTGAACGGGCCGACGATGATGCGCTGCGTACTCATGGCGGTTCGACGTTTTTCAGGAAGGCGGGCGGCGGCTGGTGCGGCGAATCGTCGGCGGCACCACCGTGTGGTCGCTCGTGGCGTTCGCGCGCACGCGCTTGGGTGTGGCGCTCTTGGACAGCGACGCGAGCGCGACGAACCATGCCTTGGGCATGTCGGTCGGCAGGCCCACCGGAATCCCGGCGATCTTGGGTGTCTGGTGGAACGCATGGCCCGGATCCTGGAAGCCCGGCTCGGTGCAGCTGATGCAGGCATAGCCACCGCGCGTGCATGAGCCTTCACCGTTCCACAGCCGTGTGTTGCAGTCGGCATGCGCCTGTGTGCCAACGCACCCCATGTGCTCCATCAGGCAGCCAAGATCGGACGGCTTTTCGGCGCTGGCCTTGAACTCGTAGAACTCGTTGCGCGTGCAGCCGTGGTGCACCAGCTTGTCGGCGTAGAAGCGCGGGCGCGCCAGCGCATCGAGGTCGCTGGCCTGCAAGTCTCCAAACGCCAGCGCCATCAATGTTTCTATCACCCAGCCGGGGTGCGTGGGACAACCGGCCACGTTGATGACCGGCAGGCCGCTGCGTGAGCGGAATGACGCGCCGAGCAGGCCGCCGGGGCGCGCATCGTCGTACTGCAGGCCGCAGGCCTGGGTAAGGTTGGCGCCGGCGGCCGAGACTCCGCCCCAGGCGGCGCAACTGCCCACCGCCACCACGTGACGCGCCAGCGGCGCAAGGCGCAGCAGCCAATCCATCATCGACGTCTGCGTGCCTGCCAGCATGTGAAAGCGTCCGGTGCCATTGGGCCCGCGCAGCACCGCGCCCTCGAGGCACAGGAGGTCGAGCGGCTGCGCGCCGGATTCGATGCGCTCCAGCAGATCGATGACCTGCTCGCCCGAGGGCAGCGAGAGCGATGGATGCCACAGCAGTTCCAGCGAAGCGCTGCGCAGCATGGCCGGGAAATCGGGCGTATCGGCGCACAGCAGCGACATGCTGCAGCCGCCGCAGCCTCCTGATTGCAACCACAGCACGTTCATGACGAGTTGCCTCCTTGTTCCAGCCCGTGGCGCGCGAGCTTGGCGCGCAGGCCCACGCGCGAGACACCCAGTTCGCGCGCGGCCTGGCTCTTGTTCCAGCGCAAGCGCGTGAGTGTTTCCTTCAGGATCACCGCTTCCACCGCGTCCAGCCTGTCTTGCAGGCTGCCGGTGCCGGGCAGGGTCATCATATCGAAGGCGCCATGGGCACCGTTGCGCGCGGTGACGCCGCCGCCCACGCGCAGCGAGAGCGTATCGGCCTCGATCACCGACGTGTCGCTCAGGGCCACCGCGCGCCCGACCTCGTTGCGCAGTTCGCGGATGTTGCCGGGCCACGAGTAGGTGCGCAGGCATTGCATCGCGCTGTCGCTCCAGCGCATCGGCGGGCAGCCGCGCGCGTTGACCGTGTCGTCGAGCAGGCGCTGGGCAATCAGCGCCACGTCGTCGGCGCGCGCGCGCAGCGGCGCCAGAGTCAGCGTGCTTTCGGCGATGCGGTAGTACAGGTCTTCGCGGAAGCGTCCGGCGTGCATCTCGGCTTCCAGATCGCGGTGCGTGGCGCAGATCACGCGCACGTCGACCGGTACCGCGCGCGTCGAGCCCACCGGCCGCACCTCGCGCGCCTCAAGCACACGCAGGAGCTTGACCTGGAACAGCGGCGAGGTCTCGCCGATCTCGTCGAGGAACACGGTGCCGCCATCGGCGCGCTGGAACAGCCCGACGTGGTCTTCATACGCGCCGGTGAACGAGCCGCGTTTGTGACCGAACAGCTCGCTTTCCAGCAGCGTGTCGGCCAGCGCCGCGCAGTTCTCACCGACGAACGGGCCGTGCAGGCGCGGGCTGGCGTAGTGGATCGCCCGCGCCATCAGCTCCTTGCCGGTGCCCGATTCGCCTTGCAGCAGCACCGACAGGTTGTGTACCGCCAGCCGCTCGGCCATCGTGCAGGCTGCATCCATCGGGCTGCCCGGCGTACGCAGGATCTGCTCGAAGGCGAAGGCGTTGGCCGCGTCCCCGGTCTTTTTCTGGAATACCTGGCGCAGGGCCGAAGGTGCGCTGCGTACGTCGGTTTCGATGCGCTCTATGCCCCGCTGCATGCCGCGCGCCTGCGCCGCCTCGCGCACCACCTTGAGCAGGTGATCGGGCATCCAGGGCTTGAGCAGGTACTGGTACAGGCCGGCTTCGTTGACACCCGCGATGATGTCCTGGCTGTCCGAATAGCCTGAGACGATGATGCGCACGCAATCGGGCCAGTCCTGGCGCACTTCCTTGAGGAACTCTACGCCGGACAGGCCCGGCATGCGCTGGTCGCACAGGATCACGCCGATCTCGCGCGTTTGCAATTGCCGGCGTGCTTCGTCGACCGAGCTGGCGAGGAAGACGTCGAAGTCTTCCTCCAGCGTGCGCCGCACCGCCTCGAGCGACCGCGGCTCGTCATCGACAACCAGGATTTGTTCTCGGGACATCGGCGGGGGGATCGTCACGTGGCTGCGGGGAGTCTACGACACTGCCACAAAAATCCACCGCCAGCCACGCTGGCCACGGCTCGGGCGGGACTGCTTAGTCCAGCGGCAGGCCCACGTAGTTTTCCGCCAGGCTGGTCGAGGCCGCGCGCGAGTGCACGAGGTAGTCGAGCTCGGCCTCCTGCACCTTGGTGTGGAACGCGCCTTCCTCGGGGAAGTTGTGCATCAGCGTGGTCATCCACCACGAGAAGCGCTCGGCCTTCCAGACGCGCTTGAGACACCGCTCGGAATAGTGGTCGATGCCGTGCGTGCTCTTGTCCCTGAAATACTCGATCAGGGCGCGCGAGAGGTAGCCCACGTCGGACGCCGCCAGGTTCAGACCCTTGGCGCCCGTGGGCGGCACGATGTGCGCCGCGTCGCCCGCGAGGAACAGGCGCCCGAAGCGCATCGGCTCGGCGACGAAGCTGCGCAGCGGCGCGATGCTCTTCTCGATCGACGGGCCGGTGACGAGGTGCTCGCGCGCCTCGGGGTCCAGGCGGCGCCGGAGCTCTTCCCAGAAGGCGTCGTCGCTCCAGTCCTCGACCTTGTCGGACAGCGGCACCTGCAGGTAGTAGCGGCTGCGCGTGAGGCTGCGCTGGCTGCACAGCGCGAAGCCCCGTTCGCTGTTGACGTAGATCAGCTCCTTGCTCACGGGCGGCGTGTCGCTCATCAGCCCGAGCCAGCCGAAGGGGTAGACCTTCTCGTAGTGGCGGATGCGCTCGGGCGCGATGCTGGCGCGGCACACGCCGTGAAAGCCGTCGCAGCCGGCGATGAAGTCGCAGGTGAGCTCGTGCAGCGCGCCGTCCTTCTCGTAGCGCACGCGCGGGCGCTCGCCGTCGTACTCGCGCGGCTGCACGTGCGCGGCTTCGTAGACCGTGGCCAGGCCCGCGGCGGCGCGCGCCTGCATCAGGTCGCGCGTCACCTCGGTCTGGCCGTAGACCATGACGTACTGGCCGCCCGTGAGGCCGTGCAGGTCGATGCGATGGCGCCGGCCGCCGAACAGCAGCTCGATGCCGTGGTGGTGCAGGCCGTGCTGGTCCATGGGGCCGGCGGCGCCCGCCTCGTGCAGCAGGTCCATCGTGACCTGCTCCAGCACGCCGGCGCGGATGCGGCTGAGCACGTAGTCGGGGCTGCGCTGCTCCAGGATGAGGTTGTCGATGCCGGCCTGGTGCAGCAACTGGCCGAGCAGCAGGCCGGCGGGGCCTGCGCCGACGATGACGACGGGGATGTGCGAAGCGGTAGCCATGAAAAGTCTCCTGGGTGATCTTGTGGACTCGCGGCGCGGAAAGCGGCGCAGAAACGCGGTACCGGGCGAAGGCTAGCCATCGGGCGGCGCGCTGCCTAGCCGTGCGCGCCGGGCGTTGTGCGATCATCGTGCAAAACGTTCGCTGATCGCACAAAATGCACGAAACCCCGCCCGCCCCCGTGGCCCGCGCCGACTACATCGCCGGCCTGGCCAAGGGCCTGGCCGTGCTCGAAAGCTTCGATACCGAGCGCCTGCGCCTGAACGCCACCATGGCGGCGCAGCGCGCCGGCATCACCCGCGCCGCGGCGCGCCGCCACCTGCTGACCCTGGCGCACCTGGGCTACCTCGAATCGGACGGGGCGTACTATTGGCTCGCGCCCAAGGTGCTGCGGTTCTCCGGCGCCTACATGGCCACGGCGCGGCTGCCGCGCGTGGTGCAGCCCGAACTGCACAGCCTGGCCGCGCGCACCGGCCTGTCGTTCTCGTGCGCGGTACGCGACGGCGATTGCGTCGTGATCGTGGCGCGCAGCGCCGTGCGCGAGAGCGGCGAACGGCTGCTGGCGCACGGGGTGCACCTGGGCTCGCGCCTGCCGGTGCACGCCACTTCCACCGGCCGCGTGCTGCTGGCCGCGCTCCCCGATGCCGAGCGCGCCGCGTGGCTGGCGCAGGCCCGCCTGGCGCGCCTCACCGCCCACACGGTGAGCGAAGTGGATGCGCTGGCGCGCGTGCTCGACGCGGTGCGCGCGCAGGACTACTGCGTGGAGACGCAGGAGCACGAGCTGGGCGTGCAGGCGCTGGCGGTGCCCCTGCGCGACATGCGCGGGCGCACGCTGGCCGCGCTCAACGTGGTGACGGCCACCAGCCGCATGGACGCGCCGCTGCTGGTGCGCCAGGTGCTGGGGCTTTTGCAGGAATCGGCGCGCGTGCTGCGGCCCCTCGTCTGATCACAGGTGCCCGCTTTCCACCGCGCACACCCGCAGGCTCAGGCGCCGCAGCAGCTCGGCCGTGCGATGGACCAGCGGCGTCGCGCGCTGGGTGGCGGGCTGCACGACGCACAGCGTGCTCACCACGTGCGGTGAGTGCAGCGGCGCCTCCATCAGCCCGTCGGCCGAACCCTGGCCGCGCAGCGCGCTGTCGGTGAGCGCGGCGTAGCCGTAGCCGGCGCGCACCAGGTCGAGGATCACCGGCACGCTGGAGACCTCCCAGACCACGTCCAGCTTGACGTGCGAGAGCGTGGCCTGCGCCTCCATCAGCTTGCGGAAGATCTGGCTGCGCTGCGGCATCACCAGCGGGTAGCGCGCCAGCTCCGCGAACGCCACCCCGCCCCGCGCCGGCAGGCTGCCCGCGGGGCCGATGAGGCACAGGCGCTCTTCCAGCACCGGCTCGGCCTCGATCTGCGGCTGGCTGGCGGGCGAATAGACCAGCCCCAGGTCCATGCGCGCGCTGCCCAGCCACTCGGCGATGGTGACGGAAAACGCCTCGACGATCTCCAGGCGCGCCTTGGGCATCTCCTGCCGGAAGCGCTCGATCAGCAGCGGCGTGAGGCGCCGCGCGAGGCTGGGCGGCAGGCCCACGGTCACGCGGCCGACCGGCTCGCCGCGCCGGCCGCGCAGGTCGTCGCGCGCCGCCGCCACGCTCTGCAGGATGGCGTGGCCATGCTCCAGCAGGCGCAGGCCCGCGTCGGTCGGCACCACGCCGCGGCCGGTGCGCTGAAGCAGCGTCTCGCGCAGCTCCAGCTCCAGCGTGCGCACCTGGCGGCTGAGCGCCGGCTGCGCCACCTCCAGCGCCTGCGCGGCGCGGGTGAAGCTGCCCAGTTCGGCCACGCGCACGAAGTATTCCAGTTGCTTCAAGTCCATGGCCCTGGCCCTTTCAAAGAGAGGCCATGGTAAGCCAAGCCATGCCGTTTTGTTCTATCTGCTAGTGGCGATATCGACTTGTTCGGATAGGTGCGCGTGCCCACAATCCGCCCGAACGCCACATAGACCGCCATGGACACCAACCCGCCCCACGCCCTGCGCGCCATTTCCTCCATGGCCACGCGCGCGGTGCTGGCCGATCTGGTGCAGGCCTGGCAGCAGCAGGGCGGCCGGCCGGTGGCGCTGGAATCCGTCGGCGGGGTGGATGCCGCGCGGCGCGTGCAGTCCGGCGAGGCCCTGGACGTGGTGCTGCTGGCCAGCGACGCGATCGGCACGCTGATCGCGGGCGGCCATGCCGTCGCCGGCAGCAAGGTGGATTGGGTGCGCTGCAGCACCGCCGTGGCCGTCCCCGCGGGGGCCGCGCTGCCGGACATCGCCACCGAGGCCGCGCTGCGGGCGGCCGTCCTGGGCGCGGCGAACATCGGCTATTCCACCGGCCCCAGCGGCACGGCCTTGCTGCGCCTGTTCGCGCGCTGGGGCATCGCCGGGCAGCTCGAACCCCGGCTGGTGCAGGCCCGCCCCGGCGTGCCGGTGGGGCAGCTGGTCGCGCGCGGCGAGGCGGCCCTGGGATTTCAGCAGCTCAGCGAATTGATGCACGTGCCGGGCATCACCGTGGTGGGCGCACTGCCGCCGGCCGTCGCCATCGACACCGTGTTCTCCGGTGCGCGGGTGGCGGGCTGCCGCGATGCGGGGGCCGCGCAGGCCTTCCTCGCTTTCCTGGCCGGCCCGCAGGCCACGCCGGCCAAGCGTTGCCACGGCATGCAGCCGCTTGAGGCGTGACATTTTTGGAAGGGATGGATTCATGATCATCGACGTCCATGGCCACTACACCACCGCGCCTGCCGCGCTGGGCGCGTGGCGCGACCGGCAGATCGCCGCGCTCAAGGACCCCAGCCTGCAGCCGCGCGCATCGGAGCTCAAGATCAGCGACGACGAGCTGCGCGAGAGCATCGAGAAGAACCAGCTGCGCCTGATGCGCGAGCGCGGCTCCGACCTGACCATCTTCAGCCCGCGCGCGAGCTTCATGGCGCACCACATCGGGGACTTCCAGACGTCCAGCACCTGGGCCGCGATCTGCAACGAGCTGTGCCACCGCGTGAGCACGCTCTTCCCCGACCATTTCGTGCCCGCGGCGATGCTGCCGCAGTCGCCCGGCGTCGATCCCGCCACCTGCATCCCCGAGCTGGAAAAGTGCGTCAGGGACTATGGCGCGGTCGGCATCAACCTCAATCCCGACCCCTCGGGCGGGCACTGGACCAGCCCGCCGCTGACCGACCGCCACTGGTATCCGATCTACGAGAAGATGGTGGAGTGGGACATTCCCGCGATGATCCACGTGAGCACGAGCTGCAACGCGTGCTTCCACACCACCGGGGCGCACTACATCAACGCCGACACCACGGCGGTGATGCAGCTCATCCAGGGCGACCTGTTCAAGGACTTCCCCACGCTGCGCTTCCTCATCCCGCACGGCGGCGGCGCGGCGCCCTACCACTGGGGCCGCTACCGGGGCCTGGCGCAGGAGCTGAAGAAGCCGCTGCTCGGCGAGCACCTGCTGAACAACATCTACTTCGACACCTGCGTCTACCACCAGCCGGGCATCGACCTGCTGACCGGGGTGATCCCGGTGAAGAACATCCTGTTCGCCAGCGAAATGATCGGCGCGGTGCGCGGCATCGACCCCGAGACCGGGCACCACTACGACGACACCAGGCGCTACATCGAGGCCACGCAAAACCTCACGGCCGAGGAGAAGCACCAGGTCTACGAGGGCAACGCGCGGCGCGTGTTCCCCCGGCTGGATGCGCGGCTCAAGGCCCGTGGTTTGTGAATGAAAAATGGCTGTAACGCTTATCCATCAAGCGCAAGCAGCTATTAAATAGAAAGCATTTGCCGGAGTCTGAGATGTACGAACTGGGTGTGGTCTACCGCAACATCGAACGCGCCGACAGCGCCGCCGCCGACGCGCTGGCGCACTATGGCAGCGCCACGGTGCACGAGGCGCTGGGGCGCGTGGGCCTGCTCAAGCCCTACATGCGCCCGATCTATCCCGGCGCGCAGGTCTCGGGCACGGCCGTGACGGTGCTGCTGCAGCCGGGCGACAACTGGATGATGCACGTCGCGGCCGAGCAGATCCGCCCCGGCGACATCGTCGTCGCCGCCGTCACCGCCGAGTGCACCGACGGCTACTTCGGCGACCTGCTGGCCACCAGCTTCAAGGCGCGCGGCGCGCGGGCGCTGGTCATCGACGCCGGGGTGCGCGACGTGCGCACGCTGCACGAGATGGGCTTTCCCGTCTGGAGCAAGGCGATCAGCGCCAAGGGCACGATCAAGGCCACGCCCGGCTCGGTCAACATCCCCATCGTGTGCGCCGGCATGCTGGTGACGCCCGGCGACGTGATCGTGGCCGACGACGACGGCATCGTCTGCGTGCCGCGCGCGCGGGCCGCCGCCGCGCTGGAGGCCGCGCAAAAGCGCGAGGCCAACGAGAGCGGCAAGCGCGAGATCTTCGCCAGCGGCGTGCTCGGGCTCGACTACTACAAGATGCGCGAGGGCCTGGCCAAGGCCGGGCTGCGCTACATCGATTGAAGCAGGCCACGCCATGTCCAAGCCGACCACAGGCCCATTCACCAAGACAGCCGGCTGGCTGGACTGGTACGACGGCCCCAGCCAGCCGCAGTTTCGACTGCCCTCCGGCAGCGTCGATGCGCATTGCCACGTGTTCGGGCCGGGCGACGAGTTTCCCTATGCGCCCGAGCGCAAGTACACGCCCTGCGACGCCAGCAAGGCGCAGTTGTTCGCGCTGCGCGACCACCTGGGCTTTGCCCGCAACGTGATCGTGCAGGCCACCTGCCACGGCGCCGACAACCGCGCGCTGGTCGATGCCCTGCAGGCGGCGGGCGGCAAGGCGCGCGGCGTGGCCACCGTGCGCCGCGACGTCAGCGACGCCGAGCTGGAGCGCCTGCACGCCGCCGGCGTGCGCGGCGTGCGCTTCAACTTCGTCAAGCGCCTGGTGGACTTCACGCCGCGCGACGAGCTGATGGACATCGCCGGCCGCATTGCCAAGCTGGGCTGGCACGTGGTGATCTACTTCGAGGCGGTCGACCTGCCCGAGCTGTGGGACTTCTTCACCCGCCTGCCGACCACCGTGGTCGTCGATCACATGGGCCGACCTGATGTGACCAAGTCGGTCGACGGCCCCGAGTTCGAGCTGTTCATCAAGTTCATGCGCGAGCACGCCAACGTGTGGAGCAAAGTCAGCTGCCCCGAGCGCCTGTCCGTCAGCGGCCCGCCGGCGCTGAATGGCGAGCGCGCCGCCTACCGCGACGTGGTGCCGTTCGCGCGCCGCATCGTCCAGAGCTTTCCCGACCGCGTGCTGTGGGGCACCGACTGGCCGCACCCCAACCTCAAGCAGCACATGCCCGACGACGGGCTGC
>OFJB01000130.1_pt1 | contig 42865 bp, 30 predicted proteins | sample 1775081 | NCBI WGS metagenome assembly OFJB01 (sample SAMN08195771, study PRJEB24354) | sludge metagenome | isolation source: initial sludge from phenol fed wastewater aerobic bioreactor | place: India: Nagpur | collected 2016-06-05
TTGTCCAGGCTTCCGTACATGCTCAAACCCTGGTCTGCCCAGTCCCAAACGCATCCACCTATCATACGTTGCGATTTGTTTTCTATATAATCCCAATATTCGGCGATATTGCCCGGTGCATTCCCCATCGAGTGAACATATTCGCACAAGAAGTAAGGTTTGTCAGTATCTCTTTGGTCAAAGGCAGCCATACGTGCCAAATCGGGATACATGTGAGAGTCTATATCGGCTGCTTCATTCTTGCCTTCGTAGTGAACGGGGCGTGATGGATCGAGCAGCTTAGCTACTTTATACATCTCATCGAAGTTGTCTCCATTCCCCCCTTCATTGCCCAAAGACCAGAAGATCACCGAAGGATGGTTCTTGTCTCGTTGTATCACTCTTTCTATTCGGTCTTTATATGCCGGAATCCAACTAGGCATACCACTTATCGAATGATTGCCATGATTCTCGAGGTCAGCCTCATCCATTACATACAGTCCATAGTAGTCGTACAAGGCATACATCCTTGGGTCGTTAGGGTAGTGGCTCGTGCGTATTGTATTCAGATTATGTTGCTTCATCATTACGATGTCCTGTATCATCGATTCTACAGGCACAGCTTTTCCGAATTTAGGGTGAATGTCGTGCCTGTTTGTTCCTTTAAAGAAAACCTGTTCATTGTTGATATAAACACGTTTGTTCTTCATTTCTATTTTCCTGAATCCAAACTTCGAGGACATTGCTTCCAATACATTCCCGTTATTGTCTTTCAGGATAATGATTGCAGTATAAAGGTTCGGCTTTTCGGCAGACCATAGCGACGGGTTCGTAACACTTGCCTGTATATCATACTCCTGTTCTTGGTTTGCCTTCAATGATCCAACAGGTTGTGTGATGTTTGCTACCTCTTTGCCTTTGGTATCTAAATGTGATACACCTAGAGTCGTCGCTTGAGATGCTTTTTTATCATAATTTTTTATCGAAGCTTTCACTTTGAAAAGTGCAGAGCTGTAATCATCACCTTTAAAATCTGACTGTAAGAAGTAGTCACGTACATGTACTTTAGGTGTTGCATATAAGTACACCGGACGATGAATTCCACTCAGGCGGAACATATCCTGATCTTCTATATAGCTTCCATCCGTCCAGCGATAAACTTCGGCTGCAATGGTGTTTGTGCCTGCTTTAACGTAACTTGTAATGTTAAATTCGGCAACATTGTTTGCGCCTTGGCTATAACCTACTTTTTTACCGTTGATCCATACATATATTCCACTATATACACCATCGAAGTGTAAGATGATTTCTTTGCCATCCCAATCTGCCGGAATAGAAAAATCACGGCGATACGATCCTACGGGGTTTACCTCTATCTCGTTGGTGTACCCTTTTTGCGGTTGTATAAATGGAGGATTATTCTTGAATGGATAAGTTATATTCGTATAGATGGGTGTTCCGTATCCGTGCATTTCCCAGTTGGAAGGCACAGGTATTTCTTTCCAAGACGAAACATCATAGTTTGTCTTGTAGAAATCTTTAGGGCGTTCCGAAGGTTTTTTTACCCAATTAAATTTCCAATCACCATTCAGCGATAAATATAAGGAGGATGACGGTTCTTCCCACGGTTTATCAAAGCTTTTATCTTTTCAGATTGTCCGCTTATCGAACGGGGTTGCAAAGGTAGACATCTTTTTAAATTAACCAAATTTTTTTGATTAAAATTTGCTACCTTTGACAAACTAAATTTTAAAAATATGGCATCAGACAAGGTTGTAATTATTCCTACCTATAATGAAAAAGAGAATGTTGAGAAGATAATACGTGCAGTCCTATCACTAGAAGAAAAATTTGATATACTCATAATTGATGACGGGTCTCCTGACGGAACAGCTGATATAGTTAAAAATCTGCAGCTTGAGTTTAAAGATTCTCTACATATTCTTGAAAGAACGGGTAAGCTTGGCCTTGGAACAGCTTATATTACAGGATTTAAATGGGCAGTAGAGAATAATTATGAATATATAATAGAGATGGATGCCGATTTTTCGCATAATCCAAATGATCTTCCCAAACTATATAATGCCTGTAAAGAGGGTGCCGACCTATCAATAGGTTCCAGATACTGCAACGGAATCAGTGTGATAAACTGGCCAATTGGCAGAGTGATAATGTCATATTACGCATCTACATATGTGAGAACAGTTCTTGGGATGAATGTATATGATACAACGGCAGGGTTTAAGTGCTTCAAAAAGAGGGTTTTAGAAACGATAGACTTCGACAGAATAAAAATGAAAGGATATGGCTTCCAGATTGAGATGAAATATAACACCTACAAACTAGGGTTTACAATAAAAGAGGTCCCTATAATTTTTGTCGACAGAACAGAAGGAACTTCTAAAATGAGCAGTGGAATATTTGGAGAGGCCTTTTGGGGCGTTTTAAAGATGAAGTTCAGAAAAATCAAACCTCGAAAAATGAGTTAATGCAAACAATACTTCTTAAAAATGCCTCTATAATAAATGAAGGGGCCCATTTTACCGGCTCTGTTCTTATAAAAGATGAGCTAATTGAAAAAATATATATATCAGATCCATCTGAAAAAGATTGTAATAATGCCGACATAGTTATAGACTGTTCGGACCTTTGGCTGTTTCCAGGTATTATCGATGACCAGGTTCACTTCAGAGAACCAGGCAATACCCATAAAGGGAATATTGAATCGGAGAGTATTGCGGCTGTCCTTGGAGGAGTAACCTCTTTTATGGATATGCCTAACAATAATCCACCATCTACGACATTGGAGATTCTTGAAAAAAAATATCAGATAGCAGCTGAAAGTTCATTCGCAAACTACTCTTTTTATTTAGGAGCAACAAATTCAAACATTGAAGAGCTCATAAAGGCAGATAATAAAAATATCTGCGGAGTGAAAGTATTTATGGGATCATCAACCGGCAATATGCTTGTTGATGATGAAACGGCTCTTATCGACATTTTTTCAAAAGTCGGGATGTTGATAGCAACACATTGTGAGGATGAGAATATAATCCGTAAAAACTTGGAGACTGCCAGAGCAAAATATGGGGAGAATATTCCTTTTTCAATGCACAGTTCAATAAGAAGTAGGGAGGCGTGCATAAAATCTACTGAGAAAGCACTAAGTTTAGCTACCAAATATAATTCAAGGCTTCATATTCTGCATCTTAGCACAGCAGAGGAGATTGAATTAATAAACAGAGCAAAAGAGATTAACGATAAAATATCCTGTGAAACATGTGTGCACTATCTCACTTTTAACAATCAGGATTATAAAGAGTATGGAAGCAAGATAAAATGTAATCCTTCCATTAAAGGAGAGTCTGACAGAGTTTCAATTATTGACGCTGTGGAGAGAGGTGTAATAGATGTCGTAGCCACCGACCATGCACCTCACACTTTGGAGGAGAAGAAGAGCAGCTACTTAAATTCACCTTCGGGTCTGCCATTGGTTCAACACTCCCTTCAAGTAATGATCGAACTTCATAAAGAGGGTAACTTCCCTATTGCTGTAATACCTGAAAGAATGTGCCATGCACCGGCAAGAATCTTTTCAATTGAGAAGAGAGGGTTCATTAGAGAGGGATACTTTGCAGATATTGTAATTGTAGATCCAAATAAGGAGGATAATATTACAACCAAGAGACCCGCCTACCGTTGCGGTTGGTCTCCATTCGAAGGAAAGTCATTTGCCTCTTCTATTGTTCACACATTTGTAAATGGTGCACATGTAGTAAAAGACGGGAAAATTACCGGAATTAAAAATAGTAAAAGACTAAATTTCAAATATGAATAAAAAATATAATCTCCTAATTGTATATATATCAATAGTACTGGCAGTTACATTTTGGGGGTTCTCTTTTATATGGACGAATGCTCTTCTTAAAGAAGGGCTTCCTCTTTTTACATTAATACAGGTCAGATTGATATTTGCAGGATTGATTCTGATAGGAATATCTGCATCACTCAAAAAATTGCAAAAAATCAAAAAAGAGGATATCAAATGGTTTCTGCTTTTAATCCTCTTAGAACCTTTTCTATATTTTATAGGGGAGACAATGGGTATTAAAATACTAGGTTCGCCAACATTAAGCTCTATAATAATATCTACTATCCCTATCTTCGCTTCGTTTGCCGGTTTTTTTATTTATAAAGAGAAACTTACTGCTATCAATTTCTTTGGTATCTTTATTACTATTCCTGGGATATTGCTGGTTGTATTCGAAAATGGTGATTTGAGTGTCGAAAGCAACATAGGAATTCTCTATCTATTTCTGGCAGTATTTGCAGCAGTTGGCTACTCATTAGTTGTTAAAAAGCTTTCAGATAAATACAACAGCTATACAATCGTTACATATCAGCACGCAATTGGTGCTCTCTATTTTCTGCCAATTTTCTTTATCACAGATTTCAGCAGCTTTACATTTGCGTCGCTAAATACAAGTGTAATAATTTCGCTTTTATCTCTGGCACTCTTCTGCTCAAGTATAGCTTTTATTCTGTTTATCAACTCTATAAAGGCATTAGGAGTTGCCAGGGCAAATATCTTTACAACTATAATTCCCGCAATATCTGCAATAGGTGCTTATATTCTGGGTCATGAGGGAATCACAGTTATCAAGTCTGCAGGTATCCTTATAGTTATTGCCGGGGTGATAATTGCGCAAAGACAAAAAAAAGCACTGAGTTAATCAGTGCTTTTTCATACTAAGCTGTATTCTTTTTCTAATCATATCAACCTCAATAACACGGACATTTACCGGTTGATTTAGTTTTACTACTTCGGATGGAGATGAGATGAACTTATCTGCCATTTGAGATATGTGAACCAATCCATCCTGTTTTATTCCGATATCTACGAATGCTCCGAAGTTTGTTATATTTGTTACAATTCCCGGCAATTCCATTCCAACCTGAAGATCTTCTATCGAACTTATCTCAGATGAAAACTCCATAAAGTTTACGCCCTCCCTTGGGTCTCTACCAGGTTTGTCAAGTTCAGAAATAATATCATTTATAGTAGGAAGACCAACCTCTTCTGAAACATATTTTGATGCTACGATTTTCTCTCTTTTTTCTCTCTCTTTGATCAAGTCACCAACTGTACAATTTAAATCGTTTGCAATCTTTTCTACAAGTTCATACCTCTCCGGGTGAACAGCAGAGTTGTCGAGCGGATTTTTTGCTCCAGGAATTCTTAAAAAGCCCGCAGATTGTTCAAAAGCCTTTTTCCCCAATCTTTTAACTTTGAGTAAATCTCTCCTCGATCCGAATGGCCCATTTTCATTCCTATACTCAATAATATTCTGAGCTATCGCAGAGCCAAGACCGGAAACATACGAGAGCAGATGCTTACTGGCCGTATTAAGGTTTACTCCTACTTTATTTACACAATTTACAACAGTATTGTCGAGCATCTCTTTGAGAAGAGATTGGTCTACATCATGTTGATATTGACCTACTCCAATTGATTTTGGATCTATTTTTACAAGCTCAGCCAAAGGATCCATTAAACGTCTGCCAATTGACACTGCCCCTCTTACAGTAACATCATAATTAGGGAACTCCTCTCTTGCAACAGGTGATGCCGAATATACAGAGGCACCATCTTCATTAACAGAGAAGACTCTGACTCCTTCGGGAAGCGCAATCTTCTTAATAAAAGCCTCTGTCTCCCTTCCGGCTGTTCCATCTCCAATTGCAATAACCTCAATTTTATAAGCTTCAAGCATATATGAGATCTTTTTTATAGCTGTACTCTTTTCATTAACAGGAGGATGAGGATAAATTGTATCATTATGAAGCAATTCTCCCAATTCGCTTATACACACAACCTTGCATCCTGTTCTAAATCCAGGATCTATTGCCAGAACCCTCTTTTGCCCCACGGGAGGTGCCAATAGCAGTGCTGAAAGATTTTCACCAAAAACCCTAATTGATTCAATATCTGCACGCTCTTTTGCAATTCTGAGGCTCTCATTTACAATAGATGGATCCAGTAGTCGTTTATATGAATCTTCAACAGCCTCATCAATGATCTCTTTAACTCCTATCCCAGGTCTTGGTTTTTTATCATATACTTTTCTTTTGATTATAGATAGCGAGAATGATGACTCTGTCTCCAGCTTAAGTTGCAGATGTCCCTCCTTCTCCCCTCTCAATACAGCAAGAAGCCTGTGAGCAGGAATATTTGCGATACCGCCCGTAAATTCAAAATAGTTTCGGTATTTAGCAGAATCTTCGCTCTCCTCATCGTTTGATTTTCTCGAAGATATTTTACCATACTTAAGGTATTGCTTACGTAACTCCTCTCTAATAAACGAATCTTCGCTAATCCACTCCGCAATAATATCTTTTGCCCCTTCTATAGCCTCATCTGTATCAGCAACCTTATCGTTGATAAACCTTCTTGCTGCATTAGCTGCATTTTCACTTGTGAACGAGTAGAACATTTCTGCTAATGGCTCTAACCCCTTTTCTCTGGCAATTGTAGCCCTTGTCCTCCTCTTCGGCTTATAGGGCAAGTATATATCTTCAAGTTTTTGAGAGTCAACACAGTTTTCAATTTGTTCCCTAAGTTCCGGAGTCAACTTTCCAAGATCTTCAATTGTCTTAAGAACAGTCTCTTTTCTTTTATCAAGCTCCTGAAATTTAAGATAATAGTGCTTAATTTCCGACACCTGTGTCTCATCCATTCCTCCTGTACGCTCTTTTCTGTATCTGGAAATGAATGGAACCGTAGCATCGTTCTCTAACAGGTCTACGCAATTTTCCACCTGCCAGTCCGAAACCTGTAATTTCTCCTTAATGTAATTAATATAAAGCTTAATCATGTGATACTTGTTGTAAAAGTGATCTGTATTCAGAAAATATTTTTGATTTGGAAACAAATCCGGTGTATCTGTTCTCTTTGTCAAGCACTGGAAGATTCCATGCCGCTGAGGAGTCAAATTTCCGCATAACACTCTCCATTGGTTCTTCAAGAAATACGTAATCGGCTGGCGGAATCATCAGCTCCTTCACTTTTATTGTGTCGTATAGTTCTCTCTTGAACATTATATCCCGGATATCGTCAAGCTGTATGACACCTTTGAGCCTACCCCCGCTATCGACCACTGGGAAAAGATTTCTTTTGCTTGTCGATATTACATTAACAAGATCCTGAAGTGAAGCATCCGGAGCAACCATTGAGAAGTCACTCTCTACAAGTGATGAGGTTTTTAAAAGTGTAAGTACAGCTTTGTCATTATCGTGCGTCAACAGAGAGCCCTGTTTTGCAATTCTTTTTGTGTAAATAGAGTATGATTCAAAGGTTCTGGTCGTAAAAAAGGAAATTGTCGAGGATATAATCAAGGGAATTATCAAATCGTATCCTCCTGTAATTTCTGCAATAAGGAAGATAGCTGTCAAAGGAGCCATCATAACACCGGCCATCAAACCAGCCATTCCTGCCAGTGCAAAATTTGCTTCAGGCAGTGAATATAATCCTGTCAGATTTATAATTTTTGCAACAGTGTATCCGGTTACACCCCCAATAAAAAGCGTAGGCCCAAATGTTCCCCCTACTCCTCCCCCGGCATTTGTAAAAGACATTGCAAAAACCTTTAAAAGGAGTACAGCAGTCAGAAATATAGGTAAAAACCACTCTTTACCTTCCAAATTACTAAATATAGTAGAGCCAATGGCAGATGCCGGATCGTTATTCAAAAGATGGGTCAGTGAATCGTAACCCTCACCATATAAGGGTGGAAAAAGAAAAATCAGCAACCCTAGTGAGATTGATGAGAGAATCCATTTTATGTATGGATTTTTTAGTTTTCCGATTTTATCCTCGGTACTAAGAGTTACTCTTGTAAAATAGAGTGAAACGAGCCCTGATACAACTCCTAAAATTAAATAATACGGCAAATTTGCGATATTGAAGGGAGCCAGATCATTATTAAGCACTACAGTATTACCCAGCAGAAAATAGGATACAACTGTAGCTGTTACTGCCGATGTCATTAAGGGTAGTAGAGATGTCATTGAGATATTGAACAATAATATCTCAAGGGTAAAAAGTACTCCCGCTAATGGAGCCTTAAAAATTCCGGCCACAGCTCCTGCTGCTCCACATCCAAGCAAAATAGTCATATGCTTGTATGATAGACCGAACTTCTTGGCTACGTTTGATCCTATTGCTGCTCCGGTATAAACAATCGGAGCTTCTGCACCCACACTACCACCAAATCCGATAGTAACAGAGCTAGTAAGGATTGAGGACCACATATTGTGAGATTTTATCCTGGATTCATGACTTGATATTGCAAGAAGCACTTTTGTCACACCATGGCTAATATTATCCCGCACAATATATTTAATCAAAAGAAATGAGATAAAGATCCCAACCCCCGGAAGTAGTATGTACAAATAGTGATAATCTGCATTATCTACCAGTTTTCTAACAACACTGACGGTGAAGTGAACGGTTTGTTTAAGAATAACCGCAGCTATACCGCTTCCTGCACCAACGATTATTGACAATATAAAGAGCATCCTGTTTTCGGGGATGCGTTCGAGTATCAAATTAAATCTATTGAAAAAACTTTTGAACATACGACAACGAAAATACAAAAAAAGGCTGAATTATCAGCCTTATAATCATTTAATCGCTAGACTCATCTTCATCGGGATAGCTTGTGGCTGTATCGTCGTCTGGAAACTCATCCGGTTCATCACCTTCAATATCTCCACCTTGAGAGAATAAATTCTCTGCCTCGTCGTAATCATCAATCTTTACCTCAACCTTAACCAGATAAATAGCGTCGGGAACCTCTAAGGAGACCGCATAAAAAAAGGTACCATCGGGTTTATCAATCTTCATTATATCGCCCATATAATCCTGATAGCCTTTCGGATATTTCTCCCTCCACACAGCCAAAACATCGGGACTGAGGTTTGCGAAGCTTATCACTGAGCGCTTCTTCTGAGTTGCAAACGATGGTGGCGTAGTCTTCTTAGACGTGTTATTACTGTTCTCCATAAATACAGAAAGCAATTTTGAATTTGTTATACAATTATAATTTATTTTTTTAAAATATTTATTATTTCCTAAGAAAAAAGTTCTTCTGTTTCAGTTTACTTTCAGGCTCTCTTTCGACAAAGATTTTTTCTCCAGTCATCGGATCAATCCCTGAATAATATTCAACTGATGATCTTGTCATGGGAGTAGGTGTAAAATCCTGAACCTGTTCAAGACGAATCCCTCTGAGTGCCGGATTTAAAGATAGCTGCTTCATATGTTCTATATTACATCCCGGGTGGCTGGAAATAAAATATGGAACTATTTCGTATCTCAATTTTTCACTCTTAACAATTCTGTCAAACTCTTTTCTTAAAAAAACGAATTGAGAGAAGGATGGCTTCCCCATCGCTTTAAGAACATCTTGTTCCGTATGCTCCGGAGCAACTTTCAACCTGCCTGAAGTATGATATTTTATTAAACGGTAAAGATACTCTCTGCCTGAATCATCCAAATATCCGCTCTCATTAAGAAAAAGATCATATCTTATTCCACTCCCAACAAATGCCCTCTTCACTCCATCAACACTCAAGACCTTCTTATACAGATCCAGAATTCTGCTGTGTGAAATGTTTAGGTTCTTGCAGACAGCCGGATAAATACAGCTATCTCTTTTACATTTTTGGCAAATATGGAGATTTTTACCCATCATTCCATACATATTTGCAGTTGGCCCCCCAATATCGGATATAACACCCTTAAATTCCGGCATTTGAGTTAATTTAAAAATTTCTTCAAGTATCGATTTCTCAGATCTTGAAACTACAAATTTACCCTGATGCGCCGAAATAGTGCAGAATGAGCAGGCTCCAAAACAACCTCTGTGTGTATTAATTGAGAACTTAATCATTTCATAGGCGGGAATATGTTTATTCCGGTACTTTGGATGAGCTCTTTTAGTATACGGAAGGTCATACCAGCTATCTATCTCCCCCTCCTGTGGAAGAGCATAGGGAGGATTAATTACAACATATCCCTCTTTATACGGTTCCACTATAACTCTTGGAGCATATCTGTTTGACTCCTCTTCAATTAACCTGAAGTTCTCAGCAAAAACTCTTTTGCTGCTCCTTGCAGATTCAAAATCGGAGAGCATTATCGAGTCAGGATAGCTGATAACATCCGATTTTTCAAAAAAAGCAATTTGAGGAACTCTTTTAATACTCTCCTGCCAACCCTTTTTTCCTATCAGAGCGGCAATGTCGGTTATTGCCCTCTCGCCCATTCCGTAAACTAATACATCTGCCCCACTACTTAACAGAACCGATGGCTCTATTGAATCTTTCCAATAATCATAATGAGCCACGCGTCTAAGAGATGCCTCTATACCTCCCAATACAACAGGGACGTCGGGATATAACTCTTTTAAAATTTTTGTATATACAATCGTAGGATAATCGGGTCTAAATCCTGCTTTTCCTTCAGGAGTGTATGAGTCATCGCTTCTCAATCTCCTGTTAGCGGTGTAATGGTTGACCATTGAGTCCATAGCTCCTGCAGTTACTCCAAAGAAGAGTCTAGGTCGTCCCATCTTTTTGAAGTCACGTAAATCGTCCCTCCAGTTTGGCTGAGGAACAATTGCAACTTTATATCCTAAAGAGGTGAGTACTCTGCCGATTACAGCTGCTCCAAACGAAGGATGATCAATATAGGCATCACCGGTGAATAGAATTACATCGGCGTAATTCCAACCGAGCATCTTCATCTCTTTGGCAGATACAGGCAGAAATGGATAATTACTCTCCGACATCTCTACATTCTTTCGGGCAACTCAAAGCCAAGTATTGCGCTTGAGCTCCTCAATATTTTAGCAATCTCTCCAATAATCAATAATCTCTGATCTCTCTTTGAACTATCCTCTTCTTTTAAAATGGTCACTTCATGATAGTAGTGATTGAACTCTCTGGCAAGCTCATAAATATAGTTAGCAATAAGAGCAGGAGAGTGTTCAACACCAGCCTCTTGAATCTTAGTGGGATAGTTACCTAGAAGTTTAATAATTTCAATCTCCTTCTCATTGATTTCGGCCCCGGTTATTGAAGGTCTATAACCCATCTCTGCTGCTTTTCGCAAGATTGAACAGATTCTGGCATGAGTATATTGTATGAAAGGTCCAGTATTGCCATTAAAATCAATTGATTCCCTCGGATCAAACAACATCGTCTTTTTTGGATCAACCTTTAATATGAAGTACTTTAATGCACCCAGACCAAGTATTTCAAAAAGTCTATTCTGCTCATCTTTACTCATATTTTCCAATTTGCCAAGCTCCAAAGATGTCTCCCTTGCAGTGCTAACCATCTTCTCTACAAGATCATCCGCATCAACAACCGTTCCTTCTCTAGACTTCATTTTACCTTCCGGTAGTTCAACCATACCGTATGAAAGGTGGTAAATAGAGTCAGACCATGAGTAACCGAGCTTTTTCAAAATTAACTTAAGTACCTGAAAATGGTAATTTTGTTCATTTCCCACAACATATATGTGCTCATCGAACCCATATTCTTCAAATCTCTGCCTGGCAGTTCCGAGGTCCTGAGTCATATATACAGATGTTCCGTCTGCTCTTAAAAGTAGTTTTTCATCAAGTGAATCTGAAGTCAGGTCACACCAAACAGATCCATTCTCTTTTTTAAAAAATACCCCTTTTGATAGACCGTCGTTTACCAACTCTTTTCCGAGCAGATATGTATTTGACTCATAATAAGTTTTATCAAATCTTATTCCAAGTCTCTTATATGTTTCATCAAATCCCTTATAGACCCAGGAGTTCATCTCTGACCATAGATTTACAACCTCTTTATCTCCACTCTCCCATTTAACAAGCATCTCCTGTGCTTCTTTCATTACCTGAGTAGACTTCTCAGCCTCCTCTTCGGAATACCCCTGTTCTATAAGCTCTTTAACCTGCTTTTTTTGGAGATTACTGAACTCAACATAATACTTACCAACAAGATGGTCCCCCTTTATTCCTGAACTCTCCGGAGTTTCACCATTACCATTCAACTTCCATGCAAGCATAGATTTGCAGATATGAATACCCCGGTCGTTAACAAGATTTACTCTTATAACATTATGACCATTGGCCTCCAGAAGATTTGCAACAGAGCTTCCAAGCAGATTATTTCTGATATGTCCAAGGTGTAAAGGTTTGTTTGTATTTGGGGAAGAAAATTCAACCATTACACATTTTCCGGTTGATTGAGCATATCCGAATTTTTCGTTCTTTGAAATCTCCTCAATAACACTCTTCCAGTAAACCGGAGATAGTTTAAGATTCAAAAAACCTTTTACTACATTGTATTTTTCTATTACAGGAGATTTTGATATTAAATACTCTCCTATTTCATTTCCTGTTGTTTCCGGAGATTTTTTTGATATTTTAAGCAAAGGAAATACGACTACAGTATAATCCCCTTCAAACTCTTTACGAGTCGCCTGAATTTGGAATGATTCCGAATCTGCCTCAAAGCCGTACAGAGATCTGACAGCATCCTTTACCTTCTCGGAAATAATTATTTCTGGATTCATTTATACTATTTTTTAAAATATAATTTCATAGCCTGTTTTACCTTTGGTGAGAGCAATAACAGTGTCGTCATAGTAGGTATAGCCATCAACGCATAAGCGCTGTCAATAATACCAACAACAGCATCGAGTGTTATTACCGAACCTAGTACTAAAGTAGCAAGAAAAAGGTAGTTATAGTAATGCGAATATTTTGCTCCTATGAGAAAATTTGTGCACTTAACTCCATAATATGAGTAAGAGAACATTGTGGAGAATGCAAAGAAGAAGACTACAAGCATCAGCAGATAGTGCCCCACTCCAGGAAGCGATGCTTCAAATGAATTCATGGCAATTTCAATACCTCTAATTTGTCCAAAATCGTAATGGCCGTTTATTAGTATAGCCAACGCTGTAAGTGTACACACCAAGCCAGAATCGATTGACGGACCTAGCATTGCTACAAGTCCTTCTCTGACAGGCTCGCTGTTTTTTGATGCTCCGTGCATCATAGATGCTGTTCCAACTCCGGCCTCATTTACAAATGCAGCTCGTCTGGCACCAATAACTATAGCAGATCCGGCAAGACCTCCAATCCCTGCTTTAAAATCAAAAGCCCCTTCAAATATGGATCTGAAAACTCCGGGAACTGCCTCAAGATTTGTAAAAATTATAACTGCTACAATTATAAAGTATATTCCTACCATCGTCGGCACAACCTTAGTTGCTACTTTTGATATTCTCTGTATTCCACCCAATACAACAACAGATACAATGAGGGTGATAAGGACACCGATAGCAAGCCTGAGTCCTATTGTATTTTCAATGCCTGCAGGTGTTGTAAAAACGGTTGTGATTGCTTCTGTCAACTGATTTGCCTGCATAAGGCAAAATGTGCCGATAAGTCCGAAAATTGAGAAGAAAATAGCCATTGGTTTCCACTTTGGCCCCAAACCTTCTGTTATCATATACATGGGACCACCCTGTTTTTCTCCTGCTGAGTCGGTTCCTTTGTACATAATCGCAAGAGTCCCCTCAAAGAATTTTGTGGCCATACCGACAACAGCACTCACCCACATCCAGAATATAGCCCCGGGTCCCCCCATAGTTAAAGCAACTGCTACCCCCGAAATATTACCCATTCCCACTGTGGAGGCAATAGCGCTTGCGAGAGCCTCAAAAGAACTGATCTGCCCGGGAGCATCGTTCTCTCTCTTTTTAAGCGCCTTTAAAGCCCTTACGTAGTAACGAAAAGGGACAAAACCGGAGTAGATCAGAAAGTATAATCCACCACCAATTAACAGCAGAAAAAGCGGCATACCCCATATCCAGTTACTGAACATAAGTAAATATTCACCAGCAGAGCGAATAAGGTCGGAAATAGAAAGCAGATTTGTCATTGATTTTTTATTTGCAAACAAAGATAAAAAAAGAGTGCCAATCGACACTCTTTTTAAATGTTTGAGTACTATTTTATTTAAGCCCTCTGTTCATAAGCAAAGCATCAATACCCGGTTTCTTACCCCTAAAGTTAACGTAGAGGTTCATTGCGTCATCCTGATTAGCTCTTGCCAAAACTTCAAATCGGAATTTGTGAGCAGTTTCGGGATCGAAGATATTTCCCTTCTCTTTGAATGCCTGGAATGCATCTGCATCTAAAACTTCTGCCCAGATGTATGAGTAGTACCCGGCAGTGTAACCTCCTGTAAATGTATGTTGGAAGTAAGTACTTCTATATCTTGGAGGAATTTGTGAGATCAAACCTCTGTCAGAAAGTACCTTGTTCTCAATTTTAAGAACATCAAAATCTGCAGGAATCTCATTAAGCACATGGTAGTCCATATCCAAGAGCGATGCAGCTAGATACTCAACAGTTGCAAATCCCTGACCATATTTTCCGGATTTAACAAGCTTATCTACAAGCTGCTGAGGTATTACCTCTCCAGTTTGATAATGTTTTGCATATACTTTTAATACCTCCGGTTCAAATGCCCAATGCTCCATAATCTGAGACGGTAGTTCAACAAAATCTCTAGTATATCCGCCTAGTCCTGAGTATGTAACATTCTTAAGAAGACTTGCAAGAGCGTGTCCAAATTCGTGGAAAAATGTCTCTGTCTCATCTACGCTCAACAGAGCAGGCTTATCTCCTATTGGCCTTGAGAAATTACCCACTATATTAACAAGCGGAGCAACTCTTTTTCCATCTACATATTTCTGAGACCTGAAACCTCCACACCAGGCACCGCCTCTCTTCTGTCCCGGTCTTGAGAACATATCGAAGAAGAGAACACCAAGATGTGACCCATCAGAATCTTTACATTCGAATGCAACTGCCTCTGAACTAGGAAGTGGAACACTATCCAATTGTGTGAATGTTATTCCGTAAAGCTTATTGGCAACATAGAAAATACCCTCTCTGACATTTTCAAGCTTGAAGTATGGCATAAGTTGAGTTTCGTCAAGAGAGAATTTTTTACTTTTTGCCTTTTCAAAATAGTATCTCCAATCAGCTGCTGTGAATGCAGATGTATCACCTGCTTCTTTCATCGAAGCAACTATGTCGGCAGCTTCAATATTTGCGGCCTTAAGTGCAGGTGTCCAGATTTGATTAAGCAGATCATATACAGCTTCCGAATTTTTTGCCATTCTGTTTTCAAGCTGAAACTCTGCAAAATTCTTATAACCCATCAGTTTGGCCTTTTGTAGCCTGAGATCAATTAGTTGTTTGATAATATCTTTATTATCGTTCTCATTATTGTTGTTACATCTGTTAAGATATGCATCCAGTATTTTACTCCTTAAAGCTTTATTTGATGACTGCTGTAAGAAAGGCATAATACTTGGATTATCAAGCCCATAAACCCACTTGCCTGTCAGAGAGTCTTTCTCTGCTCTTTTTGCTCCCAATGCCTTCATATCATCGGAAAGACCTGCAAGATCCGCCTCGTTTTCAACAACAAGCTTAAAATTGTTTGTCTCCTTTAAAAGGTTTTGTCCAAATTTTAATTGAAGTGATGATATCTGCTCATTAAGCTTTTTAAGCTCCTCTTTCTTTGTATCGTCAAGAAGCGCACCGCTTCTAACAAAATCTTTATATGTCTCTTCAAGAAGACGCATCTGCTCAGGATTTAACCCAAGAGTCTCCTTTTTGTCGTAAACCGATTTTACTCTCTTGAAAAGTCCTGCATTAAGCGAAATTTCGTCGGAGTGCTTGCTTAAAAGCGGAGACATCTCTGTAGAGAGAGCTATCAAGGAGTCGTTTGAGTTAACACTGTTATCACTTCCGAATACACCCGAGATATTTTCGAGCAACTCCCCGGAATTATCGAGAGCAACTATTGTATTTTCAAAATTAGCCGAATCTTTATTATTAACTATGGCATCTATCTCCTTAGAGTGCTCCTTCATAGCGTAAAGAAAGGCCGGTTTGTAATGTTCGATTTTCACCTTTTCAAATGGTGGAATGCCAAATGGTGTATCCCATTTTTGGAGTAATGGGTTATCCTTTACACCATTGTTGCAAGAAGTAATAATCATACCTGCAGCTAACAGTAATAAAAATGTTTTTTTCATATATTTAAAAGTTAGGTTATCCCAGATAGGATTTGAGAAGCTTGCTACGGGCGCTGTGACGTAATCTTCTTATTGCTTTCTCTTTAATCTGCCTTACACGCTCTCTTGTGAGGCCGAAGTATTCTCCGATCTCTTCGAGAGTCATTTCGCTGGTTCCGATACCGAAAAAGTATTTTACTATGTCACGCTCTCTCTCGGTAAGTGTAGAGAGTGCTCTCTCTATCTCTTTGTTAAGAGACTCATTAACCAGACCTCTGTCAGCATTTGGTGAGTCATTGTTCACCAATACATCCAGCAGGCTATTGTCTTCTCCGTCCACAAAAGGTGCATCGACAGAGACATGCCTGCCGGATACTCTTAAAGTGTCTGCAATTTTGTCTCTTGGAATATCCAAAATTTCTGACAGCTCCTCGGGAGATGGCATTCTTTCATTCTCCTGTTCGAATTTTGAAAGTGCTTTATTAATCTTATTGAGTGATCCCACCTGGTTGAGGGGAAGACGAACTATTCTGGATTGTTCTGCAAGAGCCTGTAGAATAGATTGTCTGATCCACCATACAGCATAGGATATAAATTTAAAGCCCCTTGTTTCATCGAACTTCTCAGCTGCTTTAATCAAGCCAAGATTTCCTTCATTTATAAGATCGGGAAGACTAAGTCCCTGGTTTTGATATTGTTTGGCAACAGAAACAACAAAGCGGAGATTAGCCCGCGTAAGTTTCTCGAGGGCTTCCTGGTCGCCCTTTTTTATACGCTGGGCTAACTCTACTTCATCTTCTACTGTAATCAGTTCTTCCCTACCAATCTCCTGTAAATACTTGTCCAGAGAGGCACTCTCTCTGTTTGTAATTGATTTTGTTATTTTTAGCTGTCTCATGTAAGTCAAATATCTGGCAAAGATACTAAAAAATGAGATATGCAAAAAAATCTATACACCCATTCCGTAATACATTACCGTTCCGTCAGGATATATTCCCTCCAAAAGTATAGATCTGTTGCTTCTCTGGATCACAGATACTGCCTCCTGAACACTCTTTACCGGAATCTGATTTATATGAGTTATTATAAATCCGGTTCTGACTCCGGCATTTTTGAGTTTTCCATCTCCAACGCTTATTACCTCAACACCATTTCTGACACCAAGCTTTTTAAGCGATGAATCGGTGGCATTTTTAATTTTTGCACCAAATATTGTAGAGAGACCTTCCGAATCGTTGCCTCCCATTGCGATATCTGTACTTTTGCTCTGCAAAGTAACGCTAAACTCTCTCTCCTTTCCCTCTCTCAATATTTTAACTTTAATCTTTTCGTTCGGACGATATCTTGAGATCTGCTCCTGAACCGCTGGTGATGAATTAACATCAATACCGTTAATCGAAAGCAGCACATCTCCCTCTTTAATTCCGGCAGATTCAGCTGCACCTCCTTTAGCTATCTCCGCAATATATACTCCTTTTATATCTTTAATTCCCTTATCCTTAGCCAGATCCCCATCTATATCCTGCATTGAGATACCCATCAGCGCCCTTTTTACAGAGCCATATTTTATAAAATCTTCGACGACCTTCTTAACTATAGTAGATGGAACTGCAAACGAATATCCTGTATATGATCCTGTTCTTGATGCAATGGCAGTATTTATCCCTACCAACTCTCCCTTTGTATTGATAAGAGCTCCACCGCTGTTGCCGGGATTAACGGCTGCATCTGTCTGTATAAATGCTTCAATTTTGAATTCACCGTCGATAGAGGGCATACTTCTGGCTTTGGCGCTAACAATACCTGCAGTTACTGTTGATCTCAGATTGTATGGATTACCGATTGCCAGCACCCACTCTCCAAGGCGAAGAGAGTCAGAGCTGCCGAATGTCATAAATGGCAAATTACCTTCATCGATTTTAAGCAATGCAATATCGGTAACGGCATCGCTCCCCACCAATTTGGCTTTATATGATTTATTATTATCTGTAGTAACTGTAATTTCGTCAGCTCCCTCAATTACGTGATTATTAGTTACAACATAACCGTCAGATGTAATAATCACTCCCGATCCTGCTCCCATCTGCTCTCTCGGAACTCTATCGGGAGTATATCCGAAAAAGAAATCGAAAATTGAATATTGGCTCTCATAGCCTCTTTTTACAACTTTTACATGAACGACAGATTTGACAGCACTCTCGGCTGCATAGGTAAAGTCCGGAAATGACTCACCTGTGAAATTAACTTTTTGAATTGGTAATCCCTGACTTCCGTATCTTCCGTAATTTGAATCAGAATCGGATAGTTTAACAACTGTCAGGGCAGTTACTGCGCTAACCAGCACGGTAAACAGTGTAAACAATAGAATCTTTTTCATTTTTCATCATTTTTTTTCAATAATTCCAAAAATCAAATTATATGCCATATCTTATTTTTTTTATCTTTGTAAAAAATATCATATTATGAAATTTGTAGTTTCAAGTACAGAGCTTTTTGCCCGTTTATCTTCGGTTTCAAGAGTGATTTCATCAAAAAATACTCTGCCAATTCTGGATAATTTTCTGTTTGTACTCAAAGATGGGGTTCTGACAATTACTGCCACCGACCTGGAGACAACACTTTCTGCAAGACTCAATATAGGAGAGGTGCAGGAAGAGGGAGAAATTACAATCCCGGCAAAACTGCTGGTTGACTCATTAAAGGAGTTCAGTGATATGCCCCTTACATTTATCACATCTGAAAACAACTCAACAATAGAGATAACTTGGTTAAACGGTACTGCCCAACTGCCATTCACCCCGGCTTCGGACTACCCTGTTGCTCCGTCACTATCTGATATTCAGACCAAACTGACAATTCCTGCACCTTCACTGCTGGAGGGAATAAACAGGACTCTTTACGCAACTGCAGAGGAGGAGCTTAGACCTGTAATGAACGGCATATTCTTTGACATTGATACCGAAATGTCAACTCTTGTTGCTTCCGACGCACACAAATTGGTATGTTATACAAGACACGATATTAAGGCTGACAATAAATCATCGTTTATCCTTCCTAAAAAGCCGGCTACTGTATTAAAAAACATTCTGGCAAAAGCCGAAGAGGATGTCAAAGTGACATTTGATAATAAAAATGCATATTTTGAGTTTGAAACATTCGTTCTGGTGTGCAGATTAGTTGAGGGTAACTATCCTGCGTATAAATCTGTTATTCCAAAAAACAATATAAACAAGATGCTCATAAGCAGGCAGGATCTACTAAACAGCACAAAACGTGTTGCCGTATGTTCAAACCAGGCAAGTAGTCAGATTAAACTTAAAATTTCCGGCAATCAGCTAATTATCTCTGCCCAGGATATCGATTTTTCAATTGCTGCTCACGAGCGACTTAATTGCCAATACGATGGAGAGGAGATGGAGATAGGTTTCAAATCTACATTTCTTATTGAGATTCTATCAAATATGAACTCATCCGATGTTAGTTTTGAGTTTTCCGATCCTACAAGGGCTGCACTGATTATCCCTTCGGGATCTTCCGACAATAACGAAGAGATCCTTGCTCTTATAATGCCAATGATGCTGGGAGCATAACAAATTTAATATGCAGTTGAACCTAAAAAACCCGTTGCTGTTCTTCGATATCGAGAGCACAGGGTTGAAAATTGCCACCGACAGAATCGTGGAGTTGTCTGCCGTAAAGGTTTTTCCAAATGGTGATCAGGAGATTAAAACCAGAAGGATCAATCCAACAATTCCAATTTCGCCGGAAGCTCAGGCTATCCACGGAATTTCCAATGAAGATGTGGCTGGCTGCCCTACATTCAAGGAGGTTGCCAAAAGTCTTGCTAACTGGATGTCCGGATGTGACTTTGCAGGCTACAACTCTTTAAAGTTCGACATACCTATGTTGGCTGAAGAGTTTATACGTGCCGGCGTTGAATTCGATTTCCGAAAACGCAAGATTGTCGACGTCCAGAACATTTTCCATAAAATGGAGCAACGAACTCTCAGTGCAGCATATCAGTTCTATTGCGGCAAGACTCTTGAAAATGCACACTCTGCTGAAGCTGACACACTTGCAACATACGAGGTGTTAATGGCGCAGCTAGATAAATATGTAGATTTAAAGAATGATGTTCAGTTTCTGGCAGATTTCTCTGCAAAAAACAGAAACCTGGACTATGCCGGAGCAATTATTCTTAACGAAGATGATCTTCCTGTTTTCAATTTCGGAAAACATAAAGGAAAGAGTGTAGAGAGCGTCCTGACAAAAGAGGATCCAAACTACTACTCCTGGATGATGAGTAAGGATTTCACTTTAGACACCAAGAAAGTTTTGACTGAGCTAAAGCTCAAATTCAACCCAAACAGCAGACTACTGTGAATATTTTCGTTGCTAGGAAAAGCGGAAACGATTTTTACAATAAACCTGACGGGGCACTGGAGCAGGAGAGCGGAACGCTGTATCTGCCCGATAATACTGAAAGCATAAGCTATACAGCGGCTATATTCGTTAAAATTATAAAGGCCGGGAAATATATCGGTACTGAATTCTCTTCAAGATATTATAATTTGGCAGGAGGAGCGCTCAATTTATATATCACACTTAAGCTGCAAAGTAATCAAAGCAGATATGAGGAGAGATTCAACTTTTTTCGTTCCACAATGATGGATCGATCTCTATTTATCTCTAAGAATCTGTTCGAAGCGGGTTTGTTACCTAAAGAGATAATAGAAAAGATCAACCTCGCAGTATCCGAAATTTCAAGGATTGCTTCACTTAAAACAGGCGATTTAATCGTATTGGAAATCACAGATCAGATTCCTGTCAATAAAAATGATAGCGTTACATTCAATTGGCAAGATATTCAATTTCCCTCATTAAGAATTGATTGAGCGGCACTCTCTCCGGCCAATGCTCCTGTTGAGAAGGCTATCTGCAGATTATATCCGCCGGTATCACCATCCAGGTCAATTATCTCTCCTGCAAAATAAAGATTATCAAATATTTTTGATCTTAAGTTTTTTTGAGATATCTCCTTTAACGATACTCCGCCTGCAGTTACTACTGCTCTCTCATATGAAGTATATGAAACAATTTTAATCTGCCAGTTTTTCAGAGCCTCTACAACTCTTTTAATAATATTATCTCTATCAATATCTATTTTAGAGTGGGGTTCAACTCCAATGTATGAACATAAAGAGTTAATCATCTGAAGAGGTATATAGCCTCTAAGAAACTCGCTTATCCTAACTCCACTCTTTTGGGATTGAAGCTCTCCTCTCACTCTTGATTCCAGTTTATGAGACTCCAGCGCAGGCTTCAGATCTATTTTGACACTTATTTTATTACCATTGATCATCGCTTTGACGGCTCTTCTGCTAACCCTGAAACCCAAAGGCCCCTCAAGTCCATTATTTGTAAACTCTATATCTCCAAACTCCTCTTGAACAGGTGCTCCATTTTCAAAAAGTGATAACGTACAATTTTTAACGGTAAGCCCCTTAAGTTCCCGATTATAATTCTCCGGCATCAGTGCAGTAAGTGATGGGAAACAGGTTGTTATTTTGTGTCCTATTCCGCTTGCTATATTGTGTCCCTCTCCATCAGACCCTGTCAGAGGATATGATAGACCTCCTGTTGTTAATATAAGGGCTTTGCATCTGGCCTGTATATGCCTTCCCTCCTTTAAGTAACTAATTGCCACGATGCGACTATTTTCAACCTCAACAGAGATTAATTTTGACCTGAGAGAGATCTCTACTCCTGAGTTAATCAGATGATCCGTCAAGATATCAGCTACATCGGAAGCTCGACCCGATTCTGGAAATACTCTCTCTCCCCTCTCAACAACTGTTTTCAGTCCTATCCTGTATAGATATTCAATAAGTTCAATATTGGAAAAGTTAAAGAAAGAGTTTTTGAAGAAAGAGGGGTTGGGGTGAATATGTTTTGAGAAATCCTCCCACTTCCTGAGGTTTGTGATATTGCATCGCCCCTTGCCTGTTATCCTTATTTTTCGTCCACACCTCTCCATCTTTTCAATGAGAAGTACTCTCGCTCCGGCTTCTACAGCTTTTGCAGCTGCCATCATACCGGCAGCCCCACCTCCTACCACAATTATATCGGGATTATTCATAGTACAAAGAAAAGAATTTTTATTAGTTTTGTTTCAAAGAATGGATATGAGATTCAAGATATATTATATTGCAGCAGTGCTTTTTACTATTAGTCTCCTAAGTGCCTGCAATGCCAGAAAAGCAGATAGTCTCTCTATTGGAGAGAGCAGATACGCCAAATTTTTTAAAATTGAGGTTAATTCGGCTGGAGATACATCATTACTTTTAAATGAAAATTTTTATACCAACAACTCTAAATATACCAGAATTCAAATCGATTCCAGTACTAGCAAAAAATATCAGCGCATAATATGTATGTCTACAAGTCATATAGCATTTCTGGAGGCTATCGGCAAACTAGACTGTATTATAGCCATCTCTGGTGGCAGATATGTATACAATAACTATCTGCTGGATAAAATCAGAAGAGGAGAGATCGAGGATATTGGATATGAGAGTTCTCTTAATTATGAAAGAATTCTGGCGCTCAAGCCAGATATTGTTTTTACATATGGTATCAGTGGGGAGAACAACTCCTACATAGATAAATTGAGACAGCTTGGGGTTAATGTAATGGTTATAGGGGACTTTAATGAGAGTCATCCTCTTGGAAAACTTGAATATATTAAGTTATTCGGACTTCTTACGGGAGAGTCCTCCGCAGCAGACTCCATATTTGCCGCAAAAGAGAGGATCTACAATCAAATCAAAGCTACAGCAGCCTCACAAATCGAAAGGCCTAAGATTTTAATTAATGCGCCATGGAAAGATTCCTGGTATGTTCCAGGAGAAGAGAATTATATGACAGCTCTTATTAACGATGCAGGGGGCAGGTTGCTTGGCTCTAGAAGCGGAGTAAAGGTATCCTCATCTCATAGCGTTGAGGAGATCTTCAAATTGGCCTCAAATGCCGATTACTGGTTAAATCCAAACAGCTACAGGGATCTTGCGACTCTGATTTCGGACAACCCACTATTTAAGGGAATTAAAGCTGTAAAAGAGAAAAGGGTGTACAATAATATCAAAAAAAACACTGCCTATGGAGGCAGTGATTTTTGGGAAAAAGGGGTAATAGAACCGGAAGTTGTATTGAAGGATCTAGTCAAAATTTTACATCCGGATCTTTTCCCGGGATATACTCCTCAATACTATATGCAACTCAGGTAGATCTCCCATTAATAAACCTTCGGTGTATCTTTTCCGTTGAGAATATTGTATCCGTTTATTGCCAAAGCTCCCATCTCATCCTCTCCTGGATAAATAAAAACTGGGGCAATGAACTTTACATACTCTTCTATCTTTTTCATCAATCCCTTATTATTGGCTATTCCTCCGGTTAAAAGTATTGCATCAACTTCTCCTTTTAGAACTGCCGACATAGATCCAATCTCTTTAGCAAGGTTATATGCAAAAGCATCCGAAATAAGTTGGGCATCTTTATCCCCACTATCTACTCTCTTTTCAACCTCATTGAATGAATTTGTACCCAGATGAGCGACCACTCCTCCCTCTCCTACCAACATTTTTTTTACCTGAGCCAGAGTATATTTTCCGGAAAAACATAGTTCGGCAACATCCATTGTCGCAATAGATCCTGACCTTTCCGGAGAGAATGGACCCTCTCCGTCAAGAGCATTATTTACATCTACAACTGAACCTTTACAGTGAGCGCCTACGGAAACTCCTCCCCCAAGATGGGCAACAATAAGATTCAGATCTTCATATTTTCTACCGACTTTGGATGCGTGCAGTTTTGAAATTGCCTTTTGGATCAGCGCGTGACAAACCGATATTCGGCGGCATTGCCGATGACCCGCAACTCTTGCTACAGGGGTAAGTTCATCAACGACAACAGGGTCAGCAATATAAGCTTTACAGCCATTTCCCGCCTCATTTGCTAGGTTCCTGGCGATCAATCCTCCCAGATTGCTCGCGTGTTCACCTCTGGCTGCTTCGAACAGATCCTTTACCATCTCTTCGCTCACCTCATAAACTCCCGACTTGACAGGTTTAAGAATACCTCCTCTTCCGACAATTACATCAAAAGAGTGTGCAGTGTAGTTGTTTTCAGCTAAAGTTGCAATTATAGCATCTTTTCTAAATTCATACTGATCGGCTATTTTGTTAAATTTTGAAATTTCTGCTGCCGAATGCTGAATGCTTCTGATTAAAATTGGTTCAAGATCATTGTAAACAGCAATTTTTGTTGAAGTTGAACCAGGATTAATAGCAAGAATAAGACTCATATAATTAGGCGGTTAATGCTGCCAGAGCAATTGAATACAACTTTGTTTCTATACTGTCTGCACGGCTGGAGAGAACGCATGGGGCTTTAGCTCCTGCTACGATTGCAGCTTGTTTGGAGTTTTCAGTAAATTGAGTATTTGTTTTATAGAAAACATTGGCAGACTCAATATTAGGGAAAACAAGGCAGTCGGCATCACCCGCTACTACGCTCTTCAGCTTTTTGACTGCTGCTGCTTCAGAAGAGATCGTTACATCCAATGACATAGGGCCATCAACTATACAGCCCGAAATTTGACCTCTGTCGGCCATCTTGGAGATAATTGCACCATCGACACAGGCTTGCATACCCGGAAGCATCTGCTCTGTAGCTGCTATTACAGAAACCTTAGGCTTATCAATTCCCAAAGCGTGCGCAGTATTTACAAGATAATTTGTAATTGCAATTTTCTGGGTAAGATCAGGTGCAGGTATTACCGCAATATCACCAATGATAAGCATTTTATGATACTTTGGTATCGACATGACTGTCACGTGGCTCAGAATAGCCTTAGGAGGAAGCAATCCCCTCTCTTTATTGAGGATAGCTCTCATATATTTATCTGTACTGCACAACCCCTTCATCAAAATATCCCCCTCTCCCTGATTAATGAGATCAACAGCCATTGTGACTGCTCTCATTTCGTCTTCATTTGGAACAATTCTGAAAATATGCGGATCTATCTTCTCCTGTGCGCACACCTTTCTTATAAGCTTTTCGTCTCCAACTAGGGTTGCATCGACGATACCCTCTTCAACAGCATGCATAGCTGCTTTTATAGTGTGGTCATCAACCGCCCATGCAGCTACCAGTCTCTTTTTAGGTTTAGACCTTAACTGCTCGAGAATTTGATCAAAATTTGTTATCATGTTACTATCTATTTTTTTGTTAATATCATTGTATCTCTGGCAATAACCAACTCTTCATTTGTGCAGATTGCCGCCATTGTAACCCTAGAACCTTTGCGGGTTATTATTACATCCTTTCCTCTAACTCCTCTGTTTGCATCAGGGTTAAAATCAACCCCTAAAAATGAGAGAGACTCTCCGACAAACTCACGTATGTTAGGATCGTTCTCCCCTATTCCTCCCGTAAATACAATTAGATCCACACCATTCATTGCAGCTGCATAGGATCCTATATATTTCAGAACTTTATACTCAAACATCTTGAGAGCCAGCTTAGCTTTTGGATCTCCGGCTGCAGCAGCATCCTCAATATCCCTTGCATCGGAGGAGTTACCGAATATGCCAATAAAGCCGCTTTTTTTATTCAGGACGGCATTAACATCCGATGCCGAGAGACTCTCCTTCTCCTGAAGAAATGTCACAATTCCGGCATCAATATCACCACATCTTGTACCCATAATTACCCCCTCAAGAGGAGTAAATCCCATTGTTGTGTCTACAGACTCTCCATTTTTTACTGCAGTGATCGATCCTCCGTTTCCTAAATGGCAGGTGATTACCTTAGATTTAAGGAAATCCATTCCGGCAAGTTCACACCCTCTCTGGGCTACATATTTATGGCTTGTTCCGTGAAAACCGTATCGGCGGATTTTGTGTTTTGTATAATACTCGTATGGGATTGCGTACATATATGCATGTTCCGGAATCGATTGGTGGAACGAAGTATCGAAAACGGCTACCTGAGGTGTTGCAGGCATAAGCGCAGATATTGCATTTATCCCTGCAAGATTTGCAGGATTGTGCAAAGGGGCCAGTTCTGAGCATTTATCGATTTTTTCAATTGTGTCGCTGTTAACTAGCTGACTTGATCGGAAAAATTCACCACCGTGTGCAACTCTGTGACCTACGGCATTAATATCGCCAAGATCTTTCAACACACCTCTGTCGGGATCTACAAGAGTATCCAGAACTAGTCTTATTCCCTCTTTGTGATTATTAATTTTCTTTTCTAGAAAATATTTCTCTTTTCCTTCTGCTCTATGATTGAGCACTCCTGTTTCCAGGCCTATTCTTTCCACAATCCCTTTTGCCAGCAGATTATAATCATTCTCAGTATTCATATTAAGAACCTGATATTTGATGGAAGAACTACCGCAGTTTAAAACCAGAATAATCATAAAAAATTATAGATTTCAATAAAATTGGTGTTAATGTTTACAAATATACAATAAATTTACCTTTATAGCTTAAATTAAATAAGCATTTTTATATTTTTAAATGAAAATAATTATGAAATGAATGGTGTTGGCTGGAGTTTCAGGGATTTTCATAAGAGATACCCCTTGCCATATTATACAATTTACTTTATAGCAGGGATATTTATCGGTACTATTTACTCTGTCCCTCTTATATGCACTATAACGGCATCATCTATTCTGATAATCATCTGCATTTTATTATATTACTTCTTATTTCCAAGACTTAATTCTATTTTAAAACTTTCGATCTCTCTCAATTTTCTTGTATCGGGAATTTTTGGAATAAACCTGCAAAATACAAGAGTTGCTTTAAATACTGAGCCTTTTATCGATGGTACCAACAGAGTAAAAATTGTTGTATTGGAGGCCCCTTCTCATACAGGTAATACTACAGTTATTCGGTCCAATCTCGAACATATGAGGAGCAATATAACTGTTTCGATATACTCCGGAGACAAAAAATTAAAACTATCACCCGGTGACACACTGGTAATTAATTTTAAAAATACTCAGCTAAAAAAAAGTGATTTTGGGAATTACTATCTTTATTTACATAAAAGCGGCTGCAAAGTTAATAAATTTTCCGGCAGAAATTTATTAATTGATGTATTAACTTTTCGGGAGAAAATAAAAAATCTCGCATCTAAACGTTTTACTGAAAAAGAGAACCAATCAATATTCAATGCTCTAATTTTAGGTGATAAAAGCCTCCTCTCCAAAAAGAGCAAGGAGTCATTCATAAATGCGGGAATAATGCATATTCTGGCAATTTCAGGGATGCATACAGGTTATTTATACTCTATTTTACTAGTGATTTTATTCCCCTTGGGTAATGGGAAAATCTCCCTTTTTCTCAGAAACTCCTTAATTATTTGTACTATATGGTTCTATGCTATTCTTAGCGGGTTCTCCGAATCTGTTATAAGAGCCAGTATTATGATTTCCATTAATTTGATTGCTTCAATTTTCGATAAAGGCAAAATAAGTCTGAATACATTAGGTGCCAGCGCTTTGATAATGCTGGTTATCAACCCTCTATCCCTATATAATGCAGGTTTTCAACTCTCATTTATGGCGACCTTTTCAATTATTGTAATATACCCGCATCTTAATAAAATATTCACTATTAAAAGCAGAGTCGGAGCCTATCTATGGCAAAACTTAGCGATGTCGATAAGTGGTACCTTAGGCACATTTTTAATCTCAATACTGACTTTCGGTCGTTTCCCAATCTATTTTCTTTTAGGGAATCTGTTAGCAGCACCTCTTATACCAATTATTATGGTAACTTCGTTTATGTGGCTGATAATTCCTTCTGGCACTCAATTAGAAGGTATAATATTCTTTATTTCTGACAGTTTGATCTTTCTGTTAAATTCCATTGCAACAAATGTCGGTGCTCTCCCATATTCATCAATTAGTCTCAAATAAAACTTAAAGATCTGTTAAATAATTTAATCTAAGATTTTGTTTTGTTACTAAATTTATTATATTTGTAATGAATAATTAAACTTTTTACTTACTTTATTTTCATTGTTCCATGAATATTTTTGTTTCCAGCTTAAGTTTCAGAGCTAAAAAAGAGGATTTAGCCGAACTTTTCAAACCTTATGGTGAAGTAGCATCTGCCAGAATCATCATCAATCGTGAAACCCGCCGTTCAAGAGGTTATGGTTTCGTTGAAATGCCAAATGATACCGAAGGAAATGCAGCAATAGCGGCACTCAACGGGTCGGAGCATATGGGCAGGACAATTAATGTTGCCGTTGCTAACGATAGACCGGAAAAGGTAGAGTAATCTACTTACCGTAAATAAAAAAAGGAGTCCTCGACGGGACTCCTTTTTATTTATATTATTAGACTATTTTGCAAACTCTATCTCATTTATCAGATTTTTGGCTTCCATTACCTTATCGGTAACAAACATCACATATCTTATATCAAGAATTATATTCCTGCATATTTTGGGATTGAAGAGAACATCACTCATTGTTCCTTCCCATACTCTGTCGAAGTTTATTCCAATAAGATTTCCCTTCTCATCAAGAACCGGACTCCCTGAATTTCCACCTGATGTATGATTGGTCGCAATAAAGCAAACTGGGACTGTTCCTTTGACTCCCCAAATTCCATAATCCTTGTTTTTATAGATATCTCTTAATTTTTGAGGTATATCATAGTCATAAATTTCCGGATTATCTTTCTCCATTATACCATCAATTGTAGAGTAATATCTGTATAAAATGGCATCTTTTGGTGAATAACCGGCAATTTTGCCATATGCAACACGCAGAGTTGAGTTAGCATCAGGATAGAAATTTCGCTCTTTTTCAAACTCCATTCTGGCCTTGAGGTATCTTCTGTAAAGCAGAGATAGCTTTTCATTCATATCATTAAGAGCAGGTTTAAAACGGGAATTGAAATCTCTGTTCATTTCGTTATAAAATATTGTTGCAGGATCATTTGTCAAATCGTCAGCGAATGAGCCATTTTTAACAGAAGCATAGGCTTTAAGAGAGTCCGTAAGTAATGAATTGGAATATAAATAATCTGCATATTTTTCCACACTGCCGAATTTACCAATTATCGATTTGAAATATTCCGGCTTATACATATTATCAATATTCCTGTCGTACTCACCCATAATTGCCACAAAAGAGCTTTTATCGATTGGCAGATAGTAATCCTTATAGAAATCACGAAGCTGGGATATAATATATTTTTCAACACTCTGCCTCTCCTCATTTTTCATCTTACTTAGCTGGGCAGACAGAGTACCTGCCAATTTAGGCAATTCGTTAACATTAACCGACTCGTTAATATAATCATTCAAGATTGAGTAGGGTTCAATCTCGCTATACAATTTCCGGAATTGATTTGTTAATCCATTGTATTCAGGCCTATTGGCAGACCATTTATCAAATTCCTTTTCAAACTCAATCTTCTTTTCAATCGCCTGAGAAGCTTTTAATCCAAGAGCTTCACCCTGCCATTTTTTCCAGGCATTTGCCACGTTTGCATTTTTGGAAGCATACTTAATTCTTACAGCCTGGCTCTTGGACATCTCATCGTTCTGGATGTTGAGCCTAAGAGTTCTGAGTCCTATTTTAAGTGGATTTGATTTGTCAACAATGAACTTTACAGCATCGGAATATAGGTATTGTTGGGTTCTTCCGGGATAACCGTATACCATAGTGAAATCACCCTCCTTATAGCCTTTTAGTGATACTTTTAAATACTTTTTAGGAGTAAACGGAACATTTGACGGAGAGTAATCTGCAGGCTCATTATCCTTACCGGCATATACCCTGAATATACTGAAGTCTCCTGTATGCCTTGGCCAGATCCAATTATCGGTATCTCCCCCAAATTTACCGATTGATGATGGAGGAGCCATAACCAGCCTAACATCTCTATATATTTTGTAGATAAATAAAAAGTATTGATTCCCGTAATAAAAAGACTCTACCGTTGCATTCAGATTACTCCCTTTTGTTGCATCTGCAATTATTTTCCTAGAATTAATCTCTATTATAGAGCTCCTCTCCTTCTCTGACATTCCCTCTTTATAGCCATTCAGTACACCCTCAGTCACATCTTCCATCCTCACAAGAAACTTAACATTAAGTCCTTTATTCGGAAGCTCCTCACCCATTGTGCGAGCAACAAATCCATCCTTAAGATAGTCATTTTCAACAGAACTATGAGACTGGATCTGCGAAAATCCGCAATGATGATTTGTGAGCAACAGGCCCTTCGATGATATGATCTCACCTGTACATCCTCCTCCAAAATGAACAATTGCATCCTTTATTGATGCTTTGTTTACATCGTATATATCAGCTGCAGACAATTTCCCGCCTGCTTTGGACATATCCACGATTTTGTTTTGAATGAGTACCGGCATCCACATACCTTCATCGGCTACTGCTACGGCAGATAGCATAAGTGCTGATAATAAAGCTAAAATTGATTTCCTGTTCATGTTTATTTTGTATTATATTACAAACTTACAAAATTTTCTTACTTTTGGACAAAGCAAATTATCTCAATATGAATCAGCTTGCAAGATATATTATTGGAATTGCAGCTGCACTGATTATCGGCTTTATAGCCTGGTATTTCAGCAATATCCTGATATACATCCTGATATCTGCAGTCCTCTCCCTAATTGGAAAACCATTAATGAACAAACTTACCTCGATTAAGGTAAGACGATGTTCAATGCCAAAAAGTTTAGCGGCTTTTATTACTCTTTCCGCGATAATTTTGGTTTTTTCCAGCTTTTTTATGTTTGTAGCCCCACTGGTAGGGAACCTCTTTTCCAGCATAAATTCAATTGATTTCAATACTTTGAATGAGAGTATATCGGTTCCTCTCAAGAGCATAAATTTTACAATACACCGATGGTTTCCCACTCTCGACCCTTCTTACAGAATTGAAGATGTGCTTATTAGTCAATTTCAAAGCATGATCTCAACATCTTCAATAACTGGAATCTTTACCTCGGTGACCCAGTTTATTATTGACCTGGGTATAGCGCTATTTATTATTATTTTTATAACCTATTTCTTTATTAAGGAGCAGAATATGTTTAACAATATGGTAACTGCTCTTTTCCCGGACAAGTATGAAGAGAATATAACCAGAGCACTGGAGTCTATTAATAAATTGCTTGTCAGGTATTTTATTGGAATCAGCACGGAAGCGCTTGCTATAACTCTGTTAAACGGCCTGGGGCTCTATCTCATTGCGGGAGTCGACTTCTCTCTGGCCTTTGTACTGGCATTCATTTCAGGAGTTTTGAATGTTATCCCTTATATAGGTCCTCTTTCGGGTGGCGTTTTTGGCGTACTAATGTCTTGTGTCAGCCACGGATTTACAGATCCTCAGATTGGCAATTTTATAATCACTACAGGCCTTATATTCTTTGTGACCCATATGATTGACCTCTTCCTGTTTCAGCCTAATATATACTCAAAAAGCGTCAAGGCTCATCCTCTTGAAATCTTCCTTGTTATTCTTATTGCAGGCAGTATTGCCGGAATAACTGGAATGCTGGTGGCAATCCCGGCTTACACTGTAATAAGAGTATTTGCCAGAGAGTTTCTATCAAAATTTAAAGTCGTAAAAAAACTTACAGTAAATTTTTAATCTGTACTTACCTGACTGCTGATATAAAATAAAAAAGGGTGCCAAATGACACCCTCTATTTTATCTTTTCAATAGATTATTTCTTTGTTGATTCAAATATTGCATTGTACTTGTCATAGTTTGCCTTGTAATTTTCACCTCTGTCACGGAAACGGAAGTATATATTCTTTAAATACTCAGCACAAACTAGTTTAACCTCAGGATCTGTTGTCCTTTCATAACATTTTTCGAAAGGTTCAATAGCTGCTTCAAGATTTGCTTCAAGCTCTTTTACCATTGCATTGTATTTTGCATCGTCAAGCTCTTCAGCCGATTTTGTCTGTAAGTCCACTGCTTTATCATAATAAGCTGCTCCAGTTGCAAAATATCCGAAATAGTAGTTTGGATCTAATTCAGATGATTTTTTGTACATCTCAACAGCTTTAGTCATATCGTTAAGCTTCTTCCAAACATTACCCTCCGCGTATAACAGAGAAGCATTTTGCGGTTCATTCTTTTGTGCCTGGTGTATGTATTCAAGAACTTTAGCAGGATCGTCATTAGACTCCAGGTATGCATTGATCAGTGAAACCAAAACGCTCTGGCTGGTAGGATATTTAGAGAAAGCTTTACCAAGAAGCTCCTTGGTTTTATTCATATCACCTCTGCCTTTGTATATTTCGGCCATATATGAGAACACATCTCCTTTAGCTTCATATCCGTTATCAAGACAAATCTGGAAGAACTTGAGAGCTCTGTCATAATCCTTGTTCATATTTGCTGTAAGAGCTGTATAATAAACCATTGTAGAGTCAAATTTATTTACCAGCTTGTGTGAACTACAGAGGTAAGACGCTTCAAAATTCTTAGAGGCTCTTGCTACATCGCCAACATTGTATGCTGCCATACCTTCGTTTTTATATCTGGTTTCAATGGTATTTAACACAGTAACAAAATCTTTTGTTTTAGTACCTTTCGGATCGAGTTCAATCCCCTTATTTGCTGCAGTGAATGCCTCTGCAAGTAAGTCTCCTTCGAGGTATGGTTTTGTTATTACCCAAGCTGCAAGAGTACCGTCCGGCCTGAAATAGAGATCTTTATCATAATAAGATGAGACTGTCATCTTTTCTCCATTAACCTCTTTTTCAGATGTTTCATTAATTCTCTGGTCTTTCAGAAGAACCTTTACCTCGGCTTGTGCAGCATCCAGCCAAAGGGCTTTAATCGGAGCGTCGAATACTTCTAGATATGCCGAAGATAGAGCCAGCCATGTAGCCGGATTTGATGACTTTTTAGGATCATCGGCAGCAGCTTTGGCCTTCTGGAAATTCTTAACGGCAACTGCGGCTTCCTTTGTTTGCGCACCTAACTGAACAGTTAGCAGTATGGAAAGTGCAATTAATAATTTTTTCATTTTAAATTATTGGTAGATTAATTGTTGTTGTTTATTTCAGTACTTTCAGTCTGATCGTTTTTTTCTTCATTCTTTACAACACGGCAAACAGCTGCGATCATATCACCATCCTTGATGTTGATTAACCGTACACCCTGTGTTGCTCTTCCGGCCACTCTGATATCGGATACTGCAACTCTGATTGTAATACCCGATTTGTTGATAATCATAAGATCATCTTCGTCCGTAACCGATTTAAGCGATATAAGAGAGCCTGTCTTTTCGGTAATATTCAATGTTTTAACACCTTTTCCACCTCTGCTTGTAATTCTGTAATCCTCCACATCGGATCTCTTCCCATAACCATTTTCACTTACAACCAGTATATGAGTATTCTCTTTATCACCATTTTCAGTATCCACACAAACCATGCCGATTACTTCATCGTCATCCTCTATGTTTATTCCTCTTACACCTGTACCGGTCCTTCCAATCGCTCTTGCATCGCTTTCGTGGAATCTGACACATTTTCCATTTCTGGCAGCAATAAGTATCTCGCAGTTGCCATTTGTAAGAATAGCTTCCAATAGCTGGTCGTTCTCTCTTATCGTTATTGCATTAACACCATTTTGCCTTGGTCTGGAGTACTCTTCGAGCAAAGTTTTTTTAATTACTCCTCTCTTGGTGGCCAGAATTATGTAATTATTATTAATAAAATCTTTATCGGCAAGGTTCTTTACATTTATGTATGCAAGAACTTTATCTTCCGAGTCAATATTAATAACATTCTGCAGAGCTCTTCCCTTTGAGGCCTTAGAACCTTCTGGTATTTCATATACCTTAAGCCAGTAGCATTTTCCCTTTCCGGTAAAGAAGAGCATTGTGCTGTGCATATTTGCTACATATATGTGCTCTATAAAGTCTTCATCGCGCGTTGTACTTCCTTTTGTTCCAACACCACCTCTGTTCTGGGTTTTGTACTCAATAAGCGGAGTCCTTTTGATATACCCAAGGTGAGAGATTGTAATTACGACATCTTCATCCGGATAAAAATCCTCAGGATTGAAGTCCTCACCCGTAAGTTCAATTGATGTTCTGCGGGCATCCCCGAATTTCTCTTTTAGCTCAATCAGCTCGCTCTTAATCAGATTCATCTGGAGAGTAACATCTGCCAGAAGCTCTTTAAGAGAAGCTATAAGCTTTTGTAGTTCATCGTATTCAGCTTGTAATTTACCCCTTTCAAGACCGGTAAGCTGCCTGAGTCTCATCTCCACAATTGCTCCCGCCTGAATTTCGCTGAATGCAAATCTTTCACAAAGATTACTCTTTGCCTCTTCGACTGTTTTAGAACTCCTTATTATAGCGATAACTTCATCGATAAAATCAAGAGCTTTAAGCAACCCTTCCAGAATATGAGCTCTCTTTTCAGCTTGCTCCAGTTCAAATTTAGCCCTTCTTACAATTACCTCATGCCTGTGTCTCACATAGTATTTTATGAGTTGTTTGAGGGAAAGTAATCTTGGCCTTCCATCTACAAGGGCGATATTATTAACAGAGAAACTTGACTGTAGTTGTGTATATTTGAACAGAGTATTTAATACCACATTTGCAACGGATCCCATCTTAAGTTTAATAACAATTCGCATACCTCTCCGGTCGCTCTCGTCATTAATGTATGAAATCCCCTCAATTTTTTTATCCTCAACGAGTTCAGCTATTTTCTCTATCAGCTCCCGTTTATTGACCATGTATGGTATTTCGGAAACAACTATTGTCTCTCTTCCACTCTCACTAACCTCAATATCTGTTTTAGATCTCACAGATATTTTTCCTCTGCCGGTCTCGAATGCGTCCTTAATACCTTGAGTACCAAGAATAATACCGCCTGTTGGGAAATCAGGTCCTTTTATGTATCGCATCAGCTCCTCAACAGTGATATCATTATTGTCAATATATGCACAGGTTGCATCTACGACCTCTCCCAGATTGTGAGGAGCCATATTAGTAGCCATACCTACTGCAATACCAGATGCCCCGTTTAAAAGCAGCAAAGGTGCTTTTGCAGGAAGTACAACAGGCTCTTCCAGAGAGTCATCAAAGTTTAATTTAAAATCTACTGTATTTTTATCGAGGTCCGACAGCACCTCTTCGGCAATCTTCTTAAGTTTTGCCTCGGTATAACGCATTGCAGCAGCTGAGTCACCATCAATAGAGCCAAAGTTACCCTGGCCATCTACCAGCATGTACCTCATACTCCAATCCTGGGCCATTCTAACCATTGCTTCGTAAACACTGGAGTCACCGTGAGGGTGATATTTTCCCAGTACCTCCCCTACAATACGGGCAGATTTCTTAAAAGATTGTCCTGACGATAATCCCAGTTCTGACATTCCGAAAAGTACTCTCCTGTGTACGGGTTTGAGTCCGTCCCTGACATCGGGTAAAGCACGCGACACGATAACAGACATCGAATAATCGATGTATGCACTCTTCATCTCATCCTCAATGTTTATCTTAATTATCCGAGGGTTGTTTTCTGTTTCTTCAATCATCTTAAAGGTTACTTTTCATTTTTAAAAAAGAGGTGTAAAAGTACAAATAAAAAATATGATGAACAAATTGTTCGGAGATTTGTCTTATTATTGTATTTTAGCGGGTCAAAAGCATTTTTATGAATCTACAGTTATCAAAAGAACTAAACGACATTTTAGCCTACAGTAAGGAGGAGGCAATGAGACTTGGGAGCTATTCAATATCGACCGACCATCTCATTTTGGGGATTATCAGGCACCAGGATAACTCTGCTTTCGAAATAATGCATAATATGGGGGCAGATCTTAAAACCCTCAAAGTTAAAATTGAAGAACAGCTTAACGTTGGAGAGATTGTTCCATTTGATCAGGCGGAGAGGATAAATCTGGCAAAAAGCGCTGAAAACTCACTCAGAATTATGTATCTGGAGGCAAAGGCTCAAAAAGAGGTAGTTCCTACCCCTGTGCATCTGCTTTTAGCAATATTGCGAAATGACGAGGGGATATCAATATCTGCGCTGGAGGAGCAAAATATTACATACGACAGAGTACGGGACACTATTGCAGGTCGGGTATCTCCAAATAACAGCTCCTCTCAGGAGGATGATGAATATCTTCCTGCATCGGATCCAGGAGGAGAGAAACCTGCATTTAAATCGGTCGATTCTAAAAACACGAAAGAGCACGGAAGCACACCTGTTCTTGACAGTTTCGGATTTGACCTTACCGCTGCTGCAGTTGAAAACAGACTAGACCCTGTTGTGGGCAGGGACAAGGAGATTGAGAGGCTTGCTCAGATCCTGGGAAGAAGAAAGAAGAATAACCCTGTAATTATTGGCGAGCCGGGAGTTGGAAAGAGTGCTATAGCTGAGGGACTTGCAATAAGAATTGCAAATAAACAGGTCTCACGTGTTTTGCTAAACAAGAGAATTATTTCTCTGGATATTGGATCAATTGTTGCCGGAACTAAATACCGCGGTCAATTCGAGGAGCGAATGAAGGCAATTCTGAATGAACTTGGCAAGAACCCTCATATAATTCTTTTTATTGACGAACTGCACACTCTTGTTGGTGCAGGCGGTGCATCTGGATCTCTGGATGCTGCAAATATGTTAAAACCTGCCCTTGCAAGAGGTGATATTCAGTGTATTGGCGCAACAACTCTGGATGAATTCAGGGAGCATATTGAGAAGGATGGAGCTCTTGAAAGGAGATTTCAAAAGGTAATTATTGAACCTACAAATTTTGAAGAGACTCTGAATATTCTGGAAAATATTAAGGAGAGATACGAAAAGCACCACAATGTAAAGTATACTAAAGAGTCTTTAATCTCCTGCATAAGGCTTTCTCAACGTTATATCTCGGACAGATGTTTGCCTGATAAAGCAATTGATGCCATGGATGAAGCCGGTTCAAGAGTGCACCTTAAGCATCTGAAAGTACCGGAATTTATATCTGTACTGGAACACGAGATTGAACCTATCAGAGAGGAGAAGCGAGTTGCAATAAGCAGGAATCAGTTTGAAGAGGCGGCCAAATTAAGAGATTTGGAGAGGCAGAAAATGGAGGAGCTGGAGATTGCACAAAAGAGATGGAACGAAGAGCAGAATCTGAATCCTCAAATTGTCGATGAGAATGATGTTGCTGAGGTGATGTCTATGATTACCAGTGTTCCTATATATAAACTTGCAGAATCTGAAGGTGACAGGCTTTCGAAAATGGGAAGCGCGTTGAGAGAGAAGATAATTGGGCAAGATGAGGCTGTTGATAAGGTTGTTAGAGCAATCCAAAGAAACAGAGCAGGTCTAAAGGATCCAAACAAACCGATTGGTTCTTTCATTTTCCTGGGACCTACCGGAGTTGGTAAAACTCAACTGGCCAAGATATTAACAGAATATCTGTTCGACTCATCTGATAATCTTATCCGGATAGATATGAGCGAATATATGGAGAAGTTCTCCGTAAGCAGGTTGATTGGAGCGCCTCCGGGATATGTTGGTTATGAAGAGGGCGGTCAGCTAAGTGAAAAGGTCCGCAGAAAACCTTACAGCGTTGTTCTGCTTGACGAAATTGAGAAGGCACACCCCGATGTATTCAACATCCTTCTACAGGTACTCGATGAGGGGCGTCTGACAGACAGCAACGGCCGTGCTATAGATTTCAGAAATACTCTGCTGATCATGACATCCAATATTGGAAGCAGGGAGTTAAAGGAGTATGGTTCTGGTCTTGGTTTTTCAAATACTACAAAAAGAAATATAAGTGAAAATACAAGGCAGATCATAGAGAAGGCTCTGAAAAAGACCTTTACGCCGGAATTTTTAAACAGGGTGGATGATCAGGTTTTATTCAACACTTTGAGTAAGGACGATATATGTAAGATAATAGATATAGATTTGAATGATCTCTATAAACGGATTGAGGCAGCCGGATACCATCTTAAGCTAACAGATGAGGCTAAGGCTTTTGTTGCGGAACAGGGCTATGATCCTCAATATGGAGCAAGACCGCTGAAAAGGGCAATACAGAGATTCATCGAGGATCCTTTGGCAGAGTCGATTGTAACCGGTAAAATCAAACTGAACTCTACTCTTATAATAGAGATTGACAATGAGAATGGAGATTCAACTCCTACTCCAGAGAAACTTAAGGTTTCCGTGGTTGAATAGTATTAGATGATTGGAATCACAGCATGTGAGGTCGCCCTTTAATGATTTTCTGAAATATACTCTTTTTAGGGTAACCCTGTTAATAGCAAACTTGATCGGCTCTGTTTTCGAAAGATATACAAAGCCGATTTTTTTATACATATCCCCTTCCGACCACTCTGCATCGGCATAACTCATAACCTCGTCAGGATCTACATTTCGGCAGAAGTGTTTAAATAGTTTGCTGGCCCCTCCTGCCACTCTTAACGCTCCGGCAGATGCATATCTGACCCACTCATAAGAACTTACTGTCAATCCATCCCTTGTAATAGGTCTCGGTTTTGAAAAGAGTGCCACTGCAATTAGATTATCTTTATAAAACAGTCCATATTTGAATTTTGCTTTTGCTCTTCCAAGCAGATGGTTTGTATCCATAAAGCTGTCAGCAACATCGGAGGTAATCTTTTTGACTGTACAGTTTCTGGCATATATAGATTTATCCGGGAGTAATACCGCTTTTATTCTCTCAATTATTACAGACCTGTTGTTTACCCATAAATCTTCATAAATATGGATAGAGCGGAAATTCTCTGACAAAATATTCTCCGGGAATTTTTCTGTATTAAACTCCTCTCCAACTATATCTCTGAATATCACTTTTATTCTCTTTTCCGGGAATAGATATACTCCTTGCTTCTCTATCAAGCAGGTCAAATTCAATGAGTGTAGAAACGATGCAAAATCCTCACGGTTATTCATTCTGCAAAATTAAAAAATGGTGAAATAATCACCATATTATTTGGAAATAAATTTTTCTTGTCTATCTTTGCACTCCCATTACGAAAAACCCGTTTATGGGTATGATTCAGTAGCTCAGCAGGTAGAGCACAACACTTTTAATGTTGGGGTCCTGGGTTCGAGCCCCAGCTGGATCACAAAAACAGAAGCCAAGCAGAAGCTTGGCTTTTTTGTTTTTGCGAACCAGCGCGACAAGCTCGCTTGAGAGCGATGGAGTGCAAAAACAAAATATTTTTGAGCGAAAGCGAAAAAACTGTTTTTGTGTGGGTAAGTAAAAAGATTCCGGGTCGGACGAAGCTGCCCACGGCTGCTGAGTCACGACAGCTGGATCTGATTCACGGCAGCAGATCACAAAAACAGAATAAGCAACTGGGCTGATAGAACCCTAAGAAACATCGTCAAAGGATAGACAGTTGCATAACTGACTGCAGGCAGATCATTTTTAGCAGATGAATTAGCAAATGCAAGCGCAGGCGGATCGGTACAGCTACCTGCCAAAAGTCCCATTAAAGTAAAGTAATTCAACTTGAAATACCTGTATCCTATAAATCCGATTAATGTCAAAGGAATAACTGTGATAATGGCCCCATAAAGGATCCAGATTGCACCACCACCATTCACAATAATATCAACAAATCCCTTTCCTGCATCCAGACCTACGCAGGCCAAGAAAAGAGAGATCCCAATCTCCCGGATCATAAGGTTAGCACTTATTGTGGAGTATGTCACAAGTCTAAGTCTGGGACCGAAATTACTCATTAAAAGCGCAACAATCAGTGGACCACCGGCAAGACCAAGTTTAACGGGTTGGGGTATTCCGGGTATAGCAAAAGGAATTGATCCCAGCAAAATACCTATAGCAATTCCAAAGAACATTGAGATCAAATTAGGCTCTCTTAGACGTTTCAATGCATTACCGATATTGTTTGCAGCAGCCTCTACCCCTTCCGGAGTACCTACGACAGTGAGTTTATCGCCAATCTGCAATTTTAAACGTGGAGACGCTACGAGATCTACACCAGCCCTGTTTACCCTGGTTACAGTAATTGAGAATGCTTTACCGAATTTGAGGTCAGAAAGGCTTTTACCATTGATTGACTCTTTTGTCACCAATATTCTTCTTGAAATAACACTCTTATCCTCTCTCTCCCACTCTTGCTCTACAAATGGAATCTCTCCACCAATAAATGCAGAAATAGCAGGGAAATCCCCCTTCTGCATAATTACAAGAAGTGTACTGCCACTTTCGAGAACCGATGAAGCTCCGGCAATTTTAATCTCACCATTGGGTCTCTTTATTCTGGATATTACGAATCCTTTGTCTATAAAACCTTTAATATCCTCAATTCTCTTTCCAACCAGAGCAGGATTTAGCAGAGAGAGTGCAACCTTGATGGTTTCACCCGGATTATCTTTGGCTACATCTTCCAGTTTTTTATTTTCGGCAGATATATCAATTTTAAAGATCCATCTGAGAAAAATAAGAGTAAATATAATCCCTATTACACCTAGAGGGTATGCAACTGCGTATCCTAATGCAATTACGGGATCGGCAGCTCCGTGCAAGTCGGCATAAGTTTGCTGAGCAGCTCCAAGCCCAGGTGTGTTAGTAACTGCTCCGGATAGTATTCCGACAATCGCCTGTCCGGATATTCCTGTAACCTCCTTAATAATAAGCGCTGTAAGCACTCCGGTCAATACTATTCCGGCAGCAAAAAGATTGAGCTTTACCCCACCCTTCTTAAATGAGGAGAAGAAACCCTGTCCAACCTGCATACCAATTGAGTAAACAAACAGAATGAGACCGAACTCTTTGACAAAATGTAAAATATGGGTATCGATTCCTAATCCAAAGTGACTGAACGCAATTCCTGCAAAGAGAATCCAAGTCACACCAAGAGAGATCCCACCAACTTTAATTTTTGATAAAAACATACCTGCTGTAATTGTTAGAGCAAGCATAATTACAGCCTGAGCTATTCCGCCTGGGGTGAAGAGAGAAACTATCCAGTCCATTTCAATATTTTTTTCAAAAATAGTATATTTGGAAAAATAAAAGCATTATGAAATTTATTGATGAATTCAAACAATTTGCTACCAGAGGTAATCTTTTAGATCTTGCAGTAGGTATTATCATAGGTAGCGCATTCGGAAAGATAGTCTCCTCTTTGGTTGCAGATATTATAATGCCCCCAATCGGGTTGCTGATAGGAGGAGTAAACTTTACCGAGCTAAAAATTGTACTCAACCCTCATATTCTTTCCGGAGGGCTTTTATCGAATCCGGTTACTATAAATTATGGTAACTTCCTTCAAACAATATTTGATTTTATAATTATTGCATTTGCCATCTTTTTGGTCATTAAGGGGGTAAACAGAATCAATCTCAAAAGAGAGAAGGAGCTCGCAAAGAATGTTGCGCCCAAAGAGGACCCTGCAGATGTAAAACTTTTAAAGGAGATCAGAGATTTGTTAAAAGAGCAGAGCGGAAAAAAATAATTTTTGCCGTTAACTATTGTTTACTAATTTTGCAATCCTTTGCGACAGTAGCTCAGTCGGTAGAGCATCAGCTTCCCAAGCTGAGGGTCGCGAGTTCGAATCTCGTCTGTCGCTCACTCTTACTTAAAAATCTATTGGTTTCCAGTAGATTTTTTTATTTAATCCTGTGAATAGTATTTGTAGAGAAAACTTACGAGTTCATTAAAGTACTTCTCAACAGCAAGTTTACATTCAGGTTGTAATACTTTATTTGACGGAGTAGAAAAAATAGATTTATATCCATTCTCTTTGTTCATCCAATCGTATTGGCCATCTACTATTTTGGAAATTTTTGGAATTGAAATCTTAACATAACCTGGCACATAAGTTATGTCAAAGGTAAAATTTGCTTCACCTAACGCATTTTTAGATGAACTTATGGTTTTCTTCACCCTAAATCTTTTGAAATCGCCAAAGTCATCTTTCAGATAGAAGTCACTAAAATTGATAACACCTTGACCAAAATATGCATCAAGCACATATGCAGAGATACCTCTCCTTTCGTAAAACTCGAACCTGTTTCCGATAAGAGAGCGATAATACTCCAGAGGGAAATCGCAATAAAGGAAATTAATAAGGGAGCTAGTCTTTAATTTTGCACTCTCCACATTATTATCCGGGGTTTTTATAATAATATAGTCTCTTTTGCTATCCGAAACCAGTCCATTTGGAGTTAACTCAAATTTAGGAGGATTTAAATCTGCAATCCAGATAGATGAGTCAAAGTTTTGTCCAGATGCAGCCCTTTTTAAAAGCGAGTCAGTAAAATTATTGATAGTACCAATTATCTCATTATAACCGGTTTTGATGCTTGATTTAAAAAAACTCACAAGTTCTGTTCTCTCCTGTAATCTTTTACCCTTACTATTTGTAATAGAATTGTCCAGATATGTTATATAGTCAGCTATAGATAAATATTCTGAAGTAACATCTCCTGAAGATAAATTAATAGTTTGGTATTCAGTATATATATACGGATTCTCTATTATAACCTTACTATCCTCAAACGACACCATGTAATTGTAATAAAAGAGATTAATAGGAGATACCGAACCGATTGTTACATTATGATCGATCTTTATTGAGTTATACGAATCAATCGATCTATTTT
>OFJB01000131.1_pt1 | contig 42601 bp, 41 predicted proteins | sample 1775081 | NCBI WGS metagenome assembly OFJB01 (sample SAMN08195771, study PRJEB24354) | sludge metagenome | isolation source: initial sludge from phenol fed wastewater aerobic bioreactor | place: India: Nagpur | collected 2016-06-05
TTCTTGCGCGCCCAGAAGGCGATGTCCTCGACGGTGTCGCAATCCGAGAGCATGGCGGCAACGGCCATCACCAGAATCTCCCGGAAGTCGTGCAAGGTGCCATTGCTGGCACTGCGTGGATCATCGATTTCGGTCAAACAGCTCATCAAGGACACCCCATGGTTTGCAGCCACTTTCGTCGCCCAAAAGGAGAGAGTAGACGTGATTTCCAATGGGTTCACAAGATGCTTGCGTAAGGTGTTGAAGGTTAACGACTATCTGCTATCGGCCATGTCATTCGGGAATATGCGGTCCGAGTGCGGAAGCCCTGGGGCATCGGCTGGTCAGGTACTTGCTCGCGGCTGGCAATTGACGAAGTGCACCAGATCGCCAACGGTACTCACCTTCCCAAAATAGGGATTCGACTCTGTGTTGTCGGTACTGCGCCCGGTCCGTTGAGCGATCACCGGGAGAAGCTCATCCATTTCCTCCGGATCGATATGAAGGTCCTCTTCAAACCTGTCCATAGCCCTGATCGGACACAATCCGCCGGAATGCTTCACGTACACCTGCAGCTCTTGGTGGACGGCACGGATGATCCACGCATCCACCGCTTTGCGATCAAACCCGCGAGCAAACGTGCAGATACTTTCGGTTGTTCGCAAGGCCGCAAGCTTCTGCAGAGCTCGTTTGCGTTGCCAGTTTTGGAATACCCCGACGCAGGCCAAACCCGCCAGTAGCGCCAGGAAGACTGGTCGATTCCAGATTCCGTAACCAAGACCACCGGCGATCAACAGGACAAAACCATAACCCACCACTTTCTCCCGGTTGGTGACAGGTTCTGGCACATACGCCGGTAGAAAACGCGAGGGAGTCTTCATCGCTTTGCCCTTTCAAAGATGCCGGATAAAAAGCCGCTTCATGCGCGGATCGTGCCGCGAACCCAATGGAATATCAAGAGCCCGATGATCACCAGGCGGGCCGCTTGACGCCCCCCTCACCCCTGATTCCGCGTCACCGCATCGCGGAACCTGATCAGCGCGATGGCGAAGAAGACGGCGCCGATGGCGGTCATCGCGGCGAGGTCGCGCCAGACGATTTCCAGGCCGGCGCCACGGTAGAGGATGCCTTGGGCGAGGCGGACGAAGTAGGTGGTGGGGGCGGCGAGCATTAGGTCCTGCACGGCCTGCGGCATGCTTTCGCGCGGCGAGATGCCGCCGGAGAGCATGAGCAGCGGGATGATGCTGAGGATGACGAGGAGGCCGAACTGCGGCATCGAGCGGGCGAGCGTGCCGAGGAAGATGCCGATCGATGCGGCGGCAAACAGGTAGCAGGCGGCGGCGGCGAGGAAGAGCGGCAGCGAGCCGGCAATCGGCACCTGCAGCACGCGTTCGACCATCACCGCCAGCGCGAAGGCAACGCCGACCAGCACGGCGAGCCCGTTGGCCCAGATCTTGGCGAGCATGATCTCGAACGGGGTGAGCGGCATCACCAGCAGGTGCTCGACGGTGCCGTGCTCGCGTTCGCGGATGAAGGCGGCGCCGACCAGGATGATGGTGAGCATGGTGACGTTGTTGATCGCTTCCATGACGCCGCCGAACCAGAAGCCCTTGAGGTTGGGGTTGAAGCGGACGCGGGTGACGAGGCGCACCGGGCCGGCGCTTTCATCGCGCGTGCCGGTGAGGTATTCGCTGATTTCGCCGAGCGTGATGCGCTTGATGTAGGTGGCGCCGATGAAGGCCTGGCTCATGATCGTCGCGTCGATGTTGAGCTGCAGGTCGGGCACCTTGCCGGCGCGCAGGTCGCGCTGGAAGTTGGCCGGGATGACCAGCGCGAAGTTGTAGCGACCGGCGTCCAGTCCGGGGTCCATGGCGGCCAGTTCGATGCGCTCTGGCGGGCGGAAGAAAGGCGGGTAGAAGGCATCGACGATGCGCTGCGAGAGCGGCGAACGGTCTTCGTCGACGACGGCCAGCGGGGCGTTGTGCAGTTCCTGCGAGACGCCGGTGGCGGCGGTGTAGATGGCGCCGGAGAAAGCCCAGCAGATGAGCACGAGCAGGGTCTTGTCGGCCCACAGGCTCTTCAGTTCCTTGAGGCCGAGGCGGTAGATGTTGGCGAGGCTGGGCAGGCGCATGATCAGTCTTCCTGCTTTTTCAGCAGCGCCACCGACAGCGCGGTAAGCACCGGGATGAAGGCGGCCAGCGCGAGGAACTGCGGCAGCAGGTCGCTCAGGCCGAGCGCCTTGGTATAGACACCGCGGCTGATGACCAGGAAGTAGCTGGCCGGAAAGAGTTGGCCGATCCAGTAACTGACGCCTTCGAGCGCGCCGACCGGGGTGGTCAGCCCGGAGAAGCTGACGGTGGGCAGAATGGTCAGGATGGCGGTGCCGAACAGCGCGGCAATCTGGGTCTTGGTGAAGGTCGAGATGAGCAGGCCGACGCCGGTGGTGGCGATGACGTAGAGCGTGGCGCCAAGCGCCAGCGCGGCGAAGCTGCCCTTGAGCGGCACCTGGAACACCCAGTGCGCTTGCAGGACGAGGACGAGGAAGCTGATCAGCGACACGGCGACGTAGGGCAGTTGCTTGCCGAGCAGGAATTCGAGGCGGCTGACCGGCGTCACGTAGAGGTTGGTGATCGAGCCGAGTTCCTTTTCGCGCACCACGCCGAGCGCCATCAGGATGGCCGGGATGAAGACGAGGAGGATGGGAATCACCGCCGGCACCATGGCGTAGATGCTCTTGACGTCCTGGTTGTAGCGGAAGCGCGAGACGATGTTGGCCGGGTAGGTGCTGTCGACGCCAGTGTTTTCGCGGATCAGGCGCTGCACGTAGAGGAGGTGCATGCCTTCGGCGTAGCCGCGCACGGTTTCGCCGCGGTAGGGCATGGCGCCGTCGACCATGAGGCCGACTTCCGGCCAGTGGCCGCGCCGCAGGTCGCGCCCGAAGCCGGGCGGGATATCCACCGCCAGCGCCAGTTCGCCGTTGCGCAGGCGGCGTTCGAGGTCGGCATCGTCGCGGATCGGCGGGCGTTCGATGAAGTAGCGCGAGCCGGCGATGTTCTCGATGTAGGCGCGGCTTTCCGGCGACTGGTCGCGGTCGAGCGCGGCAAAGCGCAGGCCTTCGACGTCGAGCGAGATGCCGAAGCCGAGCACCAGCATGAGCAGCGCCGAGCCGAGCAGGGCGAAGGCGAGGCGGATCGGGTCGCGGCGCAGTTCCAGCGTTTCGCGATAGGCGTAGCCGAACAGCCGGCGCCCGCTGAAGAAACTGCGCGGCTTGCGATCGACTACGGTTTTTGGCCCGTTTTCCGCGTCGCCCGTGGACGGCGCTTCTTCGGCGGCTGGCGCGCGGGCGCCGGTGGCCTCTTCCAGGTAGTCGATGAAGGCGGCTTCCAGCGTCGCCGCGCCGCGCTGCGCGACCAGGCCGGCCGGGGTGTCGCTGGCCAGGACGCGGCCGGCGTGCATCAGCGAGATGCGGTCGCAGCGTTCGGCCTCGTTCATGAAGTGGGTCGAGATGAAGATGGTGACCCCCTGCCCGCGCGACAGTTCGACCAACAGCGCCCAGAACTGGTCGCGGGCGACCGGGTCGACGCCGGAGGTCGGCTCGTCGAGGATCAGCAGTTTCGGTTCATGGACGACGGCCACCGCCAGCGACAGCCGCTGGCGGATGCCGAGCGGCAGGTCGGCGGCGGCCTGGTCGGCGTAGTCGGCGAGGCCGAAGCGTTCGCTCAGTTCGGCGATGCGGGCGATGCGGCGGGCGTCGGGCAAGTGGAAGAGGCGGGCGTGCAGGTCGAGGTTCTCGGCCACCGTCAGTTCGCCGTAGAGCGAGAACGACTGCGACATGTAGCCGACCTGCTTGCGCGTTTCCAGGTCGCGCGCGTCGACCGGCCGGCCGAACAGTTTCGCCTGTCCTTCGCTGGGCGGCAGCAGGCCGGTCAGCATCTTCATCGTCGTCGTCTTGCCGCAGCCGTTGGAGCCGAGGAAACCGAAGATCTCGCCCCGGCCGATGCGGAAACTGACGCGGTCGACGGCGGTGAAATCGCCAAAACGCTGGACCAGGCCGTCGGCCTCGATCGCCCAGTCGTCGCCATCGGCGACGCGCGGCGGAATGACCAGATCGCGGTGCGCCTGCCGGCGCGCCTCGGGCAGCAGCGCGATGAAGGCGGCGTCGAGCGTCGCCTGGCCGGTGCGCGCGCGCAGTTCGGCCGGCGCGCCGGTGCCGATGACGCGCCCGGCGTCCATCGCCACCAGCCAGTCGAAACGCTCGGCTTCCTCCATGTAGGCGGTGGCGACGAGCACGCTCATGCCCGGCCGGCGGGCGCGGATGCGCTCGATCAATTCCCAGAACTGGCGGCGCGACAGCGGATCGACGCCGGTCGTCGGCTCGTCGAGGATGAGCAGGTCGGGGTCGTGGATCAGCGCGCAGCAGAGGCCAAGCTTCTGCTTCATGCCGCCCGAGAGCTTGGCCGCCGGACGCTCGGCAAACGGCGTCAGGCCGGTGGCGGCAAGCAACTCGGCGATGCGTCGAACACGCTCGTTTTTGCCCTGGCCGAACAGGCGACCGAAGAAGTCGACGTTCTCGAACACCGACAGCGTCGGGTAAAGGTTCTTGCCCAGCCCCTGCGGCATGTAGGCGATGCGCGGCTGGACGCTGTTGCGGAAGCGCCGCTCGCCGATGTTGCCGCCGAGCACCTCGACCTGCCCCGCCTGGATCTTGCGTGCGCCGGCAAGCAGCGCCAGCAGCGACGACTTGCCGACGCCGTCGGGACCGATCAGGCCGACCATGCAGCCGGCCGGCAGGCTGACGTCGACGGCGTCGAGCGCGGCGACGGCGGCGTAGCGCAGGCTGACGCCCTGCAGGCGGGCGACCGGCGCGGCGTCCATGGCGCCTTACTCCGCGGCGGGTTGCAGGGCAGCCGGCCAGACGACGGCGGAATCGAGCCGGACGTAGCCGACGCCGGGCATGCCGCCCTTGGCCAGGTCGCGGTGCGCCGCCAGCCAGGCCGGATCGGCGCGCAGCTTGACGCGGAACATCAGCTTTTCCCGCTCGCTGCGCGTTTCCACCTCGCGCGGCGTGAATTGCGCCTGCGGCGCGACGAAGGTGACACTGGCCGGAATCGGCTGCCCGGGCAGCGCGTCGAGGACGATGCGCGCCTCGGCGCCAAGCGCGACGCGGCCGGCGATTCCGGTGGACAGGTAGATGCTCATGAACATGTCGTCGAGATCGACCAGGGTCAGCGCCTTGCCGCCCGCCGCCAGCACCTCTCCCGGCTCGGCCAGGCGGTAGAGGACGCGGCCGCCGACCGGCGCCTTCAGTTCGCTGTCGGCCAATGTCGCCTGCAGCGCCTCGACCCGCGCCTGCGCCGCCAGCACCGCCGCCTCGGCCTCGCCGACCTTGCCCTGGGCCTGCGCCATGCCGGCGCGCGCGCCTTCCATGCCGGTGACGTCGCTGTCTAGCTTGTTGCGGCTGATGAAGCCGCGACCGACCAGTTCTTCGGAACGCTGCAGGGTCTTGCCGGCCAGGCTGACGTCGGAGCGCGATTTGCGCACGCCGGCCTGCGACTGCGCCAGCGCCTGCCGCGCCTGCTCGACCTGGGCCTGGGCGGCGCGCAACTGCGCCTGCAGGTCGTCGGCATCGAGCCGGCCGACCACGGCACCGGCCTCGACGCGATCGCCCTCGCGCGGCAACAGCTCGCGCAGACGCCCGGCGAGCTTGCTGGCGACGTCGACCTCGGTCGCCTCCAGCCGGCCGTTGCCGTCGACGATGCCGGCGGGCAGCCCAGCCCGCGGCTGCAGGTAGAAATGGATGGAGACGGCAACGGCTGCCGCAGCCAGAAGCCCGAAAATCAGCGGCTTGATGAAGCGGTTCGGTTTCATGAGACACCCCGAAGATTTAATGACCGCCCGGTCACTATTTGCCTCGATTATAGGCCTGCCGGCAATCTCCGGCCAGCCACCCGGTTCAATCCCGGGGCGGCGAAAAGATCAGCCAGGCGCCGGCGAGCGCGGCAAGCAGGGGGATTTCAAAGAGGAAGGGATAATGCCAGGCGAGCGCGACGCTGGCCCCGACGAGGAGGAAATAAAGCAGGATGCGCAAGGCGGCTCCGGTCGGTAGGTGGCGGGTCCGGTGAGATTCGAACTCACGATGGGTTTCCCCACGCCGGTTTTCAAGACCGGTGCATTCAACCGCTCTGCCACAGACCCGTTAGCGGCCGGCATGATAGCACAGCCCCTCCGGTGTCGGAGGGCAATGATCATCGCATTTGAAACTTCCGGCGGTCTCGGCTAGTCTTAGCCTTCGTCACAACCTGAAACGGAGTCTTCCGACCATGACCACCAACTTCGAAATCGCCCGCCAGGGTGCCGGTACTTACGCGACGCAGCAGAACCGCGTACTGCGCAATACCTACATGCTGCTCGGCCTGTCGATGGTGCCGACCGTGCTCGGCGCGCTGGCCGGGATCCAGATGGGCTTCTCCTTCTTCGCCGGCAGCCCGCTGATCTCCTTCGTGCTGTTCATGGCCATCGCCTTCGGCTTCATGTGGGGGATCGAGAAGAACAAGGACCGCGGCCTCGGTGTCGCCCTGCTGCTCGGCTTCACCTTCTTCATGGGCCTGATGCTGTCGCGCATTCTGCAGTTCGCGCTTGGCTTCTCCAACGGCGGTTCGATGATCGCCTTGGCGGCCGGCGGCACCGGTGCCATCTTCTTCGTGCTGTCGTCAATCGCCGCCACCAGCAAGCGCGATTTCACGGGCATGGGCAAGTTCCTGTTCGCCGGTCTCATCCTTGTGCTGCTGGCCATCGTCGCCAACATCTTCTTCCAGATTCCGGCGCTGTCGCTGGCGATCTCGGCGGCGGTCATCGGCATCTTCTCGGCTTACATCCTGTATGACATCAGCCGTATCGTCCATGGCGGCGAAACCAACTACGTCTCCGCCACGCTGGCCGTCTATCTGGATGTGTACAACATCTTCGTCAGCCTGCTGCAACTGATCATGGCGCTGACCGGCGAGCGCGACTGAGTACATCCCACTGCGGGGCGAGGGCGGCTGCGGCCGCCCTTTTTCATGGCCGCTCGAAAAGCGCGATCGACTCGACGTGAGCGGTATGCGGGAACATGTTGACGATGCCCGCCGCCGCCAGCCGGTAGCCTTGCACTGCCGTCAGCACGCCGGCGTCGCGGGCGAGCGTCGCCGGGTTGCAGGAGACGTAGACGATGCGCCGCGGCGCATCGACGCCCAGCGCCTTGCATAGTTCGACGGCGCCTTCGCGCGGCGGATCGATCAGCATCTTGTCGAAGCGCCCAAGTTTGGCCAGCGATTGCTCGGTACACTCGAACAGGTTGGCGACACCGAATTCGACCCGTTCGCCGAGGCCGTTGGCGATTGCCGCCTCGCAGCCGCGAGCGACCAGCGCCGGACTGCCTTCGATACCGACCACCGCGGCGCCGCTGCGGGCGATCGGCAGCGTGAAATTGCCCAGACCGCAGAACATGTCGGCAATCCGCTCGCCCGGCTGCGGATCGAGCAGGCGCAGGGCACGGCGGACCATGACACGATTCACCGCGTGGTTGACCTGGGTGAAGTCAGTCGGCCGGAAATCGAGTTCGAGACCGAATTCGGGCAAGGTGTAGGAAAGCCGCGGCCCGGGCAGCGGATGGAAGCGCTGCGCGCTGTCCGGCCCCTTCGGCTGCAGGTAGATCACGACATCGTGACGGTCGGCGAAGGCGCGCACCGCCTTCTCGTCCGCGGCGCTCAGCGGCGCCAGGATGCGGAAGACCAGCGTCGTACAGTGTTCGCCGACGGCGACTTCGATCTGCGGCAGACGGTCGGCGATGCTCAGCCCGCCGATCAGCTCGCGCAAGGGCATGAGCAGCTCGGAAACGTGCGGCGGCAGGACCAGGCAGCTATGGATGTCGGCGATGTAGCTGCTGCGCCATTCGTGGAAACCGATCAGCATGCCGCCACGTGACTCGACCTTGCGCACACCCAGCCGCGCCCGGTGCCGGTATCCCCAGGGCGCGCCATGGATCGGCGGCAGGATGCTCTCGGCGCGGACGCGCCCGATGTGCCACAGGCTGTCTTCGAGCACGCGCTGCTTGGCGGCGATCTGCGCCGACGGCTCCATGTGCTGCATCGCGCAACCGCCGCAGATGCCGAAATGCGGGCAGGCCGGCGTAACGCGCGCGACCGACGGTTTCAGCACCTGCACCAGATGCGCCAGTTCGTACTTCGGCTTGCGCCGGAAGCTGGCGTATTCGACGGTTTCTCCGGGCAGCGCCCCATCGACGAAGATGGCCTTGCCGTCCTCGCGAACGATGCCGCGGGCTTCGTGGTCCAGCGATTCGACTTTCCCGATCGGCACGGTCGCCTCCGATAAAAGCGCGAATTCTATCAATCGGGTATATTTGGCGCCATGGCTCGCGAACTGATCGAATCCTGGACCGACTATCTGGCCGCCGTCGACCGCTTGCTGCCGCTCGCCAGGCGCCAGCTCTGCATCTACGACGAGGACCTGGCGCGACTGGGCCTCGAGAACAGCGGCCGCCAGGAACATCTCGGGCAATTGCTGACGAATGCCAAGGAACAGCCCCTGCGCATCGCCCTGCGTGAAGGGGCGCACTTCCAGACTCACAGCCCACGCCTGCAGCGTCTGCTGACCCCATGGATGCATCGGGCTGAAATCCGGCAAACTCCCCCCGAGCTGTCCGGTCTGCGCGACAGCATGCTCATCGTCGATGCCCGACACGCACTGGTCCGCCTCGAAAAGAACCTGCCGCGCAGCGTGCTGCTGATCGATGCCCCCCTCGGCGCGATGCCATATTTGGAACGTTTCGAGGAAATCTGGCAGGCTTCGCGGAAGAACCTGCTGCAAACTCCGCTCGGACTGTGACGGACTGTGACATTTGCGTATTGCGCCGCGCTGCAACATTTTTTTTGCGCTATAATTTTCGGCGGTTCGGTGTAAACCGGCCGAACAAATCTATTCGGATTTATTTGCTTCTTGTCGATAAGGAAATCTCATGAACAAGTCCATTCTCGCCGCCGCCCTGTTTGCCCTCGCCCTGACCGCCTGCGGTCAGAAGGAAGAACCGGTTGCTGCCGCCCCGGCTCCGGCCCAAGAACAAGCTGCCGCTCCGGCTGCTGCCCCGGCTGCTGACGCTGCCGCTGCCCCGGCTGCTGCCCCGGCTGACGCTGCTGCCGCTCCGGCTGCTGCCCCGGCTGCCGACGCTGCCGCTGCTGCTGTCGTTGACGCTGCCAAGGCTGCCGTTACCGAAGAAGCCAAGAAGTAATCTGGCTTGACCAGGCAATAAAAAACGGGGCTTCGGCCCCGTTTTTTATTGCCTTGGCGCCGTGATCCGGTCACGGCGCCAATACCTGCTGTCCTTACTGCAACTGCTGCTGCAACAGCGCAAGAATCTTCTTTGCCGTCTCCGACTTGTCGGTACCGCCTTCGCTGGTCAGGACCTGCACGCTGGAACTGCTGCCACCGCCGTCCTCGACGTGAATACGGTACTGCTCGCGAGAAACCGCCGACTTCTCGTCGCTCTTCCAGAACGCCAGGCGCGACAGCAGGCCATCACTCTTCTTGCTGGCATTGTCCTGTTCAGGATCGACGTAGCGGACGAAATAGATGCCGCGCGAGCGATCACGATCCTCGACAGTGAACCCGACGCGGTCAAGCGCCAGACCGACACGACGCCAGGCGCGGTCGAAACGATCGAAGACTTCAAGCTTGCCGCTGCCGTCGTCAGCCCGCGTCAGACGCGCCCGCGGCTCGCTCTTGGGCGTTGCCAATGCGGCTTCGGCGCGCTTTTCCTCGGCGCCGAGGCGCACCATCAGGCGGCGCAGCATTTCCGCTTCCAGGTCCGGATCGGCGGCACGCGGCTGCCAACGGGTGTCTTCCTTGGCCGAAGAGGTATAGACCTCCTCCATCGCCCGGTGGCTGATGTAGATTTCGGTGGTGCCCGGCTGCGCCCCCGGCTCCAGGCGGGTGCGGAACTTGTCGCGCTCGCCGCTGGAATAGAGGGAATCGACGATACGACCCAGGGTGTTGCGGATGATGTCGGACGGAATCTTGGCGCGGTTTTCCGCCCAGTCGGTTTCCATCACGCCGGCTTCCGGTCGTTCGATGTTGACGATGAAACCGGTTTCCTGCCAGAACTCCTTGATCGGGTCCCACAAGGCCTCCGGTGCCGAATTGACGACCAGCCAGCGCTGGCTGCCGGAACGCTCGACACGCACCTTGTCCACCTTGGGCAGCACCGCCGATTGCCCAGCCTGCGCTTCCGGCGTCCGTTCAGCGGCATAGGCCGAGAACGTGGCCGAGCCCTTGCCGGCGTCGTCCGGCACCAGGTAGCGGTCGTCACGGCTCAACTGGGTGAGATCCGGCGGTACTTCGAGGGTAGGCACCTTGCCCGCCGACTTGTATTCGATCTTGCGCGACTCGGGAATGATGTTGCCACTGCAGCCGGCCACGGCAACCGCGACGAGACAGAGGGTGAGGCCGGAAATCCGGTGATTCATGGTCTTCATGCTTTCTTTCATACGTCGATACCGGCCTGGCGCATGGCTGCCAGCACGCGTGCCTGACCGGCTTCCGCCAGCGGCGTCAGGGGCAGGCGAATGCCTTCGGGCATCAGGCCCATGCGGCTGACCGCCCACTTGACGGGAATCGGATTGGCCTCGCAGAAGAGGTCACGATGCAGGCCGAGCAGGCGGAAATGGATTTCCTTGGCACGCGCGACATCGCCAGCGGCGGCGGCGACGCACATTTCGTGCATCAGGCGCGGCGCGACGTTGGCGGTGACCGAGATATTGCCGTGGAAGCCGAGCATGATCGACAGCACGCAGCTCAGGTCGTCGCCGCTGTACAGGGCGAAACCTTCCGGCGCACGCTGAATCAGGTCACAGGCGCGATCCAGGTTGCCGGTCGCGTCCTTGACGCCGACGATACCGGGCACCTCGGCGAGACGCAGGATGGTGTCGTTGCTCATGTCGGCAACGGTACGGCCGGGCACGTTGTAGAGCAGGACCGGTAGATCGACGGCTTCGGCTATCGCCTTGAAGTGGCGGTAGAGGCCTTCCTGGCTCGGCTTGTTGTAATACGGCACGACCGACAGCGCCATGTCGGCGCCAGCCTTCTTGGCGAAGCGCGTCAGTTCGATGGCTTCCGCCGTCGAATTGGCGCCGGTGCCGGCGATCACCGGAATGCGGCCGGCGGCATGCTCGACCGTCACGCGGATCAGTTCGCAGTGCTCGTCCACATCGACGGTCGGGGATTCGCCGGTGGTACCGACAATGACGATGCCGTCGCTACCTTCCTGGACGTGGAAGTCGACCAGGTTGCGCAGGGCGTTGAAATCGAGGCTGCCATCCTCGTGCATGGGCGTGACGATGGCGACAATGGATCCGGTAATCATGGCCTGTTTACAAATAAATAATCCGGTGATTGTAACTGAAGGCTTCCGACAGGGGAAAGGCAGGCGGTAAGCAATTGTTATCCACCCGGCAACCAGCGCAGCCGGGCCCGGCTCAAGCGCATTCGGCCGGCCGGCAGTTGCAGTTCGGGATGACGGTCGGGTGCAGCATCGAGCAACTGGCGGACGAACTCGTCGAGACGGTTGGCCGCCGGCGGCTGCCAGCCCAGTTGTTGCAAGCGCCAACGCAGCAGGTTCCGGAGACGGGCCGGCGCCAGTTCACGCAGTTGCGGCAGGCGCGCCGCGTCGCCGTCGGCGACGCGCTGCCAGTCCACTTCGGCCAGCGCGTCGAGCAGTTCGCCGGCTTCGGCGAAATGCCCGGCGGCCCGGACAAGCGCCGCCTCGGCACCGGGAAAGCGCTCGTTCAGTTCAGGCAGGATGCGGTGGCGCAGGAAATTGCGCGACAGCCGCGTGTCGTCGTTGCTTTCGTCGTCGATCCAGGCCAGCCCGCGGGCCGGCGCATAGGCGTCGATTTCGGCGCGCGCTGTGCCGAGCAGCGGACGCAGCAGGCGCAGGCCGTGGTTCTCTCGTTCGCCGCGCATGCCGGCGGCGCCGGCGACGCCGCTACCGCGCAGCAGGTTGAAGAGGACGGTCTCGGCCTGGTCGCCACGATGCTGGGCCAGCAGCAGCGTGCCGCCGGGCCCGGCACAATCGGCAAAAGCCGCGTAGCGGGCGGCACGGGCGGCGGCTTCCAGTCCCTGGCCGGTGCTGCGGTCGACGACCACCGGAACGACGGTCAGCGGCACGGCCAAGCGCGCGCAGGTAGCGCGGCAGAAATCGGCCCAGTCATCGGCGCGCGGCGACAGGCCATGGTTGACGTGGATTGCCGCGAGCCGGCCGGCCAGCGGCAGACGGCTCAGCAGATCGAGCAGGACGATGGAATCGCGCCCGCCGGAGAGACCGAGATGGACGGTCGCGCCGGGAGCGATGCGGGCGGCGACGAAAGCGCCGACCCGCTGGAAAAGGTCAGTCGGCAGGCTGTTCCTTGAAGCGGCCATAGCTCATCAGGCGCTCGTAGCGCTGCGCCAGCAGGGCATCGACCGGCAGGCCGGAAAGCTGTTTGAGCGCGTCCTGCAAGGCCTTCTTCAGGTTGGCCGCCATCGCGACGTGGTCGCGGTGGGCGCCGCCGAGCGGTTCGTTGACGATGCGGTCGATCAGGCCCAGCGTCTTCAGGCGCTGCGCCGTGATGCCCATGGTTTCAGCGGCTTCCGGCGCCTTGTCGGCGCTCTTCCAGAGAATGGAAGCGCAACCTTCCGGCGAGATCACCGAGTAGGTCGAGTACTGCAACATCTGCACGGTGTCGCCGACGGCGATCGCCAGCGCGCCGCCGGAACCGCCTTCGCCGATGATGGTGACGATCACCGGCACCTTCAGTTCCGCCATCACATAGAGGTTGCGGCCGATCGCCTCGGACTGGCCGCGCTCCTCGGCACCGATGCCGGGATAGGCGCCGGGCGTGTCGACGAAGGTCAGCACCGGCAGGCCGAACTTCTCGGCCAGCTTCATCAGGCGCAGCGCCTTGCGATAGCCTTCCGGACGCGGCATGCCGAAGTTGCGGTGGATCTTTTCCTTGGTGTCACGACCCTTCTGGTGGCCGATCACCATCACCGGCTCGCCGTTGAAGCGGGCCAGGCCACCGACGATCGCATGGTCGTCGGCAAAGGCGCGGTCGCCGTGAAGTTCTTCGAAGTCGGTGAAGATGTGCTGGATGTAATCGAGCGTGTACGGGCGTTGCGGATGACGGGCGACCTGCGAGATCTGCCACGGCGTCAGCTTGGCGTAGACGTCCTTGGTCAGCTGGGCACTTTTCTTTTCCAGGCGGCCGATTTCGTCCGAGATATCGACCGCGGAATCATCCTGGACGAAGCGCAACTGTTCGATCTTGGCTTCGAGCTCGGCAATCGACTGCTCGAAATCGAGGAAACTGATTTTCATGGACTACTCGGTTCTGAAGTTGGCGCGCATTTTACCCCAAAGGTCAGAAGGGCAATGCGTCAGTACTCGACCGGCACCGGATCAAGACTGCGCCAGAGATACCAGGTAGCCACCGAACGCCACGGCCGCCAGCGTTCGCCGACGCTCGCCAGCTCGCGCCGGCTGGGTCGGGCGCCAGCGAAGTAATGCTGGGCGATCGCCCGTTGCAGGCCGATGTCGTCGAGCGGAAAGACATCCGGCCGCATCAGGTTGAAGATCAGGAACATCTCCGCCGTCCATCGGCCGATGCCGCGCACCCGGCACAACTCGACGATCAGCGTCTCGTCGTCGAGGCGATGCCAGCCATCGGGATCGAGACGACCGTCGAGGAAATGCGCGGCGAGGTCAGCCAGGTATTCGATCTTGCGCTGCGACAGACCGCAACCGGCCAGCCCCTCGCGGCCGAGGGCCGCCACCGCCGCCGGCGACAGCGTGCCGACGCGCGCGACGAAACGCCCCCAGACCGCATCGGCGGCTTTCACCGAAATCTGCTGGCCAACCACCGAGCGGGCCAGCGTGGCGAACGGGTCACCACGCGAGGCCAGCGCGGCGCCGGCGTGCGTTTCGATCAGGGCGGCCAGCGGCGCATCGAGCGCGGCCAGCGCGCGCGTTGCCTCGGTCCAATAGTCGGGAATCATCACCCGCATCATCCCACAAGGCCGACACCCGGCCAACGCCGAAAAATCGTCGCACCGCCCCATCTTGTTGCAGGTAAAGATTTGCTAATATCGGCCAAAACCACCAAGAAGCCCGCCATGCCTCTGCCCGGCTACGATTTCATCCACCCCCTGCTCGACCACGGCGACCGCCATGCCGCCTATTTCGTCGAGAGCAACGACTCGACGGCCAGCCCGACTGACCAGGCGATCCCTGCCCACCCGCTGTTCGATGGTTTCGACCATCGCCAGCCCTGGTTTCTGGCCGCCTCGCCGCTCGCCGCCAGCAGCGCCGAGCGCATCATCGCCTGCTTCCGCGCCGGGGGGGAAGACGCCAGCGAACTGGAAGCCGCCCTGCGCCAAATGAAACGCAAGCTGGGCCTGATCGCTGCCCCGGAGCGCAAACTACCGGCGAGCGGCGCCTGGGATTACCTGCTGCTGCCGGTCAGTCAGGCACGTGTCCAAGCGCCGTACACGCTGCTCGGCCTGGCGACGCGCACGGTGATCGTCGCCACCGAGGTGCAGACGCACAGCGACCGCGACTGGGCACTGGCCAACGCCTGCACCTTCTGCACCGGCGAATACCTGCTGACGCGCAGCGCCAACGGCAGGAAGGCCGACACGACGCGCCAGAAGATGCTCAGGCTGCTCGCCCTGATTGCCCAGGACGCCGACACCGCCGAGCTCGACGAAGTCTTCCGCCAGGAGAGCAAACTCTCCTACAGCCTGCTGCGCCTGGTCAATTCGGCGGCGATGGCACCGCGCACGCCGATCACCTGCTTCTCCCAGGCGATCAACATGCTTGGCCGCCGGCAGTTGCAGCGCTGGTTGCAACTCCTGGTTTACGCCGATCCGGACAACGACCTCCACCCCAACCCGCTGCTCTACAAGGCGGCGGTGCGCGGCCGGCTGATGGAACTGCTGACGCAGAACTTCGCCGCCCAGGCCGAGCCGGCCACAACTGGCGACGGCGCCTTCATGATCGGCAGCTTTTCGCTGCTCGATGTCCTGCTCAACATGTCGATGCCGGAAATCCTGCAGCAACTGCCGCTGGCGCCGGCGATCAACGATGCCCTGGCGCATCACGCCGGCCCGGCCGGCAAACTGCTGCGGGCGCTGGATGCCGCCGACCGGCGCAATTACGCAATCGCCGCCGGGCTGCTCGACGAACTGGCGATTGCTCCGGACCGTTTCCGCGACGCCCAGATGCAGGCACTGCAATGGGCCGGGCGCATCCACGTCGCCGCTTGATCAGCCGAAACGACCGCTGAGAAAGGGGTTGTAGCGGCGCTCCTCGCCCAGCGTCGACATCGGCCCGTGACCGGGAATGAAGGCGACGTCGTCGCCGAGCGGGAACAGCTTGTCCTTGATCGAGGCGATCAGCGTCGCGTGGTCGCCACGCGGGAAATCGGTGCGCCCGATCGAGCCTTGGAACAGCACGTCGCCAACCTGCGCCAGGCGGCTCGGCGCATGGAAGAAGACGACGTGTCCCGGCGTGTGGCCGGGGCAGTGCAGCACGTCGAGTTCGACCTCGCCGAAACGCACTTTGTCGCCATCGACCAGCCAGCGGTCCGGGGTGAAGGGCGCCGTGTCCGGGAAGCCGAACATCCGGCTCTGCTGCCCCATGGCGTCGATCCAGAAGGCGTCTTCGGCCTGCGGCCCCTCGATCGGCACGCCGGTTCTGGCGACCAGCGCGGCGACACCGCCGGCGTGGTCGATGTGGCCGTGCGTCACCAGCACCTTGGCCAGCGTCAGCCCCTCTGCCGCCAGCGCGGCGAGGATGCGATCGACATCGCCGCCGGGATCGATGACCGCCGCCTGACGGGTCTTCTCGCACCAGAACAGGGTGCAGTTCTGCTCGAAGGGAGTGACGGGAACGATCTGATGGCGCATGGCGAAACGGAAGAATGGACAAGGGCGGCGATTATCGCATGGCGGCAGGCTTGCCCGCCGTCAGCCCGGCCCTTACACTGCCTGCCATCCGGGCCCGCCGCCCGTTCTGCGAGCGAGATGCGCATGATCGACGCCCCCCTGCCCGACCGCGATGCCTGGGTGCTGCTGTTCAGCAACAACAGCCTGCCGGTTCTGCGCGCCACCCGACGCCGACTCGACGAAATGCGCGCCGACCTCGACACCCTGGACGCCCGCGAACTGGCCCAGCTGATCCTGCGCGACCCGATCATGACCGTGCGCGTGCTCGCCTACATCCAGCCCTTCCGTGGCCGCTCGCTGCAGCACGACATCGCCACCATCGCCGGCGCCGTGATGATGTCGGGCCTGTTTCCCTTCTTCCGCCGCTTCGACGCCCTGCCGACGATCGAGAACACGCTGCACGGCGGCGATCCGCACGCCCTGCTCGGCGTCCTCCACATCGTCCGCCGCGCCCAGCGCGCCGCCGACTACGCGCAGGACTGGGCGATCTGGCGCCACGACATCAACCTGGAGGAAGTGCGCATCGCCGCGCTACTCCACGACCTCGCCGAAATCCTCGTCTGGTGTTTCGCGCCGGCGCTGGGCCTGCGCATCCAGGCGCTGCTCCAGGCCAATCCCGGGATGCGCAGCGCCGACGCCCAGCAGCAGGTGCTCGGCCTGACGTTTCAGGAAATCCAGCTCGCCCTGTGCAAGGTCTGGCACCTGCCGGAATTGCTCAGCTTGTTGATCGACGACAGCCAGGGCGACAGTCCGCGCGTCCGCAACGTCTCGCTGGCCGTCCGCCTGGCACGCCATTCGGCGCGGGGCTGGGACAATCCGGCGCTACCCGACGATTACCGCGAGATCGGTGCCCTGCTCAACCTCAACCTGGAAGCGGTACGCCAGCATCTCGGCGTGCCGAACGGCAACGCCGGCGATCAACCGCAGTAATTGAGGTTGGCCCAGTCGAGCAGCAGCTCCGGCATCTGGTAGGCCATGAAGATCAACGCCAGCAGGATCAGCAGGGCGGCGATGCCAGCCCCGGCGAGCACGGATTTCCAGTGCGGCTTCACGCGCCGGCGGGCCGCAGCAGCGGCTTTTCGTTGACCGGCCAGGAACAGAGCGCGGCCAGCACCGAGAGGACGATGGAAATCGTCCACGCCAGACTGTAAGAGCCGGTCTCGTCGAAGATCCGTCCGCCCAGCCAGGCGCCGAGGAAGCTGCCCAACTGGTGGCCGAGGAAGACGATGCCGGCCAGCATCGACAGGTAGCGCAGGCCGAAGATCTGCGCCACCAGACCATTCGTCAGCGGCACCGTGCCCAGCCAGAGGATGCCCATCACCGCTGCGAAGCCCCAGGCGCTCGCCGTCGTCAGCGGCAGCAGCATGAAGATCAGGATGGCCACGCCGCGTATCGCGTAGATCGCCACCAGCAGGTTCTTCTTGCTGCCGCGCCCGCCGGCCCAGCCGAAGAAGAAGGAACCGAAGATGTTGAACAGGCCGATCAGCGCCACCGCGGTCATGCCGACGTTGGCGCTCAGGCCGCCGTCGACCAGGAAGGACGGCAGGTGGAGCATGATGAAGGCGGTCTGGAAGCCGCACACGAAATAGCCCCAGAACAGGTAGTGGAAGCTCTTCTGCGTACCCGCCTCGCGCAGTGCCTCGCCGATCGACTGGCCGCCGCCGGCGGCCGGCTTGTGGCCGTCGGCCATGGCATACGCCAGCGGAGCGATCAGGCCGACGCCGCAGGCGAGCAGGACCAGCGCGCTCTGCCAGCCCCAGGCGTTGATCAGCGCCTGGCCAATCGGCAGCACCGCGAACTGACCGAAGGAGCCGCCGGCGCCGGCGATGCCGAGCGCCAGGCTGCGCCGCTCCGGCGTCGTGTGGCGGCCGATGACGCCCATGATCACGGCAAAAGTCGTCCCCGACAGGCCGAGACCGATCAGCACGCCGGCCGACAGGTCGAAGGCGAGCGGCGAACTGGCCTGCGCCATCAGCACCAGGCCCAGCGCGTAAAGGAGCGCGGCAACAAACACGGTGCGGCCGGCACCGTGGCGGTCGGCAAAAGCCCCGGCAAACGGCGAGGCCAGCCCCCAGACCAGGTTCTGGATGGCGATGGCGAAGGAGAAGGTCTCGCGGCTCCAGCCGTGCGCCATCGTCATCGGCTGCAGGAAGAGGCCGGCGGTGTGGCGCACGCCCATCGACAGGGTGAGGATCAGGCCACCGATGACCAGGATCAGCAGCGGCGTGCGCCAGGAAGTTCGGGGCAGGTTCATGGCGTTTCGATTGCCGCTTTCAGCTCGGGTTCCCGGCGCGCGCCTCGAGCGCTTCCCAGCGTTCGAGCAGGGCCATCAGTTCGTCGTCGATCGTTGCCAGACGCGCCGAGGCGTTCTGCGCCCCCTGCGCGTCGCGCTGGTAGAGGCCGGGGTCTTCGAGCAATGCGGTCAGCTTCGCCTGTTCGGCTTCCAGCGCAGCGATCTTCTCCGGCAGCGCTTCCAGTTCGCGCTGCTCCTTCCAGCTCAGCTTGTCGGTTTTGGCTTTCACCGCCTCGGCGGGCTTCGCCACCGGCTTGGCTTCGCTCTTTGGCTTGTCAGCCGCGACCTTCGCCAGGCTCGCCTGGTAGTTCGCCCAGTCGCTGTAGCCGCCGGCGTACTCCTTCCAGACGCCATCGCCTTCGGCGGCGATGGTCTGGGTGACGACGTTGTCGAGGAAGGTACGGTCGTGGCTGACCAGGAACAGCGTGCCGTCGTAGTCCTGGAGGAGTTGTTCGAGCAGTTCGAGGGTATCGATGTCGAGGTCGTTGGTCGGTTCGTCGAGGACCAGCACGTTGGCCGGCTTGGCGAACAGGCGGGCCAGCAGCAGGCGGTTGCGTTCGCCGCCGGAGAGCGAACTGACCGGCGAGCGGGCGCGCTCGGGCGCGAACAGGAAATCTTCCAGGTAGCCGATGACGTGTTTGCGGGCGCCAGCGATCTCGACCCAGTCGGAGCCCGGCGAGATGACGTCGGCCAGGGTCGAATCCGGATTGAGCTGGGTGCGGAACTGGTCGAAGTAGGCGATTTCCAGCTTCGTCCCCTGCCGTACCGTCCCCGCGTCCGCTTGCAGTTCGCCGAGGATCAGCCGCAGCAGCGTCGTCTTGCCGGCGCCGTTGGGGCCGATCAGGCCGATCTTGTCGCCGCGCTGGATGCGCGTCGAGAAATCGCTGACGATGCGGCGCGCCCCCCAGGACTTGCTGACGTGATCCAGTTCGGCGACCAGCTTGCCGCTCTTGTCGCCGCTTTCCAGCTGCAGGTTGACGCGGCCCATGCGCTCGCGCCGCGCCTGGCGCTCGGCGCGCAGGCGGTCGAGGCGCTGGACGCGGAACACCGCGCGCGTGCGCCGCGCTTCGACGCCCTTGCGGATCCACACTTCCTCTTCCTTGAGCAGCTTGTCGGCGCGCGCGTTGGCCAGCGCCTCCTCGTGCAGCATCGCTTCCTTGCGCTGCTGGTACTGCGTGAAATTGCCGGGAAAACTCGCCAACTGGCCGCGATCGAGCTCGACGATGCGGGTGCTGACGCGGTCGAGGAAGGAACGGTCGTGGGTGATGAAAAGGAGCGTCACGCCGGATTCGATCAACAGCGTTTCCAGCCATTCGATGGCGGCGATGTCGAGGTGGTTGGTCGGCTCGTCGAGCAGCAGCACTTCCGGCGCCACGGCCAGCGCCTGGGCCAGCGCCAGGCGCTTCTTCTGGCCGCCGGAGAGGCTGCCGACGCTGGCTTCGGGGTCGAGCCCGAAGCGGGCGATGACCTTCTCCGCCTGCGCCTCGTAGGCCCAGGCGCCGCGCGCTTCCAGTTCCTGTTGCAGTTGCGCCATGCGCGCCAGCAGCGCCTCGTGATCGCCGCCTTCGCCCAGGCGGTGCGACACCGCGTGGTACTCGGCGAGCAGCGCCGAGGTTTCGCCCATGCCGGAAATCACCGCCTCGAACACCGAATGCGCCGGGTCGAAGGGCGGTTCCTGCGGCACGTAGCCGACGCGGATGCCGGGCTGCACCCAGACCTCGCCGTCATCGAGCCGGCCCTTGCCGGAACCGGCGGCGAGCGCCGCCAGCAGCGACGACTTGCCGGTGCCGTTGCGGCCGATCAGGGCCACCCGCTCGCCGGGGTCGAGCTGGAATTCGGCGTGATCGAGCAGCGGCACGTGACCGTAGGCGAGGCAGGCGTCGGCAAGTTTCAGGTAGGGCATGGGAGGCAATGAAAACGGCGCCCCGCAAGGCGCCGATGTAATGGGAATGGCAGGATTCTAATCGTTCAGGTGGTGAAACGGGAAAGTTGTGCCTGCAGCTCGTTGGCCAGGTGTTCCAGTTCCTGCGCCCGCTGCCGGTTGCCCAGCGCGCGTTCGTTGGTGCCCTCGGCGGCCTGGGCAATGCGTTCGACGAGACGGGCGATTTCCTGGCTGGCGGCGCTCTGTTCGCGGGTGCCTTCGGCAATGTGCATGACCACGCCGACCGTTTCCTGGACACGGGCGTCGATGCTGTTGAGCGCTTCGCCGGCTTCGCGCGCCAGGCCGACGCTGCTGCTCATGTTGCCACTGACCGCCTGCATGCGTTCGACGGCATTGGCCGTCTCCTGCAGGATCGCCGTCACCGTCGAGGAGATTTCCTGCGTCGACAGCGCGGTGCGCTCGGCCAGCTTGCGCACCTCGTCGGCGACGACGGCGAAGCCGCGCCCCTGCTCGCCGGCCCGCGCCGCCTCGATCGCCGCGTTGAGGGCAAGCAGGTTGGTCTGCTCGGCGATCTCGCGGATGACGCCGACGACGCTGGAAATCTGCTTCGAGCGCTCGCCCAGCGACTCGATCAGCACTGCCGACTCGCCGATGTCGCCGGCCACCCGCTCCAGCTCCTGCATGGTCCGGGTGACGACCTGGCGGCCGCTGGCGGTGACCGCCTTCGAGTTTTCGGAAATCTCCGCCGCATGGTTGGCATTGTCGGCGACCTGCGAGATGCTCACCGATAGCTGCTCGACCGAGGCGGCGATGCCGGAGGCCGACTGCGACGCCTGGCCGGCGCTTTCCAGGGCGCTCTGCGCGGCCTCCTGCAAGGCATGCGCGGCGTCGCCGACCTGCCCCGAGGTCTGCGCCGCGCCGCTGACCAGCCGGCGCATGCTGGCTGCCATCTCGTTGAAGGCGCTGGCGATCACGTGCACCTCGTTGCGGCTGGCCGGATCGGCATCGCTGACGCTGACCCGAAGGTCGCCGGAACTGACCTTGGCCACCTCGCCGACCAGTTGCGACAAGCCGCGCAGCCGGGAATTGACCAGCCAGAAAGTGATCACCGCGAGCACCAGGGCGGCGACGATGCTGATCGCGATGACCAGATCGCGCAAGGCGTGACTCTCTTCCAGATATTCGTCGAGCCAGCTGCCGGTGGCGACCGTCCACCCCCAGGCTTCCGAGGTCGCGGCGACGACGATCTTCTCCCGTTCGCCGCCGGTACCGTCGGGCATCTGGTAGCGGTAGGCGCCATTCTTGCGGACAAGGATTTCGGATACTGCGTTCTTTGCCGTCGCCGGCACATCGACTTCGGAGAGCAGCTTTTCCTGGAATTTCGGATGCAGGACGAACTCGCCGTCGCCCTTGTCGCCAACCGGCCGCACGATATAGACGTAACCGGTGGTGCCGGCGACGATGCTGCCGAACTGGGCGCGGATGCGCTTCAGTTCTTCCTCGAGGGCGACACGCACGGAAATGGCGCCCCAGGCCTTGCCGCTGGCGTCGTGCAACAGGCGCACGGTGCTGAAGTAGTACTTGCCACCGCGCACCGCCAGCCCCTGGTAATCCTTGCCGGCGAGCAGCGACAGCGTCACCGGGTCGTCGGCCTTGACCGGCACGCCGTGCATCGGCTTGCCGTCCTTGTCGCGCAACAGCGTGGCCAGCCGGTAGACCTTGCCGTCGCGCAGGACGAGCAGCGCCGCCTCGTCGCCGGTCAGCGTCTGGAAGGCCTTGAGGATGCGCTCGTTGGCGTTGAGCACCTCGTTACCGAGGCGGACCACCGGCAAATCGACATCGCCGGTACGGACCAGTTCGGCACCCGGTTGCGGCGTGCCGTTGAGGTAGCGCAGGAAGAAATCCGACTGCCGGTTACCGCGGTCGCGCACCGCCTCGAATAGCGAATCGAGCGTTCCCGCCATCAGCTTCGCCTCGTGCGCCAGATTGTTCTCGGCGACGCTCAGCGCCGCGCCATCGGCGCGCCACTGGACGACCGCCGTCATCCCCGTGAACACCAGCAGCAGCGCACCGACCAGGGCAATGATCAGTTGCTGGGCGATCGGCCGACTGGAAAAAGTCCTCCCCATTTTTGTCTCCATTTTTGTGATTTGTCGTCCGGCCAATCTATCACAAGGGTCGGCCAGCCGGTACAATGCGCGCCTGCCCGCCAAATCGGCACGCCTCCATAGTTAAATGGATATAACACGCCCCTCCTAAGGGCGAATTGGTGGTTCGATTCCACCTGGGGGCGCCACCCCGCCTGCGAACCCGATGAAAACCCGCCCAACACCGCCCCGCCACGCCATCGACATCAGCGAGGAGGATGGGGTTCGCTGTCTGCATTTCGGTTCCGACTGGATCCAGGGCGCCATGCGCATCGCCCGGCCGTGGTCGCTGCTGCTCGAATACACCCGCGACATGATGGCCGGGCTGCTCCTGCGCGAGGCCCCGCGCTGGCCGCGCAATGTCCTGCTGATCGGCCTCGGCGCCGGTTCCCTGGCGAAGTTCCTGTACCGCAACTTTCCCGATTGCCGGATCACCGTCGTCGAGATCAACCCGCAGGTCGAGTTCGTCGCCCGCCAGTACTTCCGCCTGCCCGACGACCCGCGCCGCCTGCATGTCGAGATCGCCTGCGGCGCCGACTACCTGGAAAGCACGAAACGCCGCTTCGACCTCATCCTCTCCGACGGCTTCGGCGCCGACGGCCGCCCCGGCATGCTCGACACCCCGGGTTTCTACCAGGCCTGCCGCAGCCACCTCAACGACGACGGCCTGTTCTGCGTCAACCTGCTGCGCGAGAAGGGTTTTGCGCGCAGCGTCGAGCGCATCGCCGAGGCGTTTTCCGGGCAGATCCTGCAGTTGCCGGAATGCACCAGCGGCAACACCATCGTGTTCGGCCGCGACGCGCAAGCGGTGCAGGTTTCCTTCGTCGACCTGGAGAAGCGCGCCCAGGCGCTGCGCCAACAGACCCGGCTCGACCTGCGCCCGCTGCTGCGACGCCTGCGTCAGGCGGCAACGGACGAGAGCGCAACGCTGGCCTTCTGAGCACCTTTGCCCGGCCGCAATAAGCTGCTATAACTAAAGCAGTAGTCCTCCACCGACAACGATGACAAGGCGGACAGACAGAAACCAACGGCGCTCGCCGCTTCTGCCAGGAGGAGATCCCATGTTGTCCATGCAAGACGTTCTCGATTACTGCGACCTTGATCGCGGCGAAATCGAAGCCATCGCCGAACACGAGCATCTGCCGCTGGCAATAGCCGCGGAACTGAGCGAAGTACTGCTATGTACGCCGGAAGGCGTCTGCCAGTTGCACGCGATGATCCTCGAAAACATGCAACAGGCGCTCGCCGCTGGCGAAAACCAGCGAGTGATCGAGCTGATGGAAACCTACGAACACCTCAAGCGGACGCACCCGCTACCGTCGATGCATTGAGCGCCGCGGCGGCCATCGCCTGAACGACGCTCTCCTCCTCGCCGATCGCCCGGCCCAGCGAAAACTCGATCGCCGGCCAGGCGGCGCGCAGATGGGCGACGATTTCCGGGACTTCGCGTTTCAGGTGCCCGCCCTGGGCGATGAACATCGGCAGGATCAGGATGCGCCGCGCGCCGCACCCGGCCAGCTCGGCGACGCAGGCCGGCAGGTCGGGGGCCATGAATTCGAGGAAGGCGAGTTCGACCGCCAGTTGCGGCGCATTGGCCAAGATGGCGGCGCGCACCCGGCGCATCGGCGAAGCCCATTCGGGATCGCGGGCACCGTGGGCGAAGAGGATGATGGCTTGGGACATGGGCTTTCCAAAGGCGGGCTGAGGGTCATCTTACCCGTCACAGACCGCCAGCGCCGCCAGAGGTTCAGGTGCGCAGCAGGAAAATGCCGAGCACCACGCCAGCGCCGGCGAGCAGGCCAGGGCGCAGCCGCCCTTCCTTGAACCACAGGCTGCCGATCAGCACTGCGAAAACCACCGAGCTTTCGCGCAGCGCGGCGACCATCGCCACCGGCGCCTGCGTCATCGCCCACAGGATGGTCGCGTAGGCGCTGGTCGAACAGGCGGCGCCGAGCAGGCCGAGCCGCCAGTGACTGCGGCAGTAGGCGAGCAACTGCGAACCACGCAGCCGGTACTGCCAGAGCAGGATGAGCAGCGGTTCGCCGACGAAGAGCATGCACGCGTAGGCCAGCGGGTTGCCGGACTGACGCGCGCCGATGCCATCGACCACTGTGTAGGCGGCAATCGCCAGCGCGTTGAGCGCGGCGGCGCGGCTGGCCGGATGGGCAAGCGCCCGGCCCGGCGTCAGCCCGCCGGCAAAACCGATGCCGAGGACACCGCCGCAGATCGCCGCAATCCCCAGCCAGCCGGCGCTGCCCAGCGGCTCGCCGAGCAGCGGCGCCGAGACCAGCGCCACCAGCAGCGGCGGCAGGCCGCGCATCAGCGTGTAGCTGACCGCCAGTTGGCCGCCGTCGTAGGCGCGCATCAGCCAGGCGATGTACAGCGTGTGGAGCAGCGCCGAGGCGCCGACGTAGGGCCAGCTGGCCGGCGCCGGCAGGCCCAGGAAGAACAGCGCGAAGATCGCCAGGAAGCCGCTGCTGGCGTGCAGCAAAACGGTGTACAGCCCCTTGTCGCCGGCGCCGCGGATCAGCGCATTCCAGCCGGCGTGGAGCAGCGCCGCCGCCAGCACGGCGAGCAGGACGGGAAGCGGCAAGCCGCCTTCAGCCACTGCTTTCCGCCCGTACGGCATCGACCACGCCGGCCAGCGCCCAGTCGAGATCGGCGGCGTCGACGTTGAGCGGCGGCGCCAGCACCAGCACCTTGCCCTGACCGACCTTGAACGACAGGCCTTGGCTCAGGCAGCGGTAGAGCACCGCCTCGGCGAGATCGGCGTCGTTCAGCTCGATGCCGAGCAAGAGGCCGGCGCCGCGCACTTCGACCACCGCCGGCAGGTCGGCGGTCGCCGCGCGCAGTTGCGCCAGCGCCGCGGCGCCCAGCGTGCGGCTGCGTTCGAGCAGGTTTTCCTCGGCGATCACGTCGAGCGTCGCCAGCCCGGCGGCGCAGGCGAGCGGATTCTTCTCGTGCGTGTAGTGGCCGAGCGAGATGTCCTGGCCGACGTTGAGCCCGGCGCGGGCGATCAGCGCCGCCAGCGGCAGGGCGCCGCCGCCCAGGCCCTTGCCGATGACGATCATGTCCGGTTCGATGCCGTAGCGCTCGACGGCGTAGAGGTGGCCGGTGCGGCCGAGGGCGATGGGGATTTCGTCAAGGATCAGCAGCGCGCCGTGGCGGTCGCAGATGCGGCGCAGGCGCTGGTAGTAATCGGCGGGCGGCACCTGGACGTCGGTGCAGCGCACGGTTTCGACGACGACTGCGGCAACGTCGCCTTCCTTGGCCAGGCAGTAGTCGATGTAATCGACGCAGCGCAGCGCGCACTGGCCGCCGCAACCGAACACGCAATTGCCCGGGTCGTGCGGTGGCACGTGCTCGGCGCCGGGCAGCAGCGGGCCGATGCCGCGGCGGAAGACGGCCTCGCCACCAAGCGAGATGGCATCGAGCGAGGCGCCGTGGAAGGCATCCCACATCGACAGCGTCTTGAACCGGCCGGTTGCCAGCCGGGCCAGCTTGAGCGCGATGCCGATGGCGGCCGTGCCGCCCGGCGCGAACAGCAGGCGCGCGCCCGGCATCGGCGCCGCTTCACAGAGGCGGCGGGCCAGTTCGACCGCCGGCCGGTTGGCGTAGCGGCGCGGTGAAAAGGGCAAGGTCGCCAGCGTTTCCTGAATCGCCGCGACCACCTTCGGGTGGCCGTAGCCGATCTGGTGCAGGCTGTTGCCGTGGAAATCGAGGATGCGCCGGCCGCCGAGGTCGGTCAGCCAACTGCCCTGGGCGCCGGCCAGCGCGTTGAGGCAGGGCGTGGACATCGACTGGTGGAGGAACCAGCGCGCGTCCTCGGCCAGCAACTCGCGCGTCGCCGCGTCGAGATGCTCTTCCTGCCAGGCCGCGCGGCGGGCGCCGAGGTTGACGTCGCCTTCGCTGCGGTCGGCTTCAGGCGGCATCGGACACCTCGCCGAGTTCGCCGTCGCGCAGCATGCGCGCCCGGCCGCCGCGGGCGTGCGCGTGCAGCGCTTCGGCGGCGCCGGCCGCGTCGCCGGCGGCGATGCGGTCGACGATCGCGCTGTGCTCGTCGGCGAAATGCGGGATCGCCCGCGGCGCCAGCAGGTTGCGCCGGCGGAACAGCGCCAGTTGCTTGACCAGCCGGCGATAGACGTCGAGCAGCGCGGCGTTGCCGGTCATGTCGACGATGCGGTCGTGAAAGGCGAGGTTGAGCGCGTGAAAGGCATCGACGTCGTTGGCCGTCGCTGCCCGCTGCATGCCGGCGGCGAACTCGCGCAGCACCGCCAGTTGCTCGGGCGTCACGCGTTCGGCGAGCAGGCGCCCGGCGGTGGCGTCGAGGCCAGCGCGCACCTCATAGATATCGGCGGCCTCGGCCAGCTCGATCTCGCGGACGAAGGCGCCGCGGTTCTTCTCCTGGCGGATCAGGCCGCTTTCTTCGAGGGTGCGGAAGGCTTCGCGCAGCGGCCCGCGCGACACGCCGAGGCGTTCGGCCAGCGCCACTTCGTTGAGCTTGCTGCCCGGCGGCAGTTCGCCGGCGAGGATCATTTTCTCCAGCGCCTCGCCAACGAGGCGGGTCAGAGAAGTGCGCTGGACCAGCGCGAGCACGCTGTCGACAGGGGCGGAGGCGGTATCGGACATGGCCGTCGGGCGGGAATCGAAAGCGGCATTGTAATTCATCGTTGCTTTGTAGATTGTCAACAATCTGCAATAAACCGTCACTAAGATGAAAGCCAGTCTAGTGCGCCGCGATGTCAGTTCGATGACAGCCCGGCATCCCGGAAACCCCGTCACCCCTTCCCCCGGAGGAAATCCGCATGCAACTCAAGCACCTCATTCGCAGCTTCGCCGTCGCCGGCCTGGCGCTCGCCGCCATCGTCCCGGCGCACGCCGAGAAGACCGTCCTCAACGTGTACACCGCGCTGGAAACCGACCAGTTGAAGGCTTACCAGCAATCCTTCAACAACGCCTATCCGGACATCGAGATCAAGTGGACGCGCGATTCGACCGGCATCATCACTGCCAAGCTGCTGGCCGAGAAGGCGAAGCCGGTGGCCGACGTGATCATGGGCGTCGCCGCTTCCAGCATGGTCGTCTTCGACCGCGAGAAGATGCTGCAGCCCTACGCCCCGGCCAACCTGAAGGCGCTCAACCCGCGCTTCCGCTCGACCGGCATGACGCCGACCTGGGTCGGCATGGACGTCTGGGGCGCGGCGATCTGCTACAACGTCGCCGAGATGCAGAAGCAGGGACTGCCCCGCATCGAAAGCTGGAAGGACCTGCTCAAGCCGGAGTTCAAGGGCAAGATCGTCATGCCCAACCCGAATTCCTCGGGCACCGGCTTCCTCGACGTCACCGCCTGGCTGCAGATGTTCGGCGAGAAAGGCGGCTGGGACTACATGGACAAGCTGCACGAGAACATCGCCGTGTATACCCACTCCGGTTCCAAGCCCTGCGTGATGGCCGGCGCCGGTGAATTCCCGGTCGGCATCGCCTTCGAATACCGGGCCAACGTCGTGCGCAGCAAGGGCGCGCCGATCGACATCATCTTCCCCAAGGAAGGTCTCGGCTGGGACATGGAATCGATCGCCATCGTGCACGGCACGCCGCAGCTTGAAGCGGCGAAGAAGCTGGCCGACTGGGCGACCACCCGCGAAGCCAACGAACTCTACGCGAAGAACTTCGCCGTCGTCGCCATGCCCGGCATCGCCACCCGCCTGAAGTACGTGCCGAACGATTACGAACAGCGCCTGGTCAAGAACGACTTCCAGTGGATGGCCAAGAACCGCGACGCGATCCTGGCCGAGTGGCAACAGCGTTACTCGACCAAGTCCGAGCCGAAGAAGAAATAAGACCGCCCGCCGCTGCCCGTCCCCGAAACGGGGCGGGCAGCTTTGCCGTTTACCGTTGATCGCGAGGCGCCCATGGCCCACCTGGAAATCACCCAACTGACCAAGCGCTACGGCGCTTTCGTTGCGCTCGAGCGCATCGAGCTGGCCGTCGAACGCGGCGAGTTCCTCGTCCTGCTCGGCCCGTCCGGCTGCGGCAAGACCACGCTGCTGCGGGCGATCGCCGGTCTCGAACGGCAGGACGAAGGGCGCATCGTGCACGCCGGGCGCGACATCTCGCAACTGTCGCCGGCGCTACGCGACTACGGCATCGTCTTCCAGTCCTACGCGCTGTTCCCCAACCTCAGCGTCGCCGACAACGTCGCCTACGGCCTGAACAGCCGCCGCGCCGACCGCCGGCTGGTGCGCAAGCGGGTCGAGGAAATGCTTGAGTTGGTCGGCCTGCCCGGCAGCCAGCCCAAATTCCCGGCACAACTCTCCGGCGGCCAGCAGCAGCGCGTCGCGCTGGCCCGCGCGCTCGCCACCTCGCCCGACCTGCTGCTGCTCGACGAGCCGTTGTCGGCGCTCGACGCCATCGAGCGCGTCCGCCTGCGCTCGGAAATCCGCAGTCTGCAAAACCGGCTTGGCGTCACCACGATCATGGTCACCCACGACCAGGAAGAGGCGCTGGCCATGGCCGACCGCATCGTCGTCATGCGCGGCGGGCGCATCCAGCAGATCGGCGGGCCGCAGGAAATCTACCGGGCGCCGGGCAACGACTTCGTCGCCGACTTCATCGGCCGCGGCAACCTGCTCGACGCCACCGGCGCCGGCCCGCAGCACGTGCGCGTCGGTGACCTGCTGCTGCGCTGCGCCGGCCCCACATCCGAAGGCCATCGTCAGCGCTTCTACGTCCGGCCCGAGGACATCCGCCTGCACGGCACGCTCGATCAGGGCGAAAACAGCTTCTACGCCCACGTCCTGAAGTGCGAATTCCTCGGCGCCTATTCGCTGGTCACGCTGCAGGCGCCGACCGGCGACGGCCGCCCGCTGGTCGCCCAGTTTTCCAGCAACTACCTGTGTGGCCGCGAAATCCATCCGGGGGCGACGCTGCGCGTCGGCATCCCGGCCGAACACCTGCGCCCGCTGCCGGAGGCGGCATGAAGGTCGCCGGTCTGAGCACGCTGCCGCCGGGCCGCCGCGCCACCGTCAGCGAACGCCTGGGCGGGCCGCTGCTGCTGCTCGCCGCCGTGGCGCTGGCGATCTTCCTGCTGCTGCCGCTGGGCGCCCTGCTGCTCGGCGCCGTGCGCGACGACGCTGGCGCCTTCAGCCTCGCCCGCTTCGCCGAGTTCGCGGCAACGCCGGGGATGGCGACAGCGGTGTGGAACACGCTGTGGGTCGCCGTCGTGGTGACGGCGATCACCGTGCCGCTGGCCTTCGTCTATGCCTACGCGATCGAGCGCGCCTGCCTGCCGCTGCGCGGGCTGTGGCGGATCGTCGGGCTGTCGGCGCTGCTCGGCCCGTCGCTGGTCGGCGCCATCGCCTTCATCCAGTGGTTCGGCACCCAGGGCGTGCTCAAGGCCTGGCTTGGCGAGACTTCGGTTTACGGGCCGGTGGGCATCGTCATGGCCACCGTCTACGCCAGCTTCCCGCACGCCCTGATGATCCTCGTCGTCGCGCTGGCCACCGCCGACGGCCGACTCTACGAAGCGGCCGATGCGCTGTCGGCGTCGCGCTGGCGCAAGTTCGTCACGGTGACCTTGCCCGGCGCCCGCTACGGGCTGATCAGCGCGGCGCTCGTCGTCTTCGCCTATTCGGTCAGCGAGTTCGGCATTCCCAAGGTGATCGGCGGCAATTTCCCGGTGCTCGCCGTCGAAATCTACGTCCAGGTCGTCGGCCAGCACAATTTCGGGCGCGGCGCCGTCGTCGCCCTGCTCCTGCTGCTGCCGGTGCTGCTCGCCTTCGCCATCGACTGGTGGGTGCAGCGCCGCCAGCAGGCCGGGCTGAGCGCCCGCGCCGTGCCTTACCGGCCGCGCCCGGACTGGCGGCGCGACCTGCCGCTGCTCTTCTACTGCCTGCTGCTGGCGATGGCGATGCTCGGCATCCTGGGCATGGCCGCCTACACCTCACTGGTCCGCTTCTGGCCGTACAACCTGGAGCTCAGCCTCGACCATTACATCTACGGCCTGGCCGAAGCCGGCGTCCTCGACGCCTGGCTGAACAGCCTGCGCATCGCCGGGCTGACCGCCTTGTTCGGTACGCCTTTCGTCTTCTTCACCGCCTGGCTGCTGGAAAAGGGCCAGGGCGGGCCAACCGGGCTGCGGCCGCTGGTCCGCGCGCTGGCCGCGCTGCCGATGGGGGTGCCCGGGCTGGTGCTCGGCATCGGCTACATCCTCTTCTTCAATGCGCCGGACAACCCGCTGAACGGGCTGTACCAGACGCTGGCGATCATGGTCATCGCCAACATCGTGCATTACTACACCGCCTGCCACCTGACCGCACTGACCGCGCTCAAGGGCATCGACCGCGAGTTCGAGGCAGTTTCCGCTTCGCTCAAGGTCTCGCCCTTCGTCACCCTGTGGCGGGTGACGCTGCCGGTCTGCCTGCCAGCGGTGCTGGAAATTGCCCGCTACCTGTTCATCAACGCGATGACCACGGTGTCGGCGCTGGTCTTCCTCTATTCGCCGACGACGCTGCCGGCCTCGGTCGCCATCCTCAACCTCGACGAGGCCGGCGAACTCGGGCCGGCGGCGGCGATGGCGACGCTGATCGTGCTCACCTCGACGGCGATCAGCCTGCTCTATTCGTTCGTCACCCACCTGCTCTTCCGCCGCCACCAGGCCTGGCGCCAGGGCCAACGCTGATTTCCCGGAGAAACCCGTCATGTACGCCATCGACCGCGACCCGCTGCTGCTCACCCCCGGCCCCCTGACCACCTCGCTGCGCACCAAGCAGGCGATGCTGCACGACTGGGGTTCCTGGGACGCCGCCTTCAACCGCATCACCGCCGACGTCTGCCGGCAGCTGGTGGCCATCGCCCACGGCGAGGACAGCCACGTCTGCGTGCCGCTGCAGGGCTCCGGCACCTTCTCGGTGGAAGCTGCGCTGGGCACCCTGGTGCCGCGCCAGGGCAAGGTGCTGGTGCCGAACAACGGCGCCTACTGCGCGCGCATCCTGAAAATCCTGGCTTACCTCGGGCGCGCGGCCGTCGAACTGCGCTTCGCCGAAGACCAGCCGGCCGACCCGGCGGCCATCGAAGCGGCGCTCGCCGCCGACCCGGCGATCACCCACGTCGCCCAGGTCCATTGCGAGACCGGCACCGGCATCCTCAACCCACTCGCCGAGATCGCCGCCGCCGTCGCCCGTCAGGGGCGCGAACTGATCGTCGACGCGATGAGTTCCTTCGCCGCCCTCGACATCGACCTGCGCACAACGCCGATCGCGGCGCTGGTCGCCGCTTCCGGAAAATGCCTGGAAGGCGTGCCCGGGATGGGCTTCGTCATCGTCCGCCGCAGCGCGCTGGAAGCCGCCGCCGGCAACTGCCATTCGCTGGCGATGGACCTGCACGACCAGTGGATCTACATGCAGAAGACCACGCAATGGCGGTTCACGCCGCCGACCCATGTCGTCGTCGCGCTGCACGCCGCGCTCGCGCAATACGCCGAGGAAGGCGGCCTGGCCGCCCGCCAGGCACGCTACGCCGCCAACTGCGCGGCGCTGGTCGATGGCATGGCCGGCCTCGGCCTCAAACCCTTCCTGGCGCCCGTGCATCAGGCGCCGATCATCGTCACCTTCCACGCGCCGGCCAGCCCGAACTACGACTTCAAGGCCTTCTACGCGGCGGTGCGTGACAAGGGCTTCATCCTGTACCCGGGCAAGCTGACCGAGGTCGATACCTTCCGCGTCGGCTGCATCGGCGCGCTGACGACGCAGGATATGGCCAAGGTCGTCGATGCCGTGGCTGCGACGCTGCGCGACATGCAAGTTGCGGTAGCTGAATGAACGAGCGCGACATCCTGATCATCGGCGGCGGCATCTTCGGCGCCGCCGTCGCCTACGAACTCGCCCGCCACGGACTGGGCAATCGCGTCCTCGTCCTCGAACGTCTGCAGCCGGCGGCCGGCGCGACCAGCCGGGCAGCAGCGCTGGTGACCATGGTGCGCGACGACCCCGGACAGATCGCGCTGGCCCGCCAGACCTTCCGTACGATGGCTGAACTCGAACAAGAATTCGGCGAAGACATCGGCCGGCGCACGGTCGGCGCACTGCACGCGGCACCGGCCAGCCACCTGGCAGTGTTGCAGGCGCGGGCCGCAGGCGCCGCCGCGCACGGCATCGCCAGCACCTGGCTGGACAAAGCCGAAGCGCTCGCCCGCGCGCCCTGGCTGGCGCCCGAGAGCTTCGACCACGCGGTCTTCTTCCCCGACGAGTGCTACGTCGAGCCCTACCTGTTCGCCACCGCCCTGCTGCGCGCCGCCGTCGCGCGCGGCGCGCGCTGCACCAGCGCGGAAGTGACGCGCATCGTCGTCGACGCCGGCGCGGTGCGCGGGATCGAGCTGGCCGACCGCAGCACGCTGGCCGCCGGCCTTGTCGTCAATGCCGCCGGCGCCTGGGCCAACCGGCTCAGCGTCGATCTCGGCCTGCCGCTGCCGATGGCGCCGGTGCGCAGCCAGTACTGGATCAGCGAGCCGGCGCCGATCTTTCCGCGCGACGGCGCCATCGTCCTGCTGCCGGCGATCCGCGCCTACGCCCGGCCCGAGGTCGGGGCACTGCTCTTCGGCATCCGCGAGCGCCAGCCGGCGGTTGCCGACGCGCGCAGGCTGCCGGCCGACCTCGCCGGTTTCGTCTTCGACCCCGACGACGCCGACGGCTGGGCCAACCTCGCCGAAGGCGCCGACGAACTGGCGCCCTGCTTCCCCGCACTGAACACGTTGGGCATTGCCCATTACCTGACCGGGCCGAGCAACTACACGCCCGACCGGCAACTGGTCGTCGGCGCCGCGCCGAAGATCGCCGGGCTGTTCGTCGCCAGCGGCTGCAACGGCTCGGGGATCAGCTTTGCCGGCGGCGTCGGCCGCCTGATCGGCGAACTGATCCGTGGCGCTGCGCCCTTCGTCGATCCACAGCCCAGCGCTCCGGGCCGACGCGGCGATTTCGACCCCTATGCCCCCGACTTCCTCGCCGCCTGCGCCGCCGCGCGGGCCGGAAAAACTTCCGGCTGAATTGCCGCCACCTTACGGAGACATCCCATGCAACAACAACTCGAAGCAGTCATTTTCGACTGGGCCGGGACCACGGTCGATTTCGGCTCCTTCGCGCCGACCCAGATTTTCGTCGACGCCTTCCGCGCCGCCTACGACTTTGACCTGAGCCTGGCCGAAGCGCGTGGCCCGATGGGCCTGGGCAAATGGCAGCACATCGAGGCGCTCGGCAGGGACCCGGCGGTCGACGCCCGCTGGCGGGCACAATTCGGCCGGCCGATGAACAACGACGACATCGACCACATCTACCGCACTTTCCTGCCGCTGCAGGTCGAACGCGTCGGCGCACACGCGGCATTGATTCCCGGCACCCTGGAGACGATCGCCGCCTTGCGCGAGCGCGGACTGAAGATCGGTTCGACCACCGGCTACCCACGCCCGGTCATGGAAAAGCTGATGGTCGCCGCCGCCGCCAACGGCTACGCGCCCGACTGCACGGTCTGCGCCGACGACCTCGCCGCCGGCGCCCGCCCCGGTCCGTGGATGGCGCTGCAATGCGTGCTCGACCTGAAGATCGGCAAGGTCGCCCACTGCGTGAAGATCGACGACACGCTGCCGGGCATCGCCGAAGGCCGCAACGCCGGCATGTGGACGGTCGGCCTGATGCTCTCCGGCAGCCCGGCCGGGCTGACCCTGGCCGAATATGAAGCTGCCGACGAGGCAAAACGGGCTGCCCTGCGCACCCGCATCGCGCCGCAATTCACCGCGGCCGGTGCGCACTACGTGATCGACACGGTTGCCGACCTGCTACCGGTACTCGACGACATCGAGCGCCGCCTGGCGGGCGGCGAACGCCCTTGAAAACTCAGTTGCCACCCATCGCCATGCCGGTCGCCTCGACCGCAACAATGGCCTTGGCCTGGTTGAGGTCGTCGGCGTAACCGCTGGCGTAGAGCAGACAGGCGAGCTGGTTGGCCAGCGGCTTGGGTAGCGGTAGCTGCTTGTCGAGAACGCGCCGCATCCAGCGCGCGGTGCTCGCCGCGTCGATCGCTTCAGGCAGGTTGGGCAGGCCGCGCAGGCTGTCGTGCTCGGCTTCAAACAGGATATCGACCTGCCCCCGACTGACCAGTTCGAGGCGCGGCCGGCGTTTCGGGTTGGCATAGGGTTCGCCTTCGGTGCCGCGCAGCAGCAGGGCGCGCTGGCCACGTTCGAGGAGCAGGGCGCGCATCAGTTCGATGTAGTCGGGGTGTGTCGCCGGCGCAACCAGCACCGCCTCGCCGGCGAAGGGATTGATCAGTTTGACCAGGCTGTGCGCGCTGTTGCGCACGCCCATCCGGCCACGCAGCGCGAGCAGATTGTGCAGGCCGGGCGAAAAGGCATTGAGCGGCAGGAAAACCAGGCCTTCGGCGCTCAACGTCTGCTGCGCCTGCTGCACCGAGCCCACCGGCAGGTGACCGAGTTCGCGGAAGATCTGCGCCGTACTCACCCGCCCGAAGCCTTCGAGCAGGCCGTGCACCAGTACCGGCACGCCGAAGCGCTGCAGCAGCAGCGCCAGCAGCGGCGTCAGGTTGGCCTCCTTGCGCGCGCCGTTGTAGCTGGGCAGGACTACCGGCCTGACCCGGCCGTGCGGCATCACCAGGCGATGCATGCGCTGGTCGCTGGCGTCGAGGAATCCCAGCATCTCCTCGATCGACTCACCCTTGACCCGCAGCGCGATCAGGATGGCACCCAGTTCCAGGTCGGGGACACCGCCGTCGAGCATCGCGGCATAGACCCGGCAGGCTTCCTCCCGGGTCAGGTCCCGCGCGCCTTCGGCGCCGCGTCCGATTTCCTTGATGTATTGTGCGTAACTCACGGTCTCCTCCGTTGCGGTCTTTGTTCGTCATGGCTGTGCTACAAGCTCAGCGCTACGCCAGCGTGACGCGGCTTGCCCTTTTTTCAGGCATGACATTGAACTCATCAGCCTATACGCAACACGCATGCCAAGCCTAAAAATCAATGAGATAGACGAAAAAGAGGGAAATTCACCGGGTGAATTTCCCTCTTTTGGTGCATGCTGGAGTAGCAACGTTCCTATTTGACGCGCTGCAGCTTCGGCCGCCCGCCTTCCGGCGGCGGTTCGGGGGGCTCATCGAACACCGGCGGTGCCGCTGCAGACGCATCGGCAGTAGCCTCGCCGACCTCGAAGGCCATGCCGGCGCCATTCTCGCGGGCGTAGATGGCGGCGACCTGGGCCACCGGCACCGAAAGCTCGCGCGCCACGCCACCGAAACGGGCCTGGAACTCGATCAACTCATTGCCCATCTGCAGTTTGTTGGTGGCACCAGAGCCCAGATTCAGGACGATCTGGCCGTCCTTGACGAACTCGCGCGGAACCAGCGTACGGCCATCGACCTGGACCGCGATGTAGGGCGTGAAGCCGTTATCGCAGCACCATTCCCAGATGGCGCGCAACAGGTAAGGCTTGGTGGACGGCAGTTCCATCGCTTACTTGCGCATCGCCTTTTCCGACGGCGTCAGCGCGTCGATGAAACCCTGGCGGCTGAAGATCCGTTCGGCGTACTTCATCAGCGGCGCAGCGGCCTTGCCGAGGTCGATGCCGTAATGGTCGAGACGCCACAGCAAAGGGGCGATGGCGACGTCGAGCATGGAGAATTCATCACCCAGCATGAACTTCTGCTTGTTGAAGATCGGCACGATTTCAGTCAGCCGCGCCTTGATCTCCTGGCGTGCCTTGTCGGCCGCCTTGGCGTTCTTCTCGATGATTTCCATGTGCGAGAAGATTTCACGCTCCATGCCGATCAATAGCTGGCGGGCGCGCGCGCGCATGATCGGGTCGGCCGGCATCAGTTGCGGATGCGGGAAGCGTTCGTCGATGTACTCGTTGATGATGTTCGGTTCGAACAGCACGAGGTCGCGTTCGGCGAGCACCGGCACCCGGCCGTGCGGGTTGATGGCGGCCATCTCGTCGGCCTTGGAGAACAGGTCGACGTCGATGACCTGAAAGTCCATGCCCTTTTCGTAAAGGACGATGCGGCAACGGTGACTGAAGGGGCAGGTCGTGCCCGAGTAGAGGTTCATCATGTTTAACAGCCCTCAAATGAGATTCGGCACCGGGGGCCGACCGAAGTCAAACCCACGATGCCGTCAGCAGATCCGGGAAGGATCAGTGAATGTCTTTCCAGTATTCCTTCTTCAGCGCGTAGGCAACGACGAAGAGAACAGCCAGGAAAAGCAGCACGAAGATGCCGAGCGTCTGGCGGTATTCCTGTTGCGGTTCGCCCATCCAGACCATGAAGCCGACCAGGTCGGAAACCGCCTTGTCGTATTCCGCCGGGCTCATCTTGCCGGGAACGGCCAGTTCGAGCTTGTGCGTTTCATGGTTCATCACCTGGGTGCCTTGCAGCTCCCAGAGGACGTGCGGCATGCCAACGGCGGCGAAAGCGACGTTGTTCCAGCCGGTCGGGCGGGCATCGTCACGATAGAAGGTGCGCAGATAGGTATACAACCAGTCCGCGCCAGCCTTCGGCGCACCTGCGTCACCACGGGCGCGGGCAACGATGGTCAGATCCGGCGGCGTTGCACCGAACCACTTCTTCTGCTCGTCATAGCGCGCTGCAACCGTCATCAGGTCGCCAATCTTCTCGCCAGCGAACATCAGGTTATCCTTGACTTGCGCTTCGGTCAAACCAAGGTCCATCAGGTTCTTGTAGCGCATGTAGGACGCACTATGGCAGCTCAAGCAGTAATTGACGAACAGCTTGGCACCATTCTGCAACGCTGCCTTGTCGCTGACCGAACCCGGCCACTTGTCGAGGTGAAGCGCCGCACCGGCAGCAAAAGCCATGACCGGCGCGAAGAGCAATGCGATGAGAAATTTTTTCATGTTATGCATCCTCTCACTTCATCGTGACGCGTTCGGGAACCGGCTTGAACTTGTCCATCCGGGACCACCACGGCATGCCGAGGAAGAAGGCGAAATAGAAGACCATACAAATCTGCGACACCAGTTCGCCCATCGGCGACGGCGACAGGGTGCCGAGGTAACCGAGGATGAAGAAGCAGATCACGAACAGGGTGACCATCGCCTTGGTGATCGGACCGCGGTAGCGGATCGAACGCACCGGGCTGCGATCCAGCCAGGGCAGGAAGGCGAAGACGACAACCGAAGCGCCCATCGCAACGACCCCCCAGAACTTGGCGTCGAGGCCGAAGAAGTTCCAGACCATGGCGCGCAGGATCGAGTAGTACGGCGTGAAGTACCAGACCGGCGCGATGTGCGGCGGCGTCTTCAGCGGATCGGCCGGGTAGAAGTTCGGCGTTTCCAGGAAGTAGCCACCACCTTCCGGTGCGAAGAACATCACGGCGGAGAAGACCATCAGGAAGACGACGACGCCGACGATGTCCTTGACCGTGTAGTACGGATGGAAAGGAATGCCGTCGAGCGGAATGCCGTGCTCGTCCTTCTTCTCCTTGATGTCGATACCATCCGGGTTGTTCGAGCCGGTTTCGTGCAGCGCCAGGATGTGGGCAGCAACCAGACCGATCAGGACGAGCGGGAAAGCGATCACGTGGAAGGAGAAGAAGCGGTTCAGGGTCGCATCGCCGACGATGAAATCGCCGCGGATGATGATCGACAGGTCGTTACCGATCACCGGAATGGCGCCGAACAGGTTGACGATCACCTGCGCGCCCCAGTACGACATCTGGCCCCAGGGAAGCAGGTAACCAAAGAAGGCCTCACCCATCAGCACCAGGAAGATGCCGACGCCGAACAGCCAGGTCAGTTCACGCGGCTTGCGGTAGGAACCGTAGATCAAACCACGGAACATGTGCAGGTAAACGACGATGAAGAAGGCCGAGGCGCCCGTCGAATGCATGTAGCGGATGATCCAGCCGCCCGGCACATCGCGCATGATGTATTCGACCGAGGCAAAGGCCACCGGGACGCCGGCAGCGTTCAGCGCAGCATCCGGCTTGTAGTGCATGACCAGGAAGATGCCGGTGACGATCTGGATGACCAGAACCAGCAGGGCCAAGGAGCCGAAGAAATACCAGAAATTGAAATTCTTCGGTGCGTAGTATTCGGAAAGATGCCCTTTCCACATCGAGGTTGCCGGGAAGCGCGCATCAACCCATTCCAGCACGTTGCCGGCCAGCGAACCATCGGACTTGTACTTCTCGTAAATTCCCCCAGCCATGTCATGCCCCCTTCTTGTCTTCGCCGATCAGGATACGGGTATCGGTCAGATACACGTGCGGCGGAATTTCGAGATTGGTCGGTGCAGGCTTCGCCTTGAAGACACGACCGGCGAAATCGAACGTCGAGCCGTGACAGGGGCACAGGAAGCCGCCGAGCCAGTCCGCAGTCATCCCCTCTTCAGCTCCGGCCTTGAACTTGGAGCTCGGCGAGCACCCCAGGTGGGTACAAATGCCGATCACCACAAGGAGATTTTCCTTGACCGAACGCGTCGGATTTGCGGCATATGCCGGCTGCTGGGACGCCACTTCAGACTTCGGGTCAGCCACTTTGTCGTCCAGTTTGGGCAGGGTCGCCAGCATGTCCTTGGTCCGGTTGATGATCCAGACCGGCTTGCCGCGCCATTCGACGGTCATCATCTGACCCTCTGCCAGTTTACCGATATCGACTTCGACCGGTGCGCCTGCTGCCTTGGCGCGTTCGGACGGAAGCAAACTGGAGACGAACGGAACGAGCGCACCGACCGCGCCCACCCCGCCGACGGCTGCGGTGGCGACGATCAGCCGCCGCCGTCCGCAGTCCACTTTTCCTTGATTGCTCATAACGCTGACCCCTAAAGGAATTGAATGGGTTTAAAAACAAACGCTAAATTATACGCCAACGGAACCCCTGATAAAAGCGTCTGTCAGACTTCACTTATCCTTCCACAGCCCGGCGCTCGCGCAAGGCCTGGGCCAGCGTGCCGCTATCGACGTATTCCAGTTCGCCGCCGACCGGCACGCCACGCGCAATCCGGGTCACGTTGAGCCCCCGTGACTTCAGCATCGCGGTAATGTAGTGCGCCGTCGCCTCACCCTCATTGGTGTAGTTGGTTGCCAGAATCACCTCCTTCACCAGACCATCGCAGGCCCTGGCAAGCAGGCGATCCAACTGCAACTGGCGAGCCCCCTGGCCGTCGAGCGGCGAAATCCTGCCCATCAACACGTAGTACAAACCCGGATACGCCAGGGTCTGTTCCATCATGTTCATGTCGACCGGCGTTTCAACGACGCACAGCAACCCCTGGTCGCGCTTCGGGTTGGAACACCGCTCGCAGACATCGAGCTCGGTCAGCGTGTTGCAACGCCGACAGTGACGAATGGCGGCCAAGGCATGCTGGATCGCATCCCCGAGACGAGCCGCCCCGGGACGATCATGTTGCATCAAGTGATAGGCAAGACGCTGTGCGGACTTCGGCCCGATGCCGGGAAGACAGCGCAGGGCTTCGATCAGCGCATCAAGTCCGTTGGTGCTCACCTCAGAACGGCAACTTGATTCCCGGCGGCAGGTTGAGACCGGCCGTAAAACCGGCCATCTTTTCCTGGGAAAGCGCCTCGCCCTTGCGCACCGCATCGTTGATCGCGGCCGCCACGAGATCTTCGAGCATCTCGCGATCATCCATCACCGAGGAATCGATACTGACACGCCGGACATCGTGCGCACAGGTCATCGTGACCTTGACCACACCAGCGCCGGCTTGCCCCTCGACTTCAATCTGGGCAAGCTGTTCCTGCGCCTTCTTCATGTTTTCCTGCATCATCTGGGCCTGTTTCATCAGACCGCCCAAACCGCCTTTGATCATTAGAGAACTCCGTCAATCAATAGGTTTAATGGAAGAATCGACGATCGTCGCATCCAGCGTAGCGATCGCGTCCCGGACAAAGAAATCTTTTTCGATCGCCAGCTCGGCGCTTTCCTGGCGCTCCTGACGCTGACGACCAGCGGTAGCAGCCGGCGTTTCGGCGCTGGGCGCGCCCAACTCGATCTTCAGCACGATTGGCCGGGCAAAATGATTGCTCAGGGCCTGCTGCAGCTTCTCCGGCGAGGGCTTCATCTGTAAATGCGCCGCCGAATTGCTCAAGCGCAGGAGGCAATGTCCTTCGCCCAGTTCACGCAACTCGCAATTCAACGCAAGCTCCCTTGCCAAGCCGGATAACGGCAACTCGCCAACGAGTGCATGCCAATCCGTCGCCGCGTGCGAGACCGCGGACTGCGGCGGAGTACGCGGAACATCGGTCTCCGGACGCTCTCTCGCCGATAGCGACGCGCTGACCGCAGGCCTGGGTGGGGCCGATGGATTAGCACGAGCCGCAGCGACGACATCGGAAACGCTGCGCGGACGAAACACATGCAAACGCAAGAGCGTCATTACAAACCCGGCGTACTCATCCGGCGCCAAGGCCAACTCTGCTCGCCCGACGTTAACGATTTGATAGGCCAATTGCACGTATTCGGGTGATAGCTGCTCCGCCAGGGCCAACAATCGAAGGCGATCGGGATCGTCCTCATCCAGCGTCGTCGGCGCGCACTGCACGATCTGAATCCTGGTCAGCAACGCAGCCAGTTCCTGCAGAGCGCCAGCAAACGACAAGCTCCTCACTGCAAGCAACGAAGCCTGCTGCATGAGGCCGGAAGCGTCCCCCTCGCGCAGAACTTCAAGGATCGAGAACAGATAATCCTGATCGACATTACCCAGCATCGCCCGGACCTGGGCCTCATCCACGTTGCCAGCACCATGCGCGATCGCCTGATCAAGCAGGGAAAGCGCGTCCCGCATGCTGCCAGCCGCCGATCGGGCAAGCAGCGCGAGCGCCGACGCCTCAAACGGAATCCCCTCTGCCTGCAGTATCTGCGCAAGATGCGAGGAAATCGCCAATGCCGGCATCTGCTTCAAATTGAACTGCAGGCAACGCGAAAGCACGGTGACCGGAATTTTCTGCGGATCGGTCGTGGCCAGGATGAACTTCACGTGTTCCGGAGGTTCCTCCAGGGTTTTCAGCATCGCGTTGAATGCCGACGTCGACAACATATGAACTTCGTCGATGACATAAACCTTGAAGCGGCCACGGGTCGGTGCATAGACTGCGTTTTCCAGGAGCTGGCGCATCTCGTCGACGCGGGTATTGGTCGCCGCGTCGACCTCAAGCAAGTCTACAAAGCGCCCCGCATCGATTTCCAGACAAGCGGAACATCTCCCGCAAGGCGTCGGGGTGATACCCGTTTCGCAGTTGAGCGACTTCGCCAGGATCCTGGCCAGGGTCGTCTTACCGACACCACGGGTTCCGGTGAAGAGATAAGCGTGATGGAGTCTTTGCTGCGACAGCGCATGAGTCAGAGCGCGAACAACATGCTCCTGGCCAACAAGCGTCGAAAAATTGCGCGGCCGCCACTTTCGCGCGAGAACCTGGTAACTCATGCGCCCCACACCAAAGCAAAAATGAAAGTGGCGAGCCTAACCCCCGGCACTTGCAGTAAATGGCTGTGGCTGCTTCCTTCCGGACCTGACCAGGTTCACCATCCTGCAATGCGGGGAGACCCGCCGACAGCAATTCTAACACAGAGCAAGCAGCTCTCTCTCACAAGCTTTGGAATATTAGCCCCTGCCCGAGCCAACGCGTAGACGGCAAAAGACCCCGCCTAGAGAACTAGGAGGGGTCTTTTGGAATGGGAGCCTGGCGGTGACCTACTTTCGCGAGCGAGGTGCTCACTATCATCGGCGCGATTCTGTTTCACGGTCCTGTTCGGGAAGGGAAGGGGTGGGTCCAGAAGGCTATTGCCGCCAAGCGAAACTTGTGTGCTTGATTTTGTGATCAAGCCAAGGAGGAAGGGGTTGTGTGTTGTGATTGCTTGTTATGGGTTACTTGCATGAACAAGGTTATAGGATCAAGCCGCACGGGCAATTAGTACTGGTTAGCTTAACGCATTACTGCGCTTCCACACCCAGCCTATCAACGTCGTGGTCTTCGACGACCCTTAAGGGGGCTCAAGGCCCCGGGAAATCTTATCTTGAGGCGAGTTTCACGCTTAGATGCTTTCAGCGTTTATCTCTTCCATTCATAGCTACCCGGCGATACGACTGGCGTCATAACCGGTACACCAGAGGAATGTCCACTCCGGTCCTCTCGTACTAGGAGCAGGCCCTCTCAAATTTCCAGCGCCCACGGCAGATAGGGACCAAACTGTCTCACGACGTTTTAAACCCAGCTCACGTACCTCTTTAAATGGCGAACAG